>Ga0256832_1002964_pt1 | contig 11593 bp, 10 predicted proteins | sample 134614metaG_FD_190534 | JGI IMG/M metagenome (GOLD analysis project Ga0256832, IMG submission 190534) | Hydrothermal vent microbial communities from Lau Basin, Pacific Ocean - 134-614 | ecosystem: Environmental > Aquatic > Marine > Hydrothermal vents | place: Pacific Ocean: Lau Basin | collected...
GCTGCAAAGGCAGTAACAGGTCTGAACTGGGCAGATCGGGCACAAAATCCCCTTCTTCAGCCGAGCTGGAACCCAGTACGCGGCCTCTTGAGGTCATCAGTGTCACTTCATCCACACCGCTTTTTTCACGTATTTCACTCAGAGAAACCACGGTCAGAGTGGTCAGATCTTTAAGGGTTTCATCGGTCAGCCGACGGATTTGCCGTAACAGGCTTTTTTTGCGTTCATCAACCGCAGAGCGGCTCAGGGTCAGTGCATCTTCCAGCGCCTTTTCCACGGTGACATCAAACCAGCTGTCAATACTGCGGTTAATAAACTGAATGGAAAAGGTATAAACCACCAGAGCCGGTAAAATGGCCAGGGAAACAAAGATAATGACCATGCGCAGGGTCAGCCGGGCACCGGCCACATGCTGGCGCAGCTGACGCAGTAAACGCCAGGCCTGGCGGGCAATCAGGAATACCAGCATTACCAGGATAACCAGATTGACCGCCAGCAGCAGGTAATAAAGCTGCTGGAACTGTTCCGCATCCATAGAGGCACTGTTGATCATGCGTAATGAGAACAACAGCAATATCACCAGAATAAAAATAGCCAGCGGGCCGCTGAATACCTTGCGTATCATGGCTGTGCCTCTGCGGATTCTTTGACAGCAGTCTGACTGTTAACTGATTTTGGTTTCAGGTTCTGAATAAGCACCGGCCAGCGTGACCAGTTGCTTTCCAGCCGCCAGGCCGGTGACAGAGCCGCAATCTGGCGCAGTGCCGAAGGCAGATGGTTGATATCCAGCAGGGTATGGATCTGTACATAATATTGCTGATCAGGCTTAAGCTGCTGTTTTTCTATCAGATGAGCGCCACGAATGGTACCCAGTACCTGCAGAGCCTCTTCCCGGCTGTTAAAACTGTAGCGATCCTGTGTGGCCAGGTTTCTGACCACATGCACATTGGTCAATGGATGGTAGGCCAGTTCAAACAGCTGCAGGGATTCCTTAATAATGACATCCGGCCACCATTTTTGCTGACGATACACCTGCACTTCCACCGCAATAGTCAGAGGAATACCGTTTTCCAGCGCCTCAATGACTTCTTTGGAAAAATTCATACTCAGATCCGCATCAATAAGAACATGGTCATTCTGAGCATAGGTTTTAACTGATTTAACACTGAACATCTGCTGTTCCGTGTATTGCGGCAGCACATTAAAAATCACAAAAATGGTAACAGAGCCGATAATACCCAGCAAAAACAGGGCAAAAAACTGGCATCTGGCACAGCGTTTTTTGCCCCTCATCTGTTCCGGCTCAGCGGATTGTACAACCACGGTAGTGTTCATAACCGCTTAAGTACACCTTGCATCAGATTCATTAAATTATTTTTCCTGTTTTTCAAGTAAGGCATAATAAAAACCATCCATGTACTGTTCACCGGGCAGGATCTGTCGTCCCACAGGCATGGCATGCCCCCAGTTCCCGGAGATGCTTATTTCCCGTGCATCGTTCAGGGTTTGACGGTTATGTTCTAAAAAACGTTCAATCTGCCGATCATTTTCTTCTCTGATTATAGAACATGTAGCATACAGCAGACGCCCGCCGGGTTTAAGCATGGCCCACAGGTTATTAAGGATTTCTGCCTGCAATTTAACCAGGGCTGGAATATCGCTGTCCCGTCTTAATACTTTGATATCAGGATGACGCCGGATAACCCCTGTGGCTGAACAGGGGGCATCCAGTAAAATACGCTCAAAGTATTGCCCATCCCACCAGTCTTTATGGCTGGCATCCGCCGGCACCAGCTGCAGCTTCTGCGCATCCATATTCAATCGCTGTCGGCTTTCTGCCACCCTGGCCAGACGTTGTTCGCTGACATCCAGAGCCAGCAGAGACAGCAGTTCCGGCTGAGTATCCATGATATGCAGGGTTTTGCCGCCCGGTGCAGCGCAGGCATCCAGAACTCGTTGTCCGGGCTGCACATCCAGCAGCACAGCAGCCAGTTGTGCCGCTCCGTCCTGGACCGATACCCGTCCCTGTTTAAATCCCGGCAATTGTTCTACCGCACGGGGATTATCCAGCACCAGAGTGTGGGAGTAAATCTCACTTTGATAAAAACCAATGTGCTGTTCCTGCAGACATTGTTTGTAAGCTGAAATATCCTCATTATGAGCCACTCTCAGAGTCATGGGTGGACGCTGATTTCCGGCCTGCAGAATCTCCTGTACAGTCACCGAAGCCTCCTGCCAGACGGTTTTCTGCCAGGACTGCTTGATGCGGCGAATAAGCCATTCCGGATAGGCATATTGAGTTTCCCATGAGGCATCCAGATGACTGAGCAGTGTTTCCTGTTCTCTTAAAATACGCCTTAAAACGGCATTAACCAGACCTTTAGCCCAGTTCTGCTGTACATCAGCACAGGTATTAACTGTTTCCTTGACCACGGCATAATCTGCCTTTTCCAGATACAGAAGCTGATACAGGCCGGTCAGGAGCACATAATGAATAATTTTTTTCCGGCCTTTGAGCGGCCTGTCGAGCATCTGCTGCAATAGTGCATTAAGGCGGAAAAACCAGCGCAGGGAACCATAAGCAATTTCCTGCACCAGTGGGCGCTGCTGCTCAGCCAGCAGCGGCAGATACTGAGGCAGCAATGTAGCCAGGGACTGGCCGGACTCAGCACACTCATAAACGACCCATGCAGCGGTACTTCTGGGCGTCGTTTTAAAACCGTCCGGGAGCATGGCGTTCAGAACTGCACACCCTGCAGACTCTGACCATTAATAAAATCTTTAACCATAATGCGTTTTTTACCAGGCATCTGCAGTTCCAGTATTCTAACCAGCCCGCCTCTGGCCAAAATATCAATACCATTAGCCGATTCAGCCAGCACTTTACCGAATGACGCCGGATCCTGCGGAGTATCTTTCTCCAGAGGCAGTAAGCGGGCCTGCCAGAGGCGCAGAGACTTACCGTTATAATCGGTATAAGCCACCGGCCAGCTGTTAAAGGCCTGAATTTTTCTTACAATAAAAGCCGCATCTTCTTTCTGCCAGTCTATGCGTGCTTCCTGCTTATCCAGTTTATGGGCATAGGTGGCCTGACTGTCATCCTGGGGCCGGGGCTGCAGCCGGTTGGCCATAATGTCCTCCAGAGTCTGCAGCAGAGCAGCCGCTCCCAGATCAGCCAGTTTGTCATGCAAAGAGCTGCCGGTATCTTCCTGGGTAATATCACAGGTTTTAATATTAAGCATATCTCCTGTATCCAGCCCCTGATCCATCTGCATGATAGTTACGCCGCTCTGGCTGTCTCCGGCAAGAATGGCTCTTTGAATGGGGGCAGCACCGCGCCAGCGCGGCAGAATAGAAGCATGGATATTCAGACAGCCATATTTTGGTGCCTGCAGTACGGCCTGAGGAAGTATTAAGCCATAGGCTACGACCACCATAACATCGGCCTGCAGGGCATTAAGCTGCTGCTGACTCGCTTCATCTTTCAGGCTGACGGGCTGATAAACCGGAATATCATGTTCAACGGCCAGGGCTTTAACCGGACTGGCGGTTAATTTACGGCCCCTGCCCGCCGGACGATCAGGCTGAGTATAAACCGCAACAACTTCATGTTCAGAATCCAGCAATGTGTTCAGGGCAACCGCCGCAAATTCCGGCGTACCGGCAAAAATAATTTTCAAGTTTAATCCTTTTACATTTTCTGGCGCTGATGCTTTTCCAGTTTTTTGCGGATCCGTTCCCGCTTAAGACGGGACAGATAATCGACAAATAATTTACCATGCAGATGATCAATCTCATGCTGAACGCATACCGCCAGCAAACCATCGGCAGACAGTTCCTGCTGCTGTCCCTGTTTATCCAGATAACGCACTACAATGGACTCAGCCCGTTCTACCTCTGCATAAGTATCCGGTACAGAAAGGCAGCCTTCATCCATTTTTTCCTTGCCGCTGTGTTCGATAATTTCCGGATTAATCAGACACAGAGGCTGATTTTTTTCTTCTGAAATATCAATAACAATAATCTGCTCATGCACATTAACCTGAGTTGCAGCCAGACCAATGCCCGGTGCGGCATACATGGTTTCGAGCATATCGTCTATCAGTTTATGGTGTTCAGCAGTAATATCTGCTACCGGCCTCGCTCTGGTACGCAGACGTTCATCAGGAAAATGTAGAATTTCCAGTAATGCCATAATTTAAAATTCTCGCACTAATACAATGGATAATGAGGTTTTATCAGGCAAAATGCCTGAAACAAATGACGATTCTATCAAAAAATACAACTTTGATGATATAAAAAGTGTTAACCAGGTTGGTAATTTTTATGAAAACACTTTATATTTAATAAAAAACATTATAAATTCAAGCTAATTTGTGGATTTTATTCACAAATTTTTGTTTTTATGCCATTTTTTTACGCAAATTTTATGGTTTTATCGCCAAGTCTTTACTAGAATTACAGAAACCATCATGGGGGAACCTGATTTGTCAGATGGTCTGGGACTACAGTCCCGTATAATATTTAGTATATTAAAAGTATCCAATGAATTTAGGGATTCATATGAAAAATAATAAAACACTGCTGTCCATAATTTTCTTTATGCTTATGACAGGTTTTACCAGCCTGGCTCTGGCAGACTCTTCAGCGCAAAATGCTGAGAAAATTGAGCTTAAACCGGGGCATCCGCAACAATACACCGTTGTTAAAGGGGATACTTTATGGGACATTTCAGGTAAGTTTCTGAAAAAACCCTGGTACTGGCCTGAAATCTGGCAGATGAATCAACAGATTGAAAACCCCCATCTGATTTATCCCGGCGATGTACTGACCCTGGTTTATATTGATGGCAAACCCTATATCAGACATCATCGTGGTAAGCGTACAGTTAAGCTAAGCCCCAAAACCCGCGTGGAAGATCTGGGACAGGCTATTCCGACTATCCCACTGGATATTATTTCTCCATACCTGACCAGTAACCGAATAATCAATGCACATGAATATACCTCTGCCCCCTATATTGTCGGCATTAACGAAGGTTTACTCTCCGCCGGTGCAGACAATAAAGTTTATGTCATGGGGATGGATAAAAACATAATCCCCGGCAGCCGTCATGCCGTTTACCGTCCAGGCAGCACCTACAGAGATCCGTCCAATCCTAAAAAAATCCTGGGGCATGAAGCGGTTTATGTTGGTGAAGGTACTATTGAGCACGCAGGCAGCCCTGAGCACAGAAACAGCCCGGCCACTTTATATATTCAAAAATCCAAAGCCGAAATCCTGAAAGGCTATCGTGTACTCCCAGTTAGTACCGATACCATTGTTGATACCAGCTTTATTCCCAAACCTTCCCGTGCTCAGCGTCCAGGGCGCATTGTCGGGGTATTAACCAGCGGTATCCAGCCTGGGGTCAAGATGGTTGGAGCACTAGACGTGGTAATTGTTGATATGGGGCTTGCCGACGGCGTTGAAAAAGGTGATGTGTTCGATATCTACAAGAAGGGCTCTGTCGTAAAAGACAGAATGCACTACAATAGCCAGGTTAAACTGCCTGATGAAATCAACGGTACTCTAATGGTTTTCAGACCTTTTAAACACCTGAGTTACGCCCTGGTCATGGAAGCCCATAGTGCCCTATCTGTAGGCGATGTTATCCATTCGCCTTTCTTTGAGGAATAGGCCTGACGCAAAAAACAATACATCCGTGCCGCCTTAATCCAGATTTATACGTTCAACGGCACGGATTTATAAGCCGCCTGAATAATCATGGATGATTTATCATATCTGCTTGCCCTGCACAGTGCTCCCCGCATAGGCAGCACAACACTTAATCAGCTCTGTGCGCTACCCTGCTCACTGTCCAGCCTGTTTGACACACCGGAAATTTTAACCACCTTTGAGTTAAAAAAATCCCAGCTTGAAACCATTAGGGAAGCCCTTAGAACACCCGACTGGAAAAGCGTAGAACAAACGCTTAAATGGGCCGAAGCTGAAGAAAATCATATCCTGCTGTTATCCCATAAAGACTACCCTGAATTATTAAAGCAAATCCATTCACCCCCGCCTCTGCTATTTGTTAAAGGCCATTTGGCCGTTTTAAGTGATATTCAACTGGCCATGGTCGGCAGCCGCAACCCGAGCGTTGACGGCAGTGAAACCGCCTGGCAATTCGCACATCATCTGGCTCAGCACGGCATGGTGATCACCAGCGGTATGGCTCTGGGTATAGACACTCAAAGCCACAAAGGGGCTCTGGCAGCTGGTGGTCGCAGTATTGCAGTAGCCGGCACCGGTCTGAACCGTATTTACCCGGCGCGTAATAAAGAGCTGGCCTGGCAGCTTATTGAACAGGGTGCCATTATTTCAGAATACCCGCTGGAAACCGGCCCGCTTAAGGCAAATTTTCCTCAACGCAACCGGATCATCAGCGGCCTGAGTGTCGGCACTCTGGTGGTGGAAGCAGCTTTAAAAAGCGGCTCACTGATCACGGCCAGAGAAGCCCTGGAACAGGGACGTGAAGTATTTGCCATTCCAGGGTCCATACATAACCCCTTGTCCCGCGGCTGCCATCAACTCATTAAAACCGGAGCCAAGCTGGTTGAAACTGCGGATGACATTCTGGAAGAACTGGACAGTTTAATGCTGGCCTCACATTTACCCGACCAGCCTGAACTGTTTAACACCACAAAGGAAGCACCAATACCGGAACCCGATCCCTTACTTCCCAAGGTGCAGCAGCAGATCCTGAAAAATATCGGCTACTCCCCCGTTGCCGTAGATCAGGTTATTGAACGCTCCGGTCTCAATGCCGCAGACGTCAGTGCCAATCTGGTGCTGCTTGAAATTAATGATTATATTCAGTCCCATCCCGGCAATATGGTTTCACTTAAACCTAAATAAGGTCTCACTGACCTTTAATTCTTTTTAAGTTCTTCAGCCCCCTTAATTAATGGAAAAACTCACTTTTATGGACTACATTTATATATTGAATCCCAGTCAATATATACCAGGCCAATTTTTTACGGAGTAAATTTTGAGCAAATTTTTTGCTGCACTGCTTATTTACCTTTTACTATTGCCTGTTACTGGATTTTCTTCAGAGCTTATTCTTAGCGATCAGGAAAAACACTACCTGAAAAAACACCCTGTTATTAAAGTCAGTAATGAGATGGACTGGGCACCTTTTGATTTTGTAAAAAATGGTGTCCCGAAAGGTTATTCTGTTGATCTGGTCAGACTGCTTGCCCAAAAAGCCGGTATTAAAATAAAGTTTGTTAACGGCTACTCCTGGTATGAACTGATGGAGCAGTTTGATAAAAGAAATATTGATCTAATGCATGCCATGAGCAAGTCTGAAGAGCGGGTAAAAAAATACCACTTTTCCCAGCCTTACATGCCCTGGAGACTGTCCTATATCCTCAGAGATAATGAACAGAGTATCAATTCCCCTGCTGATTTTAAAGGAAAAAAAATTGCCATTGGTAAAGGCTGGTCATCGACCAAAGTGCTTAAAAAACGTTATCCTGAAGCTATTTTTATCGACTATGAAACCAGTTTGCAAATGCTGCAGGCACTATCCAGTGGAAAAGTCGATATAGACATCGATAATATGCTGGTAGCCAACTATCTGGCGACTGAAAACATTATCACCAATATCAAACAGGGTGGTTTTCTTGATTTGCAGGATGCCGGTATTGAAAGCCTGCACTTTGCCTCACACAAAGACACCCCGGAACTGGTATCTATCTTTGAAAAAGCCTATGAACTGATCACACCGCAGGAAAAAACCAGCCTGCAAAAGCGCTGGTTTGTCGATAATAATAAAAACACCTTACTTTTTTCAAAACCAGAAACAGCCTACCTGGAAAAGAAAAAAATAATCACTATGTGTGTCGATCCGGATTTTGCCCCTTTTGAGAGTCTTGATAAAAACGGCCAATATGTTGGTATAACGGCTGATTTTTTTAAAATATTCCAGCAGGAAATCGGTATTCCTATTAAGCCACTAAAAACCAGGACATGGACAGAGGCGATACAGGCTGCAAAAAACAGGCAATGTGATATTTTTTCTCTGGCAATGGAGACTGAAGATCGAAAACAATACATGAATTTTACCTCCCCCTATCTTCGCTTTCCTCTGGTCATGGCAACCCGCATGGATGTTGCTTTTATAGATGATATAAGGCGTCTTAAAAAGAGCAAAATCGGTATAGTCAAAGGGTACGCCTTTAATGAAATCATTCGAAAGAAATACCCCAATATTGAAGTGGTTGATGTAGAGAACATCAATGACGGATTACAAAAAGTGGTTAATGGTGAACTCTTCGGCTTTGTTGAAACAATTGCCTCCATCAGCCATGCCATCCAGAGAGATTTTGTCGGTGAACTGAAAATTGCCGGCAAATTTCCAGAAAAATGGGCGTTTAGCATTGGTGTCCGAAATGATGCCCCTCTATTACTGAACATATTTGAAAAAATGGTTAAGGCGCTCCCTCCCGCTACCAGCCAGAAAATTATCAATAAATACATTTCTGTCCGTTATGAACAAAAACCCGATTACAGGTTGTTAATCTGGGTTTTAGTTGCAGCGGCAATTCTGGGTTTTTTCGGCCTGTACCACTATAGAAAACTCAGTAAAATAAACAAACAGTTACATATCCTGAAAGACAATTTACAGGAGCAGGCTAACAGGGATCCCCTGACCGGTCTTTACAATAGAAGGTATTTTCATAATATCGCCAATGATCTTATCAACCTCGCTCATCGTGAAAAAATACCCTTGAGTATCATTATGGTAGACATTGATTTCTTTAAAAAAATTAATGACAACTATGGCCATGCCGCAGGTGATATCATAATCCAGAGAATGGCAGACATAATGCTGGATTTCATACGTAAAAGTGACATAGTAGCAAGAATTGGCGGTGAAGAGTTTGTCATACTACTGCCTAATACCGATCTGCAGGGTGCAGTGAAGTTAGCATCCAAACTCAGAGAACAGGTGGCCGAAGAAACGGTTAAGACCACTCATGGAGACCATGTTCAATTTACTATCAGCCTGGGGGTTGCCGCTCTGGAAAATACAGATACGACTATAGATACTCTGCTTAATAACGCTGATAAAGCGCTCTACCAGGCAAAACATTCCGGGAAAAACCGGGTAAATGTCTATAAACCCACTATTTAGCTAATGGAAACCATCAGCATCCTGAAGCAGAATGCTTTTACTTCCTTCCACAGCGCTAATCCTTTACAATAGGAGCAGTTTAAAACCATTGGGACAGACCTGTAAACACCATGAAAACAGAAGTACTTGATATTTTAATGTATCTTTTTGAAACCTATCTGGATGATGAGGATTCCACCATCCCCAGTGAAAAAAGCATTCGCAAGGAACTGAGCAAAATTGGTTTTCAGGATACCAAAGTTACTCAGGCGTTTGACTGGCTGGACGATCTGGCCGTACTGAAAGAAAGCTATGAAGAAATCAGTGCTCTGGAAAGTAACAGCATTCGTCTGTACAGCCCTATGGAAACAGACAAATTTGATATCCAGGCCAGAGGTATTCTAATGGATCTGGTGGAATTAACGGTGATCAGCCCCGGCCAGCGTGAAATTATTATTGACAAGGCACTGGCACTGGATATTCCCCATATTGATGCAGAGCAGATGAAATGGGTAGTCCTGATGGTACTGTTTAATCTGCCTGATTCCGCCGGTTCTTTTACCTGGCTGCAGGATTTACTCTACGAAGAATCCCCCAGCATTCATTAATATATGTCCTGGCACATACGCCGAGCCGCTCAAATTCTTAAAAAAGGCGGCCTGATTGCTTATCCCACTGAAGCCGTTTACGGCCTGGGCTGTCTGGCTCATTTTCATAAAACCATTGAACGCTTATTGCATGTTAAGCAACGCCCCGTTGAAAAAGGTCTGATCCTGCTGGCCTCAGACTTATCCCAACTGGATGAGTATATCCAGCCCTTACCCCCGGATATTCTGGCCAAAGTACGGTACACCTGGCCGGGCCCCATCACCTGGTTATTACCCGCCAGGGAACATGTACCCGAGCTAATCACCGGCCAGCATGACTCCATTGCCGTAAGGATCTCTGCTCACCCAGTCGTCAATGAATTATGCCGGCGCAGCCAGGCGCCATTAATTTCAACCAGTGCCAATCTCAGCGGAAAACATATGGCTTATTCGGCTTTTGAGGTACGCAGACAGTTCGGTAATCAACTGGATTATATTTTAAATGCCCCCCTGGGCAAACAGGATAAACCTTCAAAGATTGTTGATGCATTAAGCGGGCGGGTTATCAGGAGTTAAAAAATGTATCTGTTCATGATTACCTGAACGACTACAATTAACGCCTGCAGGACATTGTTTAAGCTACCCCCCCTATCCCATTCCACTTTAAATTAAAGCCAAATTAGTTTTTCAAAAAAAATTTTTAATAAGTAGCCAATGGTATTCTTTAACTACTCATAAAATTAATAACCCGAAGATGGAGGGTCTTCGGGATATTGAGGAAGGTCATCTGAAATTTCTATCCACGGTTGTTTGGATGATACCCAGAAATGCATATCAGGCTTAAAAACTGACGGATCATCCAAACTCCCCACGGTCAAGCCAATGACTCCGGCAGTAGAACGTCGTGAAAAGACTGTAGAACCACAATGTGAACAAAAACCTCGCTCAAGAGTCTTTGATGAGTAAAATGTGCTAATCGGGCCGGTGATAGAAACGTCTTTAATACGCATCAATATACGAGCGTTAAAAGAAGCACCGATTGCTTTCTGGCACTCCCTGCAGTGACACACCCTATGATTCAATGATTCAGCAGTCGTTTTGTAACGCACGGCATTACATAAGCATCCACCCTGATATGTATTCATTCTAAATCCTCCGTTAGTAACTGCTCAATAAACAGCGTCATTTACTTTTCCTAAAACTGACTTTTTAATATTCCAGGGAAGCAACGCTTCAATCTTTTCAACAGTATCGGCATAGGGCAGTTTATTTAAAACATGATCCAGACAAGCTGAATAACCCGACACAACTCCTGCTGCAAACGTCCCAAAGCTGCATAATTAGCAAAGTCTTATTTGTTTATAAATTCCATCTAGCGGTAAGTTCATATGAAAAATGGAACTTTAGTTGGGTTACTGTCAAAATTTTTTACACTAATTGTAAATGACCTTTGGAGTAATTTTGAGTAAATGAGAAGTAATCTTACTTGTCTCGATAGTGGCCATTAACACATAAATCAATAGATTGCCTGCAAACAATATCGATAAAATTAGTTTTTACTTTAAACTTGATTTAATTTTTTTTCGTATAGTAATTGGTAAGCACTGAGCAACATTATCCTACAGTTGTGAAATATTTATATGACAGACCAAAATTCTGTCAGTTTATTTTACACTCTTATATTTAATTCCATAAAATAAAAATACAAACACTTCAAATACAATTGCTTAGGTGTTATGGCATATTCTATGCTTAAACTTCAATACATTTAAATTTATAAGGCTATAAGGTTGTATTATGAATAGAATAAAAAAATTGTTTGTTTGTTTATTTGTTTGTT
>Ga0256832_1002965_pt1 | contig 11592 bp, 9 predicted proteins | sample 134614metaG_FD_190534 | JGI IMG/M metagenome (GOLD analysis project Ga0256832, IMG submission 190534) | Hydrothermal vent microbial communities from Lau Basin, Pacific Ocean - 134-614 | ecosystem: Environmental > Aquatic > Marine > Hydrothermal vents | place: Pacific Ocean: Lau Basin | collected...
TGGATTCCCCCCTGATTCTCGTTAAATAGCGCAACTATTCGCCTCCAACCAGGGAGAAATCCCGCTCAAATCAGCTTTCCCTCGCTACGGCCTCTATTCTCGGACAGCCTCCTAGGCTCCGTTCTTCATTGGAGCGCCCATGTCCATCCAGGAAGGTGTCATCAAGTATCGACTGCACCACCAGAAACAGGATATCCCCGCCGATATCGATATAGGCGAAATCGAACATTGGCGCGCCCGGTTTCACGAGATGGGACTCATCGCGCAAGACCCGAAGCGCTACGACGGCCATGGCTTTGGCAATATCAGCCAGCGATGCCCCCGCCATGACGCCCCGCTGGCTTTTCTTGTCAGCGGATCACAAACCGCCCACCTTCCCCACATGGACGCGCGCGGCTATGCGCTCGTCACCCATTTCGATATCGAAGAAAACCGTCTCGACGCCATCGGCGCCACGCCGCCATCCTCCGAATCCCTGACGCATGCGGTAGTCTATCAAAACGACGCGACGGCCAATGCCGTCATCCATGTACACGATCCCCTGACGTGGCGACGGGCCGATGTCCTCGGACTCCCGATCACCGACCCAAAGGTGGCCTACGGCACGGTCGCCATGGCCAACGAGATGAAACGCATCATGACTTCCGGTCTGGCACCCGAATGCGTGATGGCGATGGGCGGCCACGAAGACGGGATCATCGCCTGGGGGAAAGATCTACAGAGCGCGGCAAGCGTTCTGTTGCGCGTCCACGATCTGGGAAAAGAGTGGCTTGCATAACCCTCGTCAGGCGTCATCGACCGCCATCCAGTGCCGCCGGGAAAGCACCAGAAAACCAGCCGAAGCCAGCCCCGCCGCGGCAAACACCATCGCCATGATGACAATCTGATAACGCACCGCGATCAGCGGCGACACGCCGGCGAGTATCTGCCCGGTCATCATGCCCGGCAGTGAAACCAAGCCCACCGCGAACAAGGAATTCGTGATCGGGATCAGGCCAGCGCCAAAAGCCGTGCGGCGGGCATCCGCGTAGGATTCCCCGCGCTTCAGTTCCGTATGCACGCGTTCCGCCGTCAGGCTGACGCTGTTCATCGCGTTCGCGAAGAACATGCCGGCAAGCGGCACGATAAAACGCGGTTCATACCAGGGCGACACATCGAGGATGACGATCACCAGCAGCCCGAGCACCAAGGCGCCCGCGACGCCAATGGACAGCAAGGCCTGAGCGAACAGGCCGGCACGCAGCGCGGGAACCGTCCGCAAGGAGATCCAGCTGGATACGACGATCATGAACATCAGGATCGCCAGAACGATGAATACTTGTTCTACCGCGAACAGCCAGGCAAGGAGAAAGCCCACCAGCAGCAATTGCACCAACATGCGCGTCAGCGCCAGCATGGCTTCGCGATACGCCATGCGCCAACGGTACAGGATCGCCACCACGGCTATCGCCGGAATCAGCGAGATGAACACGCCACTCAGCGAGATCGGGATAACGGTCATCAGGAAGGATCACGAACGCTTGGACACAAGGTCCGTGGCAACGACATCAGCGGATTCGGTTGATTTCCACGCGCCGGTTTCTGCGTCGTCCTTCCGGAGTCGAATTATCCGCCACCGGGTGGGAGCCCCCGTAACCACGCGCAACGAGCAGAAGTTCGTTGGCGCCCTTCTCGATCAGGTACAGCCGAACCGCTTCCGCGCGCTGCTGAGAGAGTCGCTGGTTCAACTCCGCGCTGCCCGATGTATCGGTATGCCCCGCGATCTCGAAACGCTGCTTGCCCAGACGCACGATGCCCGCCGCGACGACATCGAGAACGCGCATGGAGTCCTCAGTCAACGAGGCAGAGCCACTGACGAAGGTGACACCCTCGAGTACGATTGCGATATCCGGCGAGCATCCGGTCGCATCCACGGCGGCATTCGCGACCGTCCCCGGACACATATCGATCTGATCGGCGATCCCGTCGCCATCGCTGTCGCCGACACAACCGTCACTCCCTACCTTCAATCCAGGTGGCGTAGCGGCACAACGATCCATGGAGTCCGGCACGCCGTCGCCATCCGTATCCAAAGAAGCGCCACCGCTGGCGGCGATTTCCCGCGGTGTGGCGCAGGCCAACGCCGCCGGTGGAACCTTCGCGAAGGCATCGCTGCATACGGACAACAGCGAGGACGGAAACAGTCCGAACCACAGCACCGCGAGCGCGTTGACGGTGAGCACGACTTTCGTATCGATGGCCGCGGACAAGGGTTCGTCGCTCGCGGGATCGTCGAAATACATCAGCTTGACGATACGCAGATAATAGAACACGCCGATGATCGAGAAGAACACACCGAACAAGGCCAGCCATATCAGATCGACATTGACCACCGCTTCGAGGACAAACAGCTTGGCGAAGAAACCAACGGTCGGAGGCACGCCCGCCATCGAGAACATCAGCAACAACATCATGCCGGCGAACCAAGGACTACGCCGACTCAAACCCTTGAGATCATCCAGATTCTCGATATCCAGCCCCTTGCGACCCAACAGGATCAGCACGCCAAACGCGCCCAGCGCCATCAACGCATACACGATGGCATAGAACATCGAAGCCGCGTAGCCTTCCTGAGTGCCGGAAAGAATACCCAACATCAAGAAGCCGACATGAGAGATGGTCGAATACGCCAGCATGCGCTTGATGTTGGTCTGTGCGATGGCAACAACGTTGCCCAACGCCATCGACAGCAAGGAGAGTATGATCAGCATCCCCTGCCAGTGCTCGTGCAAGGGTAACAGCCCGTCCACCAGCATACGCATCGCGATGGCAAACGCGGCAATCTTCGGGATGCTGCCCAAAAACAACGTAACCGCGGTGGGAGCGCCCTCATAGATATCCGGCGCCCACATATGGAATGGAACCAGCCCCGTCTTGAAGCCAATGCCGATCACGATGAAAACCAAGCCAAATACCAGCACGGTGGTATCGAATTGTCCGCTACACAGCACCTCGCCAACACCGGTAAAATCGATGCGCCCGGTCGCGCCGTACACCATCGAGATGCCATACAGCAACATGCCAGATGCCAGCGCGCCCAGAACGAAGTATTTCATCGCCGCTTCGGAGGCCTTGGGCGAATCCCGATCGAAGGCGACCAGGGCGTAAAGCGAAAGCGCGAGCAATTCCAGGCCCAGATAGAGCGCCAGGAAACCACCGGCGGATACCATGATCATCATGCCCAGCAAGGCGAACAATCCAAGCTCGAAGAATTCGCCCTTGAACAGATTGTGATTGCGCAGATAGTCCTTGGCATAGACAAACGCGCCGACCACCAGGATCAGCATCGATGTCTTCAGCACCGTCGCCATCGCGTCGATCCGGTAATTACCGTCGAACAGCGTCTGATCCGGACCCTTGCCGACCATGATCGTGGCCAGTATCGCGAGAATCAGCCCGGCCTGCGCAATGCCGTAAGAAACGATTCTGTATTCATCGTCCAGAAACAGATCCACGACCAGCACGATGCAGACCAGAGAGAGAACAATGATCTCCGGTAACAGCGGCACCAGCGTATTCAGGTCAAAAGCCATCGAAACCTCTTAGCAATCCATCAGAGTTTGGAAACGGAAATCTGCTGCACCAGATGCGTGATGGACGCATCCATCACCTCGATCAACGGCGCCGGCCACAGGCCAAGCGCCAATACCGCGGCTACCAGCAGGCCCAGCACGAGATATTCCCGTCCATTCAAATCGGTCAACTTGGCGACGTTCTCGTTCGCGACATCACCAAAGATGACCCGCTTGACCATCCACAGGGTATAGGCGGCGCCGATAATCAGCGTGAACGCCGCAAGGAAGGCATACCAGAAATCTGCTCTAAAGGCCGCCAGTATCACCATGAACTCGCCAACGAATCCGGACGTGCCGGGAAGGCCGGCATTGGCCATCGCGAAAAACACCATGAAGGCCGCAAACACCGGCATGGTATTCACCACGCCACCATAATCGGCAATCAGGCGACTGTGCATGCGATCGTAGACAACGCCAACGCACAGGAACATCGCCGCCGAGATGAAACCGTGCGAGACCATCTGCACCATGGCGCCTTCCATGCCGAGCACGGCGCCGCCTTGAGCGTCGGCGTTCGCCACGATGCGAAACACGATGAACAGACCCAGCGTGACGAAACCCATATGCGAAATCGACGAATACGCGATCAGCTTCTTCATATCCGCCTGTACAAGAGCGACGAATCCGATATACACCACCGCGATCAACGACAGCAGAATAATCAGCCAGTCCAGCGTATGGCTGGCATCCGGCGCAATCGGCAAACTGAAGCGCAGAAATCCGTAGCCACCGATCTTCAGCATGATCGCCGCTAGAATCACCGAGCCGCCTGTCGGCGCCTCGACATGCGCATCCGGCAACCAGGTATGCACCGGCCACATCGGCACCTTGACCGCGAATGCCAGCAGAAAGGCGATGAAGATCAGAATCTGCGCATTCAATGACAGTTTCAGCGCGTGGAAATCGAGGATCTCGAAACTACCGGACTGGGTGTACATGTAGATCAGCGCGATCAACATGAACACCGAGCCGAAAAATGTATACAGAAAGAACTTGATGGTGGCATACACCCGGTTCGGCCCACCCCAGACCCCGATGATCAGAAACATCGGAATCAGCATCGCTTCCCAGAACACGTAGAACAGCATCGCGTCCAGCGAGGCAAACACGCCGATCATCACGCCTTCCATGATCAGGAAGGCCGCCATATATTGTGACGGCCGCTTCTGTATCACCGTCCAGCCGGCGATAATCACCAGAATAGTGATAAAACTGGTCAACAGAATCAGCGGCATCGCAATGCCGTCGACACCCAGGTGATAGAAGATATTCCAGTCCGGAATCCAGGCCGCTCTCTCCTCGAACTGCATCGCGGCGGTGCCGCTGTCGAACGCGGTCCACAGCGGAATAGTCGCGAGAAAGGTCAGCACGGCGAACGCCAACGCCAGCCAGCGGGACACGTTCGGCGATTTATCGCCGCTGCCCAGCACCAGCAGGCCTCCGATAATCGGCAGCCAGATCGTTGTACTCAGTATTGGCCAGTCTGCCATCATCTAATACTCAACTCAGAAGTAAACAAACCAGGTCAGCAAGCCGAGCAGACCAAGAATCATTGCAATCGCGTAATGGTAGAGATAGCCGGTCTGCACATGGCGCGCGACACCGGCGAACAATGCCACGCTCTTCGCGGAGCCGTTGATGACCAACCCGTCGATCAACTTGCGATCACCGAAGATCCACAGCAGACGGCCGATCAGACGGCTGCCGCCGGCAAACACGATCTGATTGAACTCATCGAAACCGTATTTCCTGTCCAGCACCTTGTACAACGGCAGCATCGCCTTCTTGATGCGTTCGGACAATTCCGGCTTGAAGAGATACACCACCCAGGCGGTCAGCAGACCGGCCATCGCCAACACGAACGGCCACTCCATCATGCCATGCAGGATAAAGCCCACCTGGCCGTGATATGCATGCCCCACCTCGGCCAATACATCGTGCTCGGGCGCGACATAGATCGCCTGCTTGAAGAAATCGCCGAACAACATCGGTTCCACGGTCATCCAGCCGATGAGCACCGACGGGATGGCGAGCAGAATCAGCGGAATGGTAACCACCCAGGGCGACTCGTGGAGATGCTCTCGTGCATGCTCGTCACGCGGCCCATCGCCATGGAAAACGAGAAACAGCAGACGGAAGCTGTACAAGGCGGTAACGAACACACCGAGCACGACCATCACATAGGCGTAGCTGGAGCCGGCGATCTCGGAATGATGCACCGCGCCGATGATCGCATCCTTGGAGAAGAAGCCGGAGAAGCCGGGGAAACCGATCAACGCCAGGGTACCCGCGAGGCTGACCCAATAGGTAATGGGCATGTACTTGCGAATACCGCCCATCTTGCGGATATCCTGCTCGTGATGCATGCCGATGATCACCGAACCCGCGGCAAGAAACAGCAACGCCTTGAAGAACGCGTGGGTCATCAGATGGAACACGCCCGCCGCGTAGGCGGAAACACCCAGCGCGACGACCATATAACCCAGCTGAGACAACGTGGAGTACGCGATCACGCGCTTGATATCGTTCTGCACGATGCCGATCAGTCCCATGAAGAACGCCGTCGTCGCGCCGATAACCAGAATGAAGCTCAGCGCGGTCTCGGACAACTCATACAAAGGAGACATGCGCGCGACCATGAAGATACCGGCGGTGACCATCGTCGCCGCGTGGATCAATGCCGAGATCGGCGTCGGACCTTCCATCGAGTCCGGCAGCCACACATGCAACGGCACCTGCGCCGACTTGCCCATCGCGCCGATGAACAGCAGAATGCCGATCACCGACATCAAAGACCAGCTCGTTCCACCCAGGATATCCACCTGGGCATCCTTCAGCGCCGGCGCGCGCGCGAAGACCTCGGCATAGTCCAGGCTGTTCATGTACATCGCCACTGCGGCGATGCCGAGAATAAACCCGAAGTCGCCGACACGATTGACCAGAAATGCCTTCATATTGGCAAAGATCGCCGACTCACGTTTGAAGTAGAAACCGATCAACAGATAGGAAACCAGACCAACGGCCTCCCAGCCAAAGAACAGCTGCATGAAGTTGTTCGACATCACCAGCATCAACATCGAGAAGGTGAACAGCGCGATATAACTGAAGAAACGCTGGTAACCGATCTCCTCGTCATGCATGTAACCGATCGTGTAGATATGCACCATCAACGACACAAAGGTAACCACCGCCATCATCATCGCGGTGAGATTGTCGATCAGGAAACCGATCTCGAAACGCAGGCCGTCACTGACCATCCAGGTATAGACCGAGTGGTTATAGATCGCCTGCCCGTCCAGCGCGTACAGTTTCAGCACATAGAGCGACAACGCGCAGGAGATACCGACGCCGATTATCGTGACCCAGTGCGCCCAGGCGCGACTGACCCGCATGCACGCCAGACCGGCAAGCGCCGAACCAATCAGCGGGCTCAATACAATGGTGAGAAGTATCGCTTCCATATTCAGTACTCAGCCCTTCAGGGTATCCAGTTCGGCAACATCGATCGTGCGGCGACTACGGAACAAGACGACCAATATCGCCAGACCGATCGCGGCCTCGGCGGCCGCCACGGTCAATACGAAAAACACGAACACCTGGCCCGTCGCGTCACCGAGAAAATGAGAGAAGGCGATAAAGTTCATGTTTACCGCCAGCAACATCAACTCGATACACATCAACAGGATCAGCACATTGCGGCGATTCAGAAAAATCCCCGCGACACTGATGCAAAACAGTATGGCGCCAAGAATCAGGTAATCGGACAGGGCAATCATTTCAGCTCCATTTTCGATTCCGAGGGCATCTTCACGACGCGCAGCCGATCGTCGCGCTTGACCAGTACCTGCTTGGATGGATTCTGGTATTTGGTCTCGGGCCGTCGACGCAACGTCAGGCCGATCGCCGCGACGATCGCCACCAACAGGATCACCGCGGCAATCTCGAACGGGTACATATAGGTGGTGTAGAGCATGGAACCCAGCTCATCGGTGTTGCTGTAGCCGGGCGCATGCGGCACCGGCGAGGCATAGATGTCGAGACCAAAATGCTTCGGACCCACCACCATCACCATCTCGACGACCATGGTCAGCGCGATGAGTATGCCAACCGGCAGATACTTGATGAAGCAACCCGGCTTCATCTCGGCGACATTGATGTCCAGCATCATCACGACGAACAGGAACAGCACCATCACCGCGCCGACATACACCAGCACCAGCGCGATCGCCAGGAACTCGGCTTCCATCAGCATCCACAAGCCGGCCGCGTTGAAGAATGCCAACACCAGAAAAAGCGCCGAATGCACCGGATTCCGTCGGGTGATCAGCATCAAACCGGCGAAGATCACCATCGCGGCGAAGAAATAGAACAGGAATTTCTCGAAAGTCATATCAGATTCCAGCCTCAGCGGTAAGCCGCCTGAACAGCGCGATCCGCCGCCAACTGCTCTTCATACTTCTCGCCGAGCTCCAGCAGCTTGCTCTTGGTCATCACGGCGTCCTCGCGATTCTCGAAATGGTATTCATAGATACGGCTTTCGACGATCGCATCGACCGGACAGGATTCCTCGCAGAAACCGCAGAAGATGCATTTGAAAAGATCGATGTCATAGCGCGTCGTGCGTCGCTGCCCGTCTTCACGTGGCGCCGCCTCGATGGTGATCGCCAATGCCGGACAGGTCGCCTCGCAAAGCTTGCAGGCGATGCAGCGCTCTTCGCCATTCGGATAGCGACGCTGCGCGTGCAGACCACGAAAACGAGGCGATTGCGGCGCGCGCTCCTCCGGATACTCCAGCGTGAACTTGCTGCGAAACAGGTAACGTCCGGTAACGCCCATGCCGCGAAACAATTCGACGAGAAACAGACTGCGAACGTAGTTGACCAGGGTATTCATCCGTTGTCTCCGTCAATCGAACCAGATCGGGAACTTATAAACCACGGCCACCGCGACCACCAGAATCCAGACAATGGTGATCGGGATGAACACCTTCCAGCCAAGACGCATGATCTGGTCATAGCGATAACGGGGAAAGGTCGCGCGAAACCATAGAAACAGGAAACCGAAGATCAGGACCTTCAGGAAGAACCAGATGATGCCCGGTACCCAGGCAAACCAGCTCTCCATGAAGGTTCCCTGAAACGGAGACAACCAGCCACCCAGGAACATCAACGCGGTCAGCGCCGAGATCAGAATCATGTTCGCGTACTCGGCAAGAAAGAATACCGCGAAAGTCATGCCCGAGTACTCGACATGGAAACCAGCGACGATCTCGGACTCACCCTCGGCGACATCGAAGGGAGCACGGTTCGTCTCGGCGACACCGGAGATGAAATAGATCACGAACAACGGCAACAAGGGCAGCCAGAACCAGTGCAGCAATCCGCCTTCCTGCGCATGCACGATATCGCTCAGGTTCAGACTACCCGCGGCGACCAACACCCCTACCAGGGCAAAACCCATCGCGATCTCGTAGGATACGATCTGCGCCGCCGAGCGTATCGCGCCGAGAAAAGCATACTTGGAATTCGACACCCAGCCGGCGATGATGACGCCATAGACGCCGACCGAGGTCAACGCGAGGATATACAGCAGACCCGCATTGATATCCGTCAGCACCATCCCGTCGTCGAACGGCAACACCGCCCAGGCCGCCAGCGCCGGACCCAGCGCGAGCATCGGCGCCAACACGAACAGGAACTTGTTGACGCCGGTCGGAATGATGATCTCCTTGAACATCAACTTGACCGCGTCGGCGATCGGCTGCAACCAACCCTTTGGACCCACCCGGTTCGGTCCCAGGCGCACCTGCATATAGCCGATGATCTTACGTTCGGCATAGGTGAAGTAAGCCACCGCCAGCATCAACGGCAAGACGATGACGACAATCCTGACCAGGATCCATAACACAGGAAACTCGGTGGGAAAGGAGACCAGGAAATTTGTTATCGCTTCCATCGGCTATGCCTTCTCCAGCGTGATATCGCCAATCTGGGGACCGAGTGTTTCGCTGCCACGTACCGCCGCCGGGCACCAGACCGTATCGTCCGGCACCTGATCGGAGACCCGCACCGGCATCACGACGCCACTGCCGCCCTGACTGACCTTGACCTGGCCGCCATCGGCGACCCGCAGACGTTTGGCCAACGCCGCATTGATGCAGGCACGCGCGGACTCCGGCTCCCGCGTCTGTTGCAACGCCGTGGCCCGACGCGTCAGCGCATCGATACGGTAGATCGGAACATCGCCAACGCGTTGCATGCCCTTCGGCCGCCAGAGTTCGGCATCACCCGGACCGTCGAGTGAATTGTCGATACCGCGATCACCGATCGCCGCGCGAAGCTCGTCATGCACCTGCGCCGGACTCTCGTAATCGAAGCCCTCGAACTCGAGCAGGGTGCCGAGCACGCGTAGAATCTTCCATCCCGGACGCGCCTCGCCGAGCGGCCGGACACAACCGTCGAAGCGCTGCCAAGTGCCCTCGCCATTGACGAAGGTCCCAGAGGTTTCGGCAAATGCCGCCATCGGCAGGATGAGATCGGCACAGGCCTTCAGGGATTCACTGGCGAAACTGCTGATCGCAATGACGAAAGCGGTTTCGTCGAGTGTACGCATCGCCTGGGCGGGATTCAGGCAATCATAGGCCGGCTCGATGTCCAGCAGCATGCTGGTCTTGCCCGGCTGGGACAACTGTTGCATGGCATTCAAACCGCCATCCATCGGTACACAACCGGCAAGCGCCGCGCCGACCGAATTCGAGGCCATTGGCAGAAATCCGAATACAGCGCCGCTGGCCTCCGCGATCGCCGAGGCGATCGCCTGCAATAGCGCATAATCCGGATGCGCCTCGGCCAACGCACCGACAGCCACCCAGGCTTTTTCCGCTGCCTTCAACTGCGTGGCGATCCGAGCAGCCTCATCGTTCCCGGCCGCGTTACCGATCAACTCACCGATCGCGCCATCGGCGGAAGCACCCACCGCACGCGCGATCCCGGCCAGCGTGGATAGCATGTTCGCCGGCGACGTGATCAGGGCGCCGTGCAGTGGATAGTTGAATTCGTAATCGATCGGATTCAGCACCATCACATCGGCGCCGTTCAGGGCGGCCTTGCGCAGGCGATGATTGATGATTGGAAGATCCTTGCGCGGGTTCGAGCCAATCAACAAGGCAGCATCCAAGCCTTCGATATCCGCGATCGACAGGCCATAGCCCGGCACTGCCGGGTTCGCGCGAAAATCAGCCTGCCGGAGTCGATAATCGAGACTTGGGGCATTCAGGCCGGCCATCAGCTTGCGCAACAGGAAGAGTTCTTCCAATGTCGCATGCGGCGCGGCGAGCGTGTTGGCTTCCGCCCCCGCGTCCTTGAGCTTCTCCGCCGCGAGCGCCAGAGCGTCACTCCACTCGATCGGACGCCAGGCGCCGTTCTCTCTTACCAATGGCTGGGTCGCGCGATCCTTGGCGGACAGCCCCTGATAGGCGAAGCGGTCACGATCCGATATCCAGGTTTCATTGATGCTTTCGTTGTCGGCTGGCACCGCGCGCATCACCTGGCCACGACGCAGGTGCAGATGCACATTGGAGCCAACGGAATCGTGCGGCGCGATCGCGTTCGCCTGGGTCAGTTCCCAGGCACGCGCCTGGTAGCGCGACGGCTTCGCGGTCAATGCCCCCACCGGACACAGGTCGATGACATTGCCAGACATCTCCGAGGTGACCGTCGTCCCGACATAGGTGCCGATGCGCATGTGCTCGCCACGGCCGGTCGCGCCCAACTCGCGGATACCGGCAATCTCGGCGCCGAAACGCACGCAGCGCGTGCAATGGATGCAACGCGTCATCTCGGTTTCGATCAGCGGGCCGATATCCTCGTCCTTCACCACCCGCTTCACTTCCACGTAACGCGAGGTGTCATTTCCATAACCGATGGCGACGTCCTGCAACTCGCATTCGCCACCCTGATCACAGATCGGACAGTCCAGC
>Ga0256832_1002966_pt1 | contig 11590 bp, 8 predicted proteins | sample 134614metaG_FD_190534 | JGI IMG/M metagenome (GOLD analysis project Ga0256832, IMG submission 190534) | Hydrothermal vent microbial communities from Lau Basin, Pacific Ocean - 134-614 | ecosystem: Environmental > Aquatic > Marine > Hydrothermal vents | place: Pacific Ocean: Lau Basin | collected...
CTGAAAGGAAGTTATGTTACCTGTGCAGTTTATGTTGTCATCAGCAGGAGTACCGCTCGGGGTGCATGCCGGATAGAGCTCCATACTGAAGAAAAGAATCGCCAATGCTATATACATGTATTGTTTGATTATCTGTCCCATACTATTCCTTAGTACTCCTGATTTATTATATCACAAAGAGAGCATGCTGGGATGTTTACATTTTTCTTTGATTCACCAAACCGTATATTACAGGCGAATTTGACAAGCTAAACGATCAAGATGATATATTCATATAATAAAAAGTATATTGAATACAATCGGCGTATATAGATATAATAATAAAAAAGAGAGTATCGGAACAATAAATGTATACAAAATATAAAAAATTTATTGAAAAATATATAGATATCACAGATGACGAGTGGAAGCAGTATAAAAGTAAAATATATATTGAACACTATAAAAAAGGTCAGGTAATTCATCATGCAGGTGATATTTGCCGTAAAATATCTTTTATTAACTCGGGTTTGTCTAGAGCATACATGATAGGAGAAGATGGCAAAGATTATACATGGAATATTATGTTTAATGACGAGAACTCAAAGGTCAATAATCTGTTTGTGGTGGACTACTACAGTTTTATTACACAGAAGGAATCCATAGTGACCATAGAGGTCATTGAAGATTGTGAATTGTTGGCTGTGACGTATGAAGATGTGCAGAACCTACATGTAATGCTGCAAAAAGAAGAGAGACTGAGCCGTCTTATGACTGAGATAGCCTATGCAACTCTTTATGAAAAAATAATAGATAGACAGATGAAATCATCTCAAGAAAGATTCGATGCATTTATGCAGACCACACCATACCTACTGGATAAAGTTCCCCAATATCATATAGCTACCTATCTGGGTATGACTCCTCAATACCTTAGTCAATTAAAAAAAGATTACAAATATTAAGATAGTTGAATGACAAAGATTTTCCTCTTTTGTATAATAGGTGCATATCTGAAAACAAAATCGCATTTGCTTTAATTACAAAAGGAAAGAAAATGAAATTATTTAAATTGGTAATTATGATGATAGGGTGTGTTGCTATACTGAATGCAGCCAATCCAAAATGGGCGCCAATAATGATGGGAGATATCACAACGTTTATACCCTACACGCCACTTGATGATACACACGTACCGCTAAAAACAGCACAGGATACTTATAGAGCAAATGAATATGTCTCTATTGTTGTGGATAGACCACTCTCCGGCGATCATGACTGGGTAGGTATTTATAGAGTAGGCGATAGCAATGACTGGGCTCATGTCATAGCATGGAATTGGGTAGGACAGGGTAGCACGACATTAAGTCGAGATAAAAAACCAATGCCTGCAGGAGAATATGAGATACGACTCTTTTTCCACAATTCGTACAATATGGAAGCATCTTATGCATTTAGGGTCATAAATCCACAGAGGGAATCTGGCACAGAAGGCCCTTATCTTGATAAGGTCAGATCTATAAAAACATCAGAAAATGGCAAGGTTAACAATGCAATCTATTATGTAGAAGGAACAGCAAATCTTCCTACCATAATATTTATGAGTGGCTGGAAATCAAATCTGGAAAGTTATGATGGATTTTTGAAATATATAGCGTCTCTAGGTTATTGTGTCATAGCCAAGCAAGAGAGAGGAAAGTGTTTCACACCTCATGTATATGAGCAAGAGTTGAGTGATAGACTATCTATGGTACATAATATATACAATGCAGATATTACCAAACTTGGTATTATTGGACACTCTTCAGGTGGAGGAACTGTGCATTATCTTATGGACTATTTTAAAAGCAATCATATAGCAGGCAACACAAAAAGTGTTGTAATCTCGTTGGATGGCTGGTTTCCTTTTGGAACTACAGAAGCACTGTTAAATGGATTTGATACGCCGACCCTTCTTATGCAGTTTGGTGGGTTTGACGGCATTAATCGTGAGGGTATACACCCTGACTGGGATGACTATCCAGGTGAGCACTATCATCATGGACAAGATCCCAGGATCAATCTTGCTATTTTCAAATCCTTAACACACGCAGGCACAGAGAAAGAATATATAGTTTTGGAAGCAAATAACAATCATAGTTATAACGCAGGTGATTATGATACTATCATAGCACGCCAAGACCTTTTGGCGCCCATAGATGCATTTCTTGACCATACGTTAGGTGCAGGGGATGCCATGAATCTCATTGATCAACACGGTAATGTTGTCTGGAACCCTACTGTATCCGAATACCAATATTACTGTCATACAGCAGGATTTGATTTTTGTGATCTAGATAATTTGATTTTTCCTTGATCTTTGATAAATATAACAGGAAGAGAAATGAACTTAAATCGTATAGTAAAAATAATAATCGTCATAGTTGGTTTTCAAAATACACTTTGTGCGGGGATAGTATATAAAGATACATGGGTACCTATATCTACGGGAGATATAACATCATTCATCCCTTATACGCTTGTGTTGCCGGACAGAGATAATGATGGCATTGATGATGCGACCGATACACCTGTAGCATACATGCAGTCTCTGAGCATTGTAGCCGATGGCAATGGATACCATATTATACTTCGTGGCAGAGACAACGATAGTCCTATTACCTATACTGTAGTGACATACCCTGTGCATGGTAGACTTAGTGGAAAGGCGCCAAACTTAACATATACACCTAACGATGGCTATGAGGGTGAGGATAGTTTTACTTTTAGAGTGAGTGATGGTCTGCATGAATCTGCTATTGTTCCAGTATCAATCAATGTTTTCAAACCTACAGCCCATGACCACAGCAAGCAACTTTCCCATATCAATGCCGGAGTAGACAGAGAAGTGAAACAGGGCACTGCCATCACGATGGTGGGAACCTATGAGGGTAACTTTCATGATGTGGCATCCTATACTTGGAAAGAACAAAACACAGTGCGGTCGCACAGCATATCCTTCTCCTATGCACCACAGAGTGTGGGGGATCAGACTCTGACATTGACCATTACAGATAAGAACCATAATGACTACTCAGATAGTATTACTGTTCACACCCTTGCAGCAGATGGAGCAGAGACGAACCATGCCCACCGTGCCAAGACAGATGTGTTGCACTATGCTAAGCTCCATGAGACCATCACACTCAAAGGGAGCTATACCGGTGAGCGTGATACCGGGATTACGTACGTATGGAGGAAAGACGGACAGATCTTGTCACATAATGCCTCGTTTGACTATACCGTAGAAAGCCTGGGGGAACATGTATTTACACTGACCATCACAGACTCCCAAGGCTATACAGATGAAGCACCTTTGACCCTTTTTACCATTGGAGGGGTGAACGGAAAAGTGGTAACTCTCGATAGCAATGGGGGCACAAACAATGATGTGCAGATCAATGCTGCCTTACAGGAAGTAGCCGATGCAGGTGGCGGTATCGTGCATCTCAATGCCGGTATCTACACCATAGAAAATCCTATCATATTTAGAGGTCACAATACGATACTAGAGGGGGAGGGAAGCGACAATACGGTCATAAAACTCAAAGACAAAGCCCACTGGAGCACATTGAATCCCCACAATCACTTCACAGGACCTGAACCAAAAGCGCTCATCGAAAACACGGCTGATGCACTTCACAATATAGCCATCATGAATATACAAATCCATGGCAACAAAGACCATCAGGAGTACACCTATGACACCAATAGCAACGGGCAGATTGACACTGATGAGCACTACCCTGTACCGGATGGACAAGGTAATTATGTTGCGTTGAAGTTTAGATCACACAATGGGTCAGAAAATGTAAGCAATATACTCTTCTCCAATGTCTTCATCAATAGAAACAATGGTGATGCCCTGTCTGTAGTCGATCCTACGAATATTATTGTTGAAAAGTGCAAAAGTCGATTTATCGGGCATTCAACAGTGTATTTTAACAATCCCGTCAATATGTTGGTAGAGAAAAACAATTTTCTCATCACGGCAAATTCTGGAATACGCTGGTATGATGGCAATCATATCGTACTTAGAGACAATTTTTTGGAAGGAGAATCCACCAAAACAGGCAATTCCAACTTTGGTGTAGAGATCACAAGCGGTATGACGCCTGAGGTACTGGATGATGTGCTTATCGAAGGCAACACGATCCGCTTCACCGCCACCGCAGCGATTGGCATGGATGCCAAGACACCCACTACTTCCAAGGATGTAGTCATACGTAATAATCTCATTTACCAATGTGGTCACATAGGCACCTGGGAGAGTAACAGAGAGACAGGGGCTATCAACATAAAGAACTTTACCAATACCCTGATCGAAAACAACACCATTGTCAACACCCTGGGAAGCGCCATACGCTTAGGAGGCGATGTAGGGTTCAATATGCAGTGGGATTATGTCACCGGCTTGACGGCCACGATACGGAACAACATCATCACACACTCAATCAATGATATTCAGTCGGGGCAGAAATTGGCTATCTACGGGGTGGATATCGCCGAAGGGAACCATGCAGTATGCGAATATAACGATGTCTGGAATAACCAGACAGGTGACTATAAAGGCTGTGAAGTAGGCGCAGGAAGTCTCTCTGAAGATCCACATTATCAAAGCTTCAAACCAGGTGACAGTTTCAGTAATACCAATGATCTAACGGCTGATTTTCACCTCAAAAGTACCATGGGTCGATACAAGGGAGGAAACTGGAAGAGAGACACGCTCAGTAGTATCACTATCAATGCCGGTGATCCAAAAAGCATCTACTACAATGAACCAACTCCCAATGGCAGTCGTATCAATATGGGCGCTTACGGAAATACCCCGTATGCCTCCAAGGGAACAGATGTTCCTCCTGTAGCAAATGCCGGAAAAGATCAGTATCTTAGGGCTGACAAGAAGATGTTTGTCTATGTGGATCTGAATGCTAGTGCCTCTTTTGATGATGGGGAGATCAAGCACTATAAGTGGACGAAAGATGGTATTTACCTAGGTGATGGCAAGACGTTGCCTCGCACACCTATGGGGATAGGGGAAAACATGGTGCAATTAACAGTAACAGATGACAATAATCTTTCTACATCTACATCCTTTATGGTCAGAGTCAACCCTGCGATAGAAAATCAGGCACCCGTCTCCAATGCCGGTAAGGATATCTCTGTAACGGATCTCTATGACAAAGGAGGTGCATATGTCATGCTTGATGCATCAAGATCCTATGACAGTGATGGTGTTCTGGTAGACTATAAGTGGACAGAAGAAGGTGCTCTTTTGTCTCGCAGGGCAAGTGAGGTCAAGATATTTGCCGTAGGGGAACACACTGTAACACTGGAAGTCACAGACAATGAAGGCAAAAAATCCACAGACACGATGAAGGTTACCGTACTTCCCAAGGGAAACTATGCACTTCGGTTTAACAGTGATTCCAATGATGAATATGTCTCTATTAACAATATCCCGGTACCCGAAGCGAATCTAACCATTGAAATGTGGATCAAGCAAGAAGGTACCACCAATGACACAGACGCTTTGATCAACATGGGTGGTGACGGACAGCGACTTACTATACAGCGTGGCAAGAATGGAGGGGCATCCTGGGGACTCGATGACTATGCCGAAGAATCGTTCACACTCAATGAGTGGCATCATATAGCCTATGTAGTAGAGGAGAAAAAGCTTAAAGTGATCTATGTTGATGGTGTAGCACAAACCATCGTAGGTGATAAAAATATCACGATGCCAAGCCCTATGTTCCAGATTGCATCCTATTATCAGGACACAGCTGACGCTAAAAACTTTAAGGGCATTATAGATGAGCTCAGGATATGGAGCAGCGCACGCACTTTAGATCAGATAAACAACCACAAAGACAAAGAGTTGACAGGCAGGGAAGCCAATCTGATAGGTTACTGGAATTTTAATGAAGGAAGCGGCACAAAACTCATTGATCTAGCCGGTGGCAGAGATGGGGATGTGGTGCACATGGAGGCAGAAGATTGGGTAGAGGGGGTTCCTGTGCATTAAATAGATATTTGCACAAAATCAATATTTTGGCAAAATGCATGATATAGGCTATAATAGAGACAAAAAGGAGTCTATTTTGGAAAAGAATACAGAGATACTAAACAAAATCGGTGTTGAAATCGATCAGGATAAGGTGGCTATCGACCTTAAGAGAACCAAATCTTTTTTTGCTTCCCTTCAGGAGATACTGCAACAGAAGGCTGAGCAGCTTCAAAAAAATCTGGAAGAAGGAAAGCTCGATATGGAGGATGTCGGTCTAAAGCTGGATGAGGATCGTGTAGAGGTTGACCTCAAAAAGACCAAAACATTCATCGAAACCTTTGGGCAAAAGGTAGAAAATTTCCTCAAAGAACTCGAAGAGTCTGTTCGTCAGATAGATAACCCAAAATAGCATCGGGATCCCGAAAGAAGCCAAAGGAGAGATGATGAGAATAGGCAAAATAAAAAGTCTAGCACTTTTTGTGCTTATGGTCAATGCACTTTTGGCTTCTGGCAATATTGGAACCGTGTGGGTACCTATAAGTATTGGAGAGATCACGACATTTGTGCCCGCAGCACCGCTTAGCACAAGCAAAAATACCTACGAACCCAACGAGACAGTGAAGATTCATGTCAACGGTTCTCTCTCTGGAGATCACGACTGGGCAGGCATCTACAGAGTAGGTGACAGCAATGACTGGGACAATGTCATAGCCTGGAACTGGGTGGGAGAGGGTGATACGGTATTGAATCGTGACAAAAAGCCTATGCCTGCCGGAGAGTATGAGGTGAGACTCTTTTTTCACAATTCGTTTAACACTGAAGCATCTTATACCTTTAGGGTAGCACCGGCATCTGCACCAAACAACTATGGGCAGGCAGGCAGTCATGATGTATCTACCTACACAGAAGCAGACAATGGTAACAGCATTGTGTATTACCCTTCAGATATAGCCCATATGCCCAAAACTCCGCTTCTGTTTTTCTGTCCGGGCTGGAACTCTCAAGATCCTGCAAGCTATGAGACGTTATTACGATTTATTGCCAGTCATGGCTATTCAGTTATCTATGCCAAGGATCATTACGGAGACCCTGCTACGCTTATTCGACGTTTTGAGAAGATACTGGATAACAACAACGATGTCTTGCCGTATGTCGATACGACACGTATAGGTGTCATAGGGCACTCTTCGGGTGGAGGCGATACTTTCAAGATACTCGATCACTTCTCTCAAAAGGGGTATGGCGCCAACGGGAGATTGCTTATGGCACTCGATCCTTGGTTTGCCTTTGGTATGAACAGTGATGCGATGCGCCACCTCCCTGCCAATACCAATGTTGTCATCCAGCGCTATGACAATGCAGACCGCACCAACAATGAAACCGATGCACGAATACCACTGAGTGAATATGCACTGCTTGGCAATATTGCTGATAACAAAAAAGATTATCAGGTCTATACTCCTGCGACACACGGCTATCCTACAGGCAGTAGAAGTGTAGCGCAGATGCAGGGTCTGTTGGAGCCGTTGGGGGCACTGATGGCATATACTTTTGAAAATGACGCAAATGCCCATCATGCTGCTCTTGAAAACGGCAGTGATCACCCCTACAATGATGGGGTCGAGACAGTACGTCCGCTATGGACCTATGATTATCGCTGCAATAGTCACGGTAACCGTGCAGAAGTAATGGAGATAGACTATTGCCACCAATATCTTGGAGGCAAACACTACCCTGCAGATACAGTTTTTGATGAACAGCCGGAGGCAAATATCCCCAAACCGGATTATCTTGCAAGTTATATCGACCCTATCTTCGGCAATAAAGTGACCCGTATCACCGATAGAGCCAACCAAAATGCCAATGCACACAACTACCCAAAAACACAAAGCTGGAATGCCGATATGAGTTTGATTCGTCTTGGGTATAGACTCTACAATGCAGATGACTTCTCCGAAAGCAGCTTGACGCAAAACCAACACCTAAGAGGATCCCTAACTGAGATGAAGTGGTCGGGCTATGATCCGGATGTTTTTTATGGGATCGATGTGCGTTCGGACAGGTTTGTCTTCATGAAAGCAAAGATCAATGATGACAATACGATAACCTATACCGATATGCCCAATGCTACCTTCATGAAGAGTGAGTATGATGAGCTAAAACTTGGAAAATATGAAGGCAATTTGGACTATCAGGACAACTATGTGGTCTTTGCAGGCAGAAAGAAAGACACCAATAGAGTCACACTGATCGTTTATCATCTGCAAAACAACTACGGCACAACCTACAATCAAATAGTGGCGCAAAAGACCTTTAATGAGATGAAATGGTATGCGGAAGATGCCAACGGCAACTTCAATACAAGCTCCTCCCAAGCCAACCAGATGTTTGACTGGGCATCGATCTCAGCACTTGGCAACTACGTGATCGTCAATTATCGCAGCAAAAAAGGTGACCCAGAACAAGAGTACACTATAGAACAGTATGACCGTTCTCTCAATCATATACGACGTCTCGCAGAGTCAGCAGCACACGGGGATCTCGGTGTTGATGCAAACGGTAAAGAGGTTTATGTACAGTTTGGATTTGGGACTTTAAATGGCGTATCAAATATAGGTATCTGGGAGTATCCGCTTGATGGATCATCCCGTATACGGCTGCTTCCCGACAAGTACAATGGTGGACATATCAGCTGCCGGAACTACCAGCGTCCGGGATGGTGCTATGTCAATACCCGCTATCTTGATACTCGTGATGAAGATCACCCCAAAGGACAAAGAGAAGTCTTTGCGATTAAACTAGACGACACCCAAACGGTTGAGCGTTTTGCACAGACACACAATACCACCGGTAGGGCTTGGGCAGTACAGGTAGGGGTAAGTCCGGATGGTACACAAGTACTTTTTGCTAGTGACTTTGGCGATGCCAATGGTGTGATAGATACATATCACGTCAGTTTGCCAAATCAGTAAGCTGCGTATAGTGTGCCCCATCTCTACCCAGATCACTTTGGTAGAGTGATATCTCGGGTATTATCTTCCCCAGAGGCTTCTCTCTGTAGCTTTTGAGCACCTCTTTGTATGCTTTGTAGTCATGGATCTGCTTGATACGGCAGAGGGTAATGTGCGGCTTGAAACGGTAGAGGTCAAAGCCCACTGTTTTGAACTCCTTGGCTTTGTCATAGAGCAGTTTTGACTCCGCCTTCGCAAACAATATCCGAGGCAGTCTGCCAAAGTAGCCAAGCTCAGCGACAGTCACCTCTGCTTCCAGTGGTGTGATGGAAGCAAGCTGCGCTTTGATCGCTTCTGCATCCTCGCACTTGCCCAGAAAGACCCAGGTCAGATGCAGGTTCTCCTCCTCCACCCATTTGCCCTCTATAATGCCTTGGAAGTCCTGTTTGATACTTTGGTAGTCATCGAGGATGACAGGGGATGCGATGAAGAGTCTCATACCGATATTATATGACAAAATGACATATTTGTAAAACGCTTGCTGAATTTTTGATAGAATATCATTAATCATCTCAAAAGAGTCCTCTGATAAATTTCGGTTTCACGCGATAGCTCTGGCAGTCGCGAACGCAAGCACCCGTTACACGGGTGAAGCGCTCCTTTGTCGCGATCGAGTGAAACCTAATGAGCAATAATCCAGAGAGTTCAAAAGGAAACCTATGCCATCTACTAATACCATACAGTGCCCCAACTGCGGCACGACCATCGACATCGATGCGATCTTCTACCATCAGATCGAAGAGAAGTTCAAAGCCCAGCAGCTTGCCGAGAAGAAGCGGCTGCAAGCAGAGATAGAGGAGGCACGCAAGCAGTACAAAACCCACCTCGATGCGCTCAAAGCCAAAGAGGAGGCGCTTGCGCAGGATAAAGAGAAGTTCGATGAGGCGCTACAAAAGGCGACACGCGAACAGCTCAAGCAGGAGCGTGCCAAGCTTGCCGATGAGCTTAAGCGGCAGATTGTCGAAGAGCAGAGCGAAGCGATGGCACTGATGCAAAAGGAGCTTGAGGAGAAGTCCAAAGAGATACAGGAGCTCAGTGCCGCAAAGATCGAGATAGCGCAACTCAAGCGGGAAAAGGAAGAGCTCTCTCTCAAAGCGAAAGCCGAAGCCGAAGCGGAGCTGAACAAACGGCTAGCAGATGAGAAAGCCAAGATGCAGAAGATGCTTGACGAGATGGTAGCACAGAAGCTCAAAGAAGCTGAAGAGGCGCAAGCACTCAAACTCAAAGAGAAGGACGAACAGCTAGAACAGCTCAAGCGCAGCCTCGCAGATGCCAACCGCAAAGCGGAGCAAGGCAGCATGCAGGTGCAGGGCGAGGCGCTGGAGCTTGCCATCGAGAGCTGGCTCTCTTCCCAATTTCCTTTCGATACCATCGAAGAGGTCAAAAAAGGAGCCTTTGGAGCCGACTGCATCCAGACAGTTCACACCCGCGACGTACAAAACTGCGGCATCATCTGCTACGAGTCCAAGAACACCAAAGCGTGGAGTGACAACTGGATAGCCAAACTCAAGCAGGATATGCTCAAAGTGGGTGCGGATATCGGTGTACTGGTAACATCAGTTTACCCCAACGGCATGGAGCGCATGGGCTGGCTGGATGGCATCTGGGTCTGCTCTCTTGAAGAGTTCAAAGGTTCTGTATCCCTGCTGCGTGAGAGTCTCATCCGCGTACATGCGACAGTGCAAAAAGAGGAGAACAAAGCTGACAAGATGACACTCCTCTACAACTACCTCACGGGCAATGAGTTCCAGATGCAGCTCAAAGCGATCGTCGACGGCTTCATGCAGATGCAGACCGAACTCGACAAAGAACGCCGCTCCCTCATGGCAGCCTGGAAACGCCGCCAGAAGCTCATAGACTCTGTACTGGCGAACACTACCGAGATGTACGGATCGCTGCAGGGGATCGCAGGGGGGAATGCATTGCCGAAGATTGATGTGTTAGAGTTGCCTGAAGAGATTGAGGAGTAATAACACACATGCCAATTTACGCCCTACAATCAATCGCTGGGGGCTTCCTGGATGAAGACCTCGCACACTTCAACAAAGAGTTTGATGACTGGTGTGTGCAGTTTGAGAGTATGGAAGATGCACAGCTGGTGCTTGACACGCTTGAGAAAAAGGACAACATCAAGATCGTCGAGATCACACCGCTGAGTTATCCCAAATACTTCTTCCCGAAACTGCAGGGCATCATCCACGCTACACGCGAATATGAAGGCAAGATCATCTGCATCGTCGAGCCGCAGATGGGTATGAGCTTTCGTATCGCTATCTGTGACCTAGAGACCCAAAAAGTAAGGGTACTTAGCTCACGCTACAAGAGTGCAGCCAGTGTCGAAGGGGCATTTGCCAATCTCACTTTTGATTTGTGAAAGGAGTCAATATGCCAACCCTAAAAATCTCCAACACCGTCACCCTCGATGAAAACGAAGTAGAGATCTCTGCCATACGGGCGCAGGGCTCTGGAGGGCAAAAGGTCAACAAAGTGGCAGCAGCGGTGCATCTGCGTTTTGACATCGCCGCATCTTCTCTGCCTGAACACTACAAAG
>Ga0256832_1002967_pt1 | contig 11589 bp, 7 predicted proteins | sample 134614metaG_FD_190534 | JGI IMG/M metagenome (GOLD analysis project Ga0256832, IMG submission 190534) | Hydrothermal vent microbial communities from Lau Basin, Pacific Ocean - 134-614 | ecosystem: Environmental > Aquatic > Marine > Hydrothermal vents | place: Pacific Ocean: Lau Basin | collected...
AAAAATCCATGGGTTACCGATAGCTGCCCGCCCGATCATGGCACCATCTAAACCAAATTCATCGCGGATGCGTTTGGCATCTTGGGGGGTTTTGATATCGCCATTGGCAAAAATGGGAATATGAATGCGCGGATTGTGTTTGACTTCGGCAATTTTGTACCAATCAGCCGTTCCGCTATACATTTGCTTACGCGTGCGTCCATGTATCGAAAGGGCTTTAATACCGACATCTTGCAAACGTTCGGCTACTTCATTGATAACGATACTGTTGTCGTCCCAACCCAAACGGGTTTTAACCGTTACCGGCAAATGCGTATGTTTGACAACCGCTTCGGTCATTTTTTGCATTTTATCCAAATCACGTAAAATACCGGCGCCGGCACCTTTACTCACGACCTTTTTTACCGGACAGCCGTAATTAATGTCAATAATTTCCGGATTGACGTGTTCTATACGTTCTACGGCTTTGAGCATTGAATCGATATTATGTCCGAAAACTTGCACACCAATCGGACGTTCAGTATCAAAAATATCTAATTTTTTGGCAGACTTTTCCGCATCACGAATCAAACCTTCCGATGATACAAATTCCGTAAACATCAAATCAACCCCATAAGCTTTACACAAGGCTCGAAACGGTGGGTCGCTAATATCTTCCATAGGTGCCAATATTAATGAAAAATCGGGTAATTTAACCGAACCAATCTCTATCATCTAATAAATTTTGGGCAAAAATACGATAAAAAATTTGGTGATATAGGTATTTTATAAGACCTGTCAGGTTTTGGAAACCTAACAGGTCTCTAAAATTTGCATTTTGCACAAAAAAAGCGCCGAAATCCGGCGCTTTTGTGATTTATTATTTTCTTTAAAACCTATTTAAAAGCCGGAATACCTGTAATATCATAGCCGGTAATCAACAGGTGGATATCGTGGGTACCTTCATAGGTAATAACGGATTCCAGATTCATCATATGACGCATAATCGGATATTCTCCGGTGATACCCATAGCGCCTAAAACTTGTCGTGCTTCACGAACAATATTGAGTGCCATAGCCACGTTGTTGCGTTTTGCCATAGATATTTGTGCGGCGGTTGCCCGTCCTTCGTCACGCAGCTTGCCTAAACGCCAAACCAAAAGTTGCGCTTTGGTGATTTCGGTAATCATTTCGGCTAATTTTTTTTGTTGTAATTGGAAACTTGCAATGGGTTTGCCAAATTGGATGCGTTCTTTGGCATAGCGCAACGCCGTATCGTAGGCATCCATAGCGGCACCAACGGCTCCCCAAGCAATCCCGTAGCGGGCGGAATCGAGACAGGTTAAAGGACCGCGTAAACCGTCAGCTTCGGGTAAAAGGTTTTCTTTGGGAACCTTGACATCTTGAAAGATTAATTCGCCGGTGGCAGAAGTTCGTAAGGACCATTTGTTGTGGGTTTCAGGGGTTGAAAAACCTTCCATACCACGTTCTACAATCAAGCCTTTGATACGTCCGGCTTCATTTTTTGCCCAAACAATGGCTATATCGGCAAAGGGGGCATTGGAAATCCACATTTTAGCTCCGTTGAGTAAATAATGGTCGCCTTTATCGACAAACTTGGTTTCCATGCCGCCGGGGTTAGAACCATGGTTGGGTTCGGTCAAACCAAAGCAACCCATCAATTCACCTGTAGCCAATTTAGGTAGGTATTTTTGTTTTTGTGCTTCGCTACCGAATTTCCAGATAGGAAACATAACCAATGACGATTGTACAGACGACGTAGAACGGATACCGGAATCGCCACGTTCTAATTCTTGCATTAACAATCCGTAGGAAGTATAATCCAAACCGGGTCCGCCGTATTCTTCCGGAATAAAAGGACCGAAAGCACCGATTTCGCCCAAACCTTTGATTAAGTGCTTGGGAAATTCAGCTTTTTGGGCATATTCTTCAATAATAGGTGAGACTTCACGTTTGACCCATTCACGAGCAGCATCTCTAACCAGTTTATGTTCATCTGATAGTAAATCATCTACCAGATAATAATCGGGGTGTTTAAATAAATCTTGTGCCATATTGTTTTGATTATTTTTTTAAATTAGGCAAACATACTAATTTGTAAGGATATTTTAACTGAAAAAAATATTTTTTTCTATATAGATAGGATAGATGCAACTAGCAAATACAACATTTCTGTTTACAAATTTATAAAATTGATTTTTAGGGTTATTAATATCTGAATTTTTATCTAAGTTTTTATCGCAACAAAAGTCAAATATATATTAAAATCCGTATTTAAAAAAATCCGGAAGCTTCAGCTTTTAAAGTTGGGGCGTTTTTTTGTACATTTGTACTAAACAGAACCATTAGATTTTAATCGGGCTGTATTCATCCAAGTATCCATTAATATAATATCAAAAAACAAAAATTCAACTATCGCAACCCGCCCAATAACATATTACCTGCTTAAATGGAATGCCAAAATCAAAAGTCACCGGCTAAAATTTTTGGTATTATGGTTCTTACATACTTTTAAACGCCGGTATTTTGCAGTCAATTTTGATCCGGTTTTAGCTTGTAACTTGCGATGTAAGATGTGTTATTTTACCGATGAGAATTATGTCAAAACTTTAAAAGGCAGTTTCACTCGCGACGACTTGGATATATGGGCGCGTCAAAGCTTACCACAAGCTTTAAAATTGCAAGTAGGCTGTGGCGCAGAACCGACAGTTTATAAACATTTGGACAGAGTTTTTGAGTTAGGCAAGCAATATGGTGTACCGCATATTTCCATGACAACCAATGCCAACCTTTTGACACGCGACAAACTTCAAAAATGGGTAACAAACGGCTTAAACGAGATAACTGTTTCATTGCATGGTGTGCATCAAAACACCTATGAAGAAATGATGCAAAAAGGCGACTATCAAAAATTTCATCAGGCATTGGAATTGATTGCCAATGTCAAAAAAACAAATCCGAATTTGTTGTTAAGAATCAATTATACGTTTAATGAAGATAATTTTTCGGAATTAAAAGATTTTTTCAAAGTTTTTGGCAAATATGGGATTGATATAATTCAAATCAGACCCATTTCCAAGATTGGTGAGACGGCTTATAACAATTTCAGTTTAGACAAAATTATTCCGGTTTATGATACTTTTATCAAAGACTTTAAGGCACAAGCTGCCCGTTATCAAACAACACTTTTGGCACCTGCGAGTAAAGATAATCTGGTGCAACGTGAAAGCGATGGTAGTTTGATTTTTAATTACACCTATTTTTATGTGTCACCAACACATTTTTGGCAAAAGGATTTTGATTGGAAACATCAAAGTTTTAGAGACTACACCCGTCAAATTGGGTGGGGTAAACAGCTGTTTTCCAATGTTTTTAAAAGTAAGAAACAGTTACAACACTTGTTGCGTGATCAAAATCTGAATTATGATGTAAATTTTTAGTCAATTATGGGAAATATAGCAAAATTACTGATTTCAATAGGCGTCTTATTCATCATTATGGGCTTGTTTACTTGGCTGTTTGGCGGTTTATTTTCTTGGTTTGGCAAATTACCCGGAGATATCCGCATTCAAAGCGGCAATTTTTCTTTTTATGCCCCTATTACCAGCATGATTATCATCAGCTTGATATTAAACTTGCTGCTTTATATCTTTTCAAAATTATAGCACGTAACTTTAAAAACATCACATCTGACTGCTACAACGATTTTCACCGGCTTCCAAATCTACTAAATTATAAGCAACAGCTTCCCCTGTAATATTCAAATTTACAATTTGTTCAAAATTGGGCGGAGTGTCCGGCATATTAGTCAATATTTCATCTATAAAAGCTAATTCGTCCAAATTGAGCAAATCTAATTCCGCTTTTAATTTTTTTAAAGTTTTACCTATCAACTTACCGTCAAATTGAACCGGTTGGTGATAATGTCCGGGCAATACCAATATATCTTCAGGCAAGTTTAAAACCTTTTGCAAAGACCGGTACAGTTTTATCGTTTTTTGACGGGCAATTTCATCGGAAGATTTTAAATCGGGACGTCCGACCCCGTTTAAAAAAAGCAAATCACCGCTAAACAATATTTGGTTATTGAGTAAATAGGACAAACTTTCGTCGGTATGTCCGGGAGTATGGATCGCTTTTAGAACCGCTTTCCCAATTGTGATTTGGTTGCCATCTTTAACCGGTGTAAATTTGTATTGAACAAGGTTTTGAGCCGGTAATAATAATTTTGAACCAGTTTGTTCGGAAAGTTGTTTGCTGCGCGAAAAATGGTCGGCGTGTATGTGTGTATCTAATACATATTTGATTTGCGCTTGATGTGTTTGTGCCAAATCAATGAAAGTTTGCGGTTCGACAGCAGCATCAATTACAGCCGCTTCGCCATTATTGATAATAAGGTAAGACAAGCAACCTTTACCGACACGTCTAACTTGTATAATTTTAGTGTCATCGGATTGCATTTCTGCAGTATTCCAAACCCGTGTCCAGTGTTTGATGCCACCGGCTAAAGAATAAGCTTCAATGTCCAATAAATCACGAAATCCTTTCATTGTTTCCTTACTCATTATTCCTTCTTGACATACAACTATTACAGGCAAATCATCTTTAAAAACGAGTTCAGAAATTATATCATTTCTATTATTAAATTCGTTTAATGTTTTGCTGACAGGAAAAGATATGCTACCCGGAATATGCCATTGGTCAAAATTTTCTTTTGAACGCACATCGATAATTTTAACCGGAATATGGTTTTCTAACAGATTTTTTAAATCTTCTATTTGAATAGTTTCCGTGTTGAATAAGCTCATATGTGTTTATTGAAATTTTTACTGATTTGATCGTTCATTAACTCGTTATATATCAGGTTGTAAGAAAAATCTTTAAGCGTTTCTACATCATCCAAAGTCAATTTATCAGTTTGTATAACCGGCAAAATTTTGACGCGTAAAGTTCCCGGACCACCTTTAAAAAAATCGTAAGGAAATTTACGTTTATTGTCAAAATAAACCATAGGAATAATCGGCAGCTGATGCTCAATAGCCATACGAAACGCCCCGTTTTTAAAAGGAGCCAGCAACAGTTTCGGATCTGGTACACCGCCTTCGGGATAGATAGCAATACTATTCCCCTTTTTGATAAAATCTACCACTTGGTCATAGACTTCCTTACGGCTTTTTGGCGACTTTCTATCGACCATGATATTGGATTTTTTATACAGGTAGCCAAAAATGGGAATTTTACTCAACTCTATTTTTCCTACAAACACAAAAGGCATATAGATGACTTTGAGCAATACCATAATATCCATAACCGATGTATGATTACCGATAATGATATACGATTTTTTCGGGTCGATATTGGCTTTATTATCGAGTTTTACCCGAAAACCCATCCAAAACAACACCCATGAACCCCAAACGTGTTTCATCCATGTAAACAGTTTTTGCATATCAAAGGCAATAGCGATATAAATCAACGGTGAAAAAATGATAATAGGAAGCCCCGCGATAATGACAAACCATATACGCCATAGGATTCTTAAAAAATTTTTTAACCACTTCATATCGCTCGCAAATGTAATAAAAATATCAATCAGAGATAAGATTCTTGTAATGCTTATAGTAATGCATCATTTTTTGGTAATCGGTGTTTTTGATGAAGTAATCAGGACGGTATTTAAAAGTTTCCACCGGTAATATTTCATAATGGCGTTTGCCTTTTTTGGTAAATTTATAAACCCAAACAGGCAACGTTTGGTAGCCGGCTAATTGCAATTTTCCTGAATGGGCATTTTTCGCAAATTGTAAACTGAGAATCATACTGCCATCCCGTGGAAATTTGCGTTGATTGCTGATAAAATTTCCCAATGAATAAACCGTAAAATAAGTTTGTTGATTTAAGTAATCTTGTTCATAATCAATGTCTTGTATTACATGCGGATGTGAACCGATAATCCAATGAATACCTTGTCGATGTAAAAAATCGACCAATTTAGTTTGTGATTTGCTCGGGTGATTTTGGTATTGCTCACCCCAATGTAAAAACACGATGATACCGTCCGGATGTTGTAAGCGGACATTATGAATGTCTTGTTTGATAGATGTTGTGTCAATTAAATTGACTTTTACAGGTTTTGGTACGGAAATACCGTTCGTCCCGTAAGTGTAATTGAGCAAAGCCAATTTGATACCGTTTTTTTTAATAATTAAAGCATTTTTTTCTTGTTTTTCTTTTTGATTTCGATAAGTGCCGGTATGTAATATTTGCAAAGAATCGAGTATATCTAAAGTTTTAACAATCCCTTGTCGTCTTTTATCGCAACTATGGTTATTTGCGGTTGCCAAAACATTGATACCGGCATCACGACAAGCTTTTGCCAATGCCGTCGGGGCGCTAAACTGCGGATAGCCCGAATAGGGTTTTACCCCTAGTGTGGTTTCGAGATTTCCAACAACAAAATCCGCTTGTTGAAAAATAGTTTTAACATATTTAAAATTTTCGGTATAATCATAAGTTTTATCAGAGGCTTGATAGGCAGCTTGTAACTGTGGTCCGTGACTCATAATATCACCTACAAACATGATTTGCAAACTGTCTGCAGGCAATTGTTGAGCGGTTGCTAAATGACACAAACCAAGCCAAAAAAACAAGAAACTATAAATTTTAAACATAGTTGAAATAAAAATTAAAAATACAAAAAAATTGTTTCTTGTCGTGCATTTTTTATCTTTGTCAAAAATTGAAAATTAGATAATTTATGTGGAAAAAAGGTTTAGATCACTCCCAGAAAAAAAGTCATTATGTTGCTGTTGTCGGCGGCAGTGTTTCGGGTTCTGAAGCGGCTGCCATGCTTGCCGATCAAGGTGTGCGTGTTGTGGTTATTGACCAAAACGCCTTGCCTTATGGAAAATTGGAAGACGGCTTGCCTAAATGGCATCATAATTTACGAGATAAACAAGAACAAGAAATTGATAAAAAATTAGATCATGCCCGTGTCAGATTTATTCCGAATCTGAAAATAGGCAAGGATTTTAACTTTAAAGATTTGGTCGATTTGGGTTTTACAGCTGTCATTTTAGCCAATGGCGCATGGAAAGACCGCCCGCTGCCTGTTCCGGGTATTGAAAAATTCAGAGATAAAGGCTTAATTTATCAAAACGATTTACTCAAATGGTATAACCACTATCATGAACCGGATTACAAAGGCAAACAATATGACATTAAAGACGGTGCTGTGGTTATCGGTGGCGGTTTGGCATCGTTAGATGTGATGAAAATTGTAATGATGGAATTGGTCGAGAAAGCTTTAAAAGAAAAATTGGGTAAAGATATAGTCGTTGACCAATTTGAAATGGAAAAAAAAGGTTTGGATAAATATTTAGAACAGTTCGGTCTGAAATTTGAAGATTTAGGTATCAAAGGTGCTACTTTGGTTTACCGGCGTCAAGCCAAACATATGCCTTTGAAACAACCGCAAGGTGGTACGCAAGAAGCCAAAGAAAAAGCGCAAATCGTATCGCAACGTATTTTAGACAATTATAAAAAGAAGTTTCACTTTCATTTTATCCCTGAAGCAACACCGGTTGGTTATATTGAAGAAGACGGTAAACTCAAAGGTTTGATTCTGCAAAAATTGCGCACTTTGGACAATGGCAAATTAGAACCCATTGAAGGCGAAACCTTTCCTATTTATACCGAACAGGTTATTTCATCTATCGGTAGTATTCCCGAGCCAATAGAGGGTATTCCCTACGATGGCGACCGAATCAAAACCGAAGGTGATGACACGATATCACGAGTCAGCGGTTTTGATAATGTTTTTGCCATAGGTAATGCAGTTACCGGAAAAGGTAACATCAAAACCGCCAAGGAACACGGCTCCATGGTAACTCAAAAGCTTTTAGATAACTATTTGCAAAAAAATACCCAAGCTTTTGATATGGAATTGGAAGCTTATAATGAAGAAATTAGAAAAAAAACTGATGCCAAAATAGCCGAAATTTTCAAACAACTTTTTGATAAAGAAGTACCGGATGATGTCACTGTTGATCATATTTGGGAAGTTAGTAAAGCATATCAAGATAGAGTTGGATATAAGGATTATAAATCATGGGTTGAGAGCCATAAACCCGTTCGATATGAAGAGATTATAGCAAAAAAGAAAGCAGAAAAATCTGAATAATGATTATAAGATATTAAAAAAGCCGGCAAAATAAGCCGGCTTCTTTAATACTCGATAAAATATTGGAACGTTCTATGAAAAACCTTAAAAATTATTTAAATTAATCATTAAAACGTTCAAATAAACGCCGGCTCAAATGAAAAAATTCAGTTTCTGTCAGCATACCGATTAGTTTATGGTTTTGTACCACCGGCAAACTACCGATTTTATGTTTATCCATAATTTTAATGGCATCTGACAGTTTTTGGTGCGGCTGAATACTTAAAGGATTTTTTAGCATAATGTCTTTAACTTTTAAATCTTTTAGTTTCTTACCGGTTGATTGTTGCCTTAAAGTTTTAAGTAAAGCGCGAGCGGTTACCAAACCTACAAATTTTCCTTTATCATCTTCTATAGGCACATAGCGTAATTTTGCCCAATCCATCATATCGGCAACAAATTCGACAATATCATCGGGTTGTGCCGATAAAACATCTGTTTTCATCACTTCTTCAACCAATAATTTTGCAGGATGCCAATGCGGCAAATCTTTCAATTCGGGAATTGCCCATTGATGTACCGGTAAACCTGCTTTTTGGTTTTTAACGGTATGCATGGTAATAGTGCTCAATATTTCTTCCTTAGATGCCTTATCTTTAAAGCGGTTATATGTCTGCAACATCCAATTACTACCTGTTAGTTCCTTTTCAACTCGTTCTCTTATAATATTAAGAAATTTGTCAATATCACTTTGTTTGATTTTATGCAATTTTAAACCATGTTCGGCTACCGGAAGCATTTCGTTTAAAATCAAGTCTTTGGCATAATGTTTTTTGCCGTTAAACCAAGTATATTGTTTGCTCAAACCACCTCGGGCGGCAGCATAGAAATTAGCTTTAGCTTGATCAAAAGTTATAAATTTGGTAATATCATCCAGTTGGTCGGCATAGCCCTCCATCAAACCGAGCCAAAAAGCGGCATTTGCCATTTCGTCCAAAACACTAGGACCTGCCGGAAACATACGGGCTTCTATTCGTAAGTGTGGCTTACCATTACTTGATATTCCGTAAACCGGGCGGTTCCATCGATATATAGTTGAGTTATGAACTGTCAAAGCCTTGAGTTTTGGGGTGATGCCTTTCTGAACCATTTTTAAACTATCTTCTTCAAAATCGGCGCCAAGTAAAACGCGATAACGTAAAATATCTTCTTTGAAAATATCTGTAATATCATTTTTGACCCAGTCGGTGCCAAAGGTAACACGAGGATGCCTGTCACGTAAATGTTCATCACTTACACGGGTATCTATAGCTTGTTGAAACAAAGCAATACGAGTTTCATGCCATAAGCGTTTCCCAAATAGCAAGGGCGAGTTTACTGCACTTGCCAAAACCGGTCCGGCTATAGCTTGAGCAATATTATATTTCTTGGCAAAATCTTGTGAATCAACCTGTAAATGTACTTGAAATCCGGTATTTGCCGCTTCAATCATGCCACTATTGAGTTTGATATTAAGTTCGTCAATACCATGAATATTGATCAAAAACTCTTCGCCACGCATATCACGCAAAGCATCCATCAAAGCAAAATAGCGATCAATAGGCGTAATATTACCCCGTTCAATATCAAATTTTCGAACCGTAGGCAAAATACCGGTCATAATAATGTCAGCATTGAACTCTTTAGCGACCTTTGCAACTTTATGTAAATCTTCATTGATTTCTTTTTCCATATTTGATAGCGCTGACGCGTTAAAATCTTGCGGACTGGCATTGGTTTCCAAATTAAATTTTGCCAACTCGGGACTAAGATTATCCATTTTGGCTTTTTCTAAAACTTCAAGGTTAAGAGGAAGTGGTTTAAAATTTTTATCAATCAAACAAAATTCTTGTTCCGCCCCAATTTTTGAAATACCTTTTTCAAACCAATCATCTTTAAGCATTAGTTCAAATGCTTGTACATCTTTAAGAAGGTTTTTGGTAAACTTCTTAATTTCTGCTTTGGTTGTTGCCAATTTTACATTAAAATCTCCCATAATTTTAGGTTTATGAATATTAAAACGAAAATAGAAATAATTTTTTATTCATTAACAAAATTATTTAATAAATTATTAAAAAATAAAGTTCTTTGTTAATTTTAATGTTTAATAATGAAAATTAAAACTCTGTATTTGCTAAAATAGGTTTACCAAGCTTAGCTTTATGTTGTTTAGTATGGGTAATAATAAATTAGGTTCAAAACCATATAATCATGGCGATTTTATTTTTAAATAATTTCACCCCTTCGGGGTTTATGTTTTTAACGTCATTAATTTTCTATAAATATATCACCCCTTCGGGGTTCAATGGCGCGTTCATTACTGTTTTGTCTATAAACATATTACCTCTACGGGGTTTATTAAATAATCCCGACAACTGTCGGGATGGCATTATTATAATTAAACAATAAAAAATAAAGTCTTTGACCCCGACGTCTGTTGGGGGGCATTATTATTTGAGAAATTATATATCACCCACCATAATCGATATAGAACCCCAAGTTTTAACAAAAATCTGATAAATCATGAATAAAAAATTAGAGCAAAAACCTAAGAATTAGAAAAGGGAAAGGGTTTGCAGAAAGTTGAAGTTGATTTAGTTTAAAACGTAAGCAAATGGAGATAAACTTACTAAATAAAACGAATGAAATAAATAGTGATAATTTAAAAATAGATTTAAAAAAAGTTTAGAATAGTTCAAACAAACAAAAGACATAGCTTATTATATAAAATGAAAAATTTGTATTAAATATCAGGAATTTCAAAGAAATTTTTATATAAATATCGAAAGACAAAGAAATTTTCAGGTGAACAAGATATCTTAATTTGTCAAACAATGAATAAAGTTCTAAAGATAAAAAGTAAAGCGCCCGCTCCGGCGGTGGCTCCGCCAACGCCGGTATATTTTATTATTTAAGAAATATTCATCATATGACTCTATGTCTAAAACATTAAGGGTTGGTATCTTCTTCCTGCAACATATCTTTATATTTGTCCATCAAGCCTTCAAATTCCTTCATTTTATCATCGGCAAATTGGTTATCGTTGTTAGCTGTTGCAAGTTTTAAAACTTCTCTGAATAACAGGAAGTTACGTTCAATATCATCAAAATTGGCGTATTTTTCACGCAATGGTAAATTAGCGTAATAGTCGAGATATTCTTTAAAGCGTTTGGTTAAAGTATTTGCCAAGCGACGGGCTTTATCACGCTTGTCGAGTTTGTAATACAAATCGATATAATCCAATAATGATGAATAATACCCAAACGCTTCTACCGGCATTTTATCTATTGACAAATCCAAGATTTCTTCGGCTTTTTGTTTTTTACCTTCTACAAACAATGAGTCTGCCAAGCGATACAAATTATTGCGATATGTCAACGAATTGCGAC
>Ga0256832_1002968_pt1 | contig 11589 bp, 9 predicted proteins | sample 134614metaG_FD_190534 | JGI IMG/M metagenome (GOLD analysis project Ga0256832, IMG submission 190534) | Hydrothermal vent microbial communities from Lau Basin, Pacific Ocean - 134-614 | ecosystem: Environmental > Aquatic > Marine > Hydrothermal vents | place: Pacific Ocean: Lau Basin | collected...
GCCGGAGTGTCTGACGGGCGCCGAACCGAGCTGCCCGGCGCCGGAGTGCGTCGAGGCTTCCGATTGCGCAGCGATGGACGCCTGCGCGAGCGCCCGCTGTGAAGGTTCGGTCTGCGTCTACCTGCCCGCGGGGCGTTGCGGGGCCGGGGAATACTGCGACCCGGCGGTGGGCTGCCGGCCGCTCCCGGCGGAGACGGACGCGGGCTCGGGTGATGCGGGCCCGGGCGACGCGGCCGTGATGCTCCCGGCGCCCGCTCCGCACTGGCCCCCGAACGGACACCCGACCGGGAGCGTGCACGCCGACCCGTCCTTCAACGTGCGGCGACCGACCTTCCGCTGGCGCGCCGTGTCCGGCGCAGGCGCCTACCGCATCCAGGTCACCGACGACTGCCCCGCGGGCGACTTCGCCAGTTGCACCTTCGCGTCACTGACGTGGGATGTCTTCGTTCTTCCACCCCTGCTCGAGTTCCAGCCACCGGAGCCCCTCGCGGTCTCGGAGACTCCCCCCGTCGGGACTCGCTACTTCTGGCGGGTGCGGGCCTGCACCGCTGATACCGCCGACGGCGGCTGCGGGCCATGGTCCGCGGTCCGTTACGTGGATGTCGGCCGTCTGAGCTTCGACGTCGACGGCGACGGCTACGACGATGTCGTGGCGGGGGGCCGCGAAGGGGCCGCTCTGTTTCGTGGGGGCTCTGCCGGCGTGTCGACGACGAGCTCCCGTCTGACCAACCCCCTGTCGGACGCGACGGCCTCCTTTGGAAGCCCCATCGCCTTTGGGGACGTCGACGCCGACGGCTTCCGGGACGTGCTCGTCGGGGCCGAGTCCGACCGGGGCTTCGGCTCGATCGTGCTCTACCGTGGAGGCCTCTCTGGTTTGGGTGCGCCGCAGGTCTTCGAGAACCCTCCCACGTCTGGGATCAACGGGTTCTTCGGTCGACGCACGGACCTGGCCGACGTGGATGGGGACGGCTACGCGGACCTCTTGGCGAGCAGTGTCAGTCAGACGTGGTGGTACCGCGGGGGGGCCTCGGTGGCGGACGATCCGATGCCGGTCGGTGGGGAGGTGGCCCGAGTGCTGGGCGACGTGGATGGGGACGGTTACGCCGACGCCCACGTTTTCAGCAGTTCCGCGTCCGTGATTGCCTACGGGTCGCCGACGGGACCCATGGTGCGTTCCACCGAAGGACCGTCGATCAGCTACTCGTACGGGGACCTCGATGGCGATGGCTGGCTCGAGTTCGGCTTCTGGTTGAGCCCGACCCGCAGTCGCCTCGTGACCTCTGCGGGCGGTTCGTTGGCCTCCGCCGGGGAGATGGATGCCGCCATGGGCGTCATCGACTACCAGGTGGGCGCGGTCGTCGATGCGGACGGCGACGGGGACGGCGATGTGTGGGCGGGCTGGGGCGGCATGGATGACCGCTTTCAAGGGGCCGTGTGGTTCGTCCCCTTCGACGGTCGGACCCCCGGTCCGGCCGCTGAGTTGGTCCCGTGTCATGGGCCGTGCCGTATTTCGTGGGCGCTCACCTCGGGCGCCGATTTCAACGGCGACGGATTGGGCGATGCGGCGGTCGGGTTCCCAGTCGCCGGTGGCGTCGCGATCTTTCTCGGCGGCTCTCCCCCGTCCCCGGCTGGGGTGCTCAGCTTCGGCATCGAGGATGTCGGCCGGGGGCTTTGAGCGCTCGCCTCAGAAGCTCAGCGCCAGGCCCGCGACGGTGGTGGGCGTCCCCAGGCGTACCACGAGGCCGGCGTGCTCCGAGAACATCCAGCGCCCGCCGATCTGGGCGAGGAACCAGCCGCCGGCGTCGTCCACGAGGCTCCCGCCTCCGACCCACGCGGGCGGGAAGTAGATGTTGAGGCCGACCTCAGCGAAGGCCGAGAGCCTCTCGGTGAAGTAGAACTCCCAGTGGAATGCCACGGGCACGCCGAAGCCGAGGCCTCGGTTCTTCATGCCCGCGTCCACGTAGCGCCCCCAGTAGAGGTCGGCGCCCACCGAGAGAAAGATGGCGTTGTCGAGCGTGGGCAGGAAGCCGTTGGCGACGAGCGGTATGTTCACCCGGAAGCCCACGGCCAGGGCCGGTCCGAAGTAGAGCGCGCCGCCGTGGACGTCGAGGACGAGCGGGCGCGGTCCCGTGTGCGGCCGGTCGATGCGGACGGTCCCGCCGGCGCCTCGGCCTTGGTGCACGCTCGAATCTTGGCCGGCGCCCGGGTCTTGATCCGAACTCGGGTCTTGATCTGAACTCGGGTCTTGATCCGAACTCGGGTCTTGGGCCACGGCGAGCGCGGGCACCGTCGCGAGCAGGGCCACCATCAGCGTCGTTCGGGTCGTCGCGCGCATCGTCATCGCCCGCGCATCTTAGCAGCCCGTCCCGATGCTTCTCCGTGCGCTTCACGCCCGGGAGCACGGCGCGGTGCATCGCGCCTCAAGATTCGTCAGGATTTCCTCGGCGGGCACCCTCGTGACCGCGATCCATCCCTGTCCGTACTGGGGCGGACGGTCCGGGCGTCTTCGCTCGACGGGTGACGCTCGGCACGCCGCCGCCTCAGAGCCCCAGGGCCGCGGCGAGGACGCGCATCCCGTGGTTGGCTCGCGCGGCCGCGGGGTTGGCGGCGGGCGCCGTGGCCACCTCGGTCGTTGCTTCCCGGCCGAGGGCGCCTCGTTGGAGGCGGGCGGCGAGCTGTCGCTCGGCTTGCCGCTGGCGTGGGACCAGGGGCGCAAACGCGCGCATGACGTGCCGGGCCGTGGCCAGCCGTCGGCGCTTGTCGCGGGCGAGCATCTGGGAGACGACGAAGTCGACCTCCCGGTCCACATGGGGAGCGACGAGGCCGAGCCGCGGCGCGTCTTCGCGGATGATCCGCCGCAGCAGGTTCGTGACCGTGCTTCCGCTGAAGGGGAGGCGACCGGAGAGCGCCTCGAAGAGGCACACGCCGAGGCCGAAGATGTCGGCTCGCGCGTCCACGTCCGGGTCGCCGGAGGCCTGCTCCGGGCTCACGTAGCTTGGAGTCCCGAAGACGCGTCCTCGTTCCCGTTCCCGCTCGTCGGGCGGGGCCGTCGCGGAGGCGCAGACCCCGAAGTCCAGGAGCCAGAGCTTGAGCTCGCCGCCGTCCGTCCGGTCGAGCACGATGTGCTCGGGCTTGACGTCTCGGTGCACGTAGCCATGGCTGTGCGCGCGATGGAGGACGTCGCACACGCGCCGGGCAATCGCGAGCGTCTCGGCGACGCCGAGGGAGCCGGAGCGTCGCAGCAGGCGGCTGAGGGGCTCGCCGTGCACGCGCTCCATCACGAGGAAAGGCGAGCCGTCGTTCAACTGCCCCTGATCGGTGATTGGCACGATGGCTGGGTGCGCGACCCGCTGGGCGACCTCGCGCTCGCGCACCAGGCGGCGGCAGAGATCGGCATTGTGAGCGAAGACAGGTCGCAAGGTCTTGACTACGACGGGGTGCCCGTCGCTGAGCCGGGTGCCCGCGAAGACCACCCCGGTTCCCCCCACGCCGATCCGCGCCCCCACCCGGTAGCGCCCCCCCAGGGTAGCGCCGCGGAGCTCGGCTCGTTCTTCGGACGACATGTACGGAACCTGCGCGCCGGACGATCCTTTGGTCAAAAAACCGGCAGGTAGCTCCTCGGCTCCGGTGAGATCGCTGGGGGGCTTGCTCGGGGGCCCAGTCGCGCTAGCTCCCCTCGATGGCCGACCACGATCTCGACACCCTCGTCATCCACGCGGGCCAGGAGCCCGATCCCCTCAGCGGCGCGGTGATGCCGCCGATCGTCCTGGCGAGCACCTTCGCGCAGCAGTCGCCGGGGGTTCACAAGGGTTTCGAGTACGCGCGGACCAACAACCCGACGCGGCAAACGCTGGAGCGTTGCGTCGCGGCGCTGGAAGGCGGGGCGCACGGGATGGCTTTTGGCAGCGGCTGCGCCGCGATCACGACGCTCCTGCAGACGCTCCGGCCCGGCGATCACATCGTGGCATCCGACGACGTCTACGGGGGCACGTTCCGGATCCTCGACAAGGTGCTGGGACCGATGGGTGTCGCGACGAGCTGGGTCGATATGACCGACCTCGACCGGGTGGACGCTGCGCTGCGTGCAGAGACGAAGCTCGTGTGGATCGAGACGCCGACGAATCCGATGCTGAAGATCATCGACATCGCGGCGGTCGCCGAGAAGGCCAAGGGTGTCGGTGCGCTCGTCGGCGTCGACAACACCTTCGCCACGCCCTGCTTGCAGCGCCCCCTGGAGCTTGGCGCCGACGTCGTCGCGCATTCCATGACGAAGTACCTCAACGGCCACAGCGACGTCGTGGGCGGCGTCCTGGTGACGAGCGACGACGAGCTCGCGGCGCAACTACGCTTCCTCCAGAACGCCGTCGGCGCGATCCTCTCTCCCTTCGATAGCTTCCTGGTGCTGCGCGGGCTCAAGACCCTCGCGGTGCGTATGGAGCGGCATGTGGCGAGCGCCTCGGAGCTCGCGGGCTGGCTCCGCGAGCAGAAGGCTGTTCGGAAGGTGATCTACCCGGGGCTCGACAGCCACCCTCAGCACGCGTTGGCCAAGCGCCAGATGAAGGGTTTCGGCGGCATGATCTCCTTCGTTGTCGACGGTGGGCTTCCGGCGGCCCGGCGTTTCCTCGAGAGCACCCGCCTGTTCACGCTCGCCGAGAGCTTGGGTGGGGTCGAGTCCCTCATCGAGCACCCCGCCATCATGACCCACGGCTCGGTGCCTCCCGAGACGCGCGCTCAGCTCGGCATCGACGACGGGCTGATCCGTCTCTCCGTCGGTTTGGAGGGGCTGGAGGATCTCCGTGCGGATCTCGCCGAAGCGCTGGCCGCCGCCGTCGCATGAGCGTCGCGCTCGGGAGGCTTCTTGCCCCCGAAGCGCTCCCGTTGCTAAACCATCGCCGAGGGAGTCATCGATGAATCGTCTGGTCCTACTCGCGCTCGTGGCGCTCGGCTCCGTGTCCTGTGGTGGCGACGGCGGCACCATGTTCGCTGACGCTCGCTGGCAGGTCCGTTGCCCGCCCGGTTTCCCGATGTGTTCGCGGGCCGGCGAGCCCGTCGACATCTTCGCATACGACGGTGACGAGGGGGTCCAGGTCTCCTGCGCGGCCAACCCCGCAGGGGACTCGCTGATCATCAACTTCCAGGTCGCTCGCGGCAGCGACCCCTCCTTCGCTGTCGACGGGCTCGTGACCGGACCCGACGGGGGCGGCGTCCGCGGGGGCGCGTGCACGGTGACCGTGGTGGACGACGGCAACACCTTCCAGGGGGCCTGCGGTCCGAACCCGCCCAGCGATGCCCAGCCCTGCCAGATCACCTCCGTCGCCTTCGACGAAGAAGCCGAGACCGGCGATCCGCGCATCACGACGCGGATCTTCTGCAGCCACATCCCGGCGCCGGCCAATCCGATGCTCATCCAGCGAGACGTCACCTTGCCGATGGCGCCGTCGGAGCCCGCAACGATCGCCATCCTGAACTGCGACGGGATCTGAGCGCTCGGTTCATGGCGGCTTGCGCTCGCTCCGGCGGCGGCGCATGGGGCTGGCGTGGACGAGCTGACCGACGACGCGCTCACGGGGCGCTTTCGTGTGTGGCAGCGAGCGGGCGGCCACCGCTACTCCCTCGACGACGTCCTGACCGCCTGGGAGGCCACGCGTCAGGGGGTCGGCGCGCGCCGCTATCTCGATCTCGGCTGCGGCATTGGCTCGGTGCTCTTGATGGTGCTCGACCGCCTGAGCACCGTGGAGGCGGCCGTCGGCGTCGAGGCGCAAGAACTGAGCTTCGCCCTCGCCGAGCGGAACGTCGCGCGCAACGGCCTCGCTTCGGCTGTGCGGCTGGTCCACGGCGACCTGCGCGACCGAGCGCTCCAGGCCGGTCTCGGGATCCCCTTCGACCTGATCACCGGCACGCCCCCCTACATGCCCGTGGGGACGAGCACCCCCTCGCCGGACCCCCAGCGCCGTTACGCCCGGGTAGAGCTGCGCGGAGGCGTCGAGGACTACCTCGCGGCGGTGGGGAAGCTCCTGGCCGACGGTGGGCGGGCGGTCGTGTGCTGCGACGCCCGGACGCCCGAGCGCGCCCTCGAAGGGGCGCGGCGTGCGGGTCTCGTGGCCACCCGACGGCGAGACGTCGTCGGTCGCGTGGGGCAGGCGGCCCTGTTCTCCGTGTGGACCTTCGCACGGGAAGGATCGCTCGAGGTGGCCGAGCCCTTCGTGGCGCGGGACGCCGAAGGGCGCCGGACCGAGGACTACTTCGCGGTGCGGACGTTCTTTGGCTTGCCGCCGAGCCGGCGCCCCTCGTGATCCCCACCCGAGGAGCCATTCGATGACGAAGCACGCGCTGAGCAACCAGGGAGGGCGGGCCCTTGCCCACGGCGACCCGGAGCTGGCCAGGCTCCTCGTGCGCGCCCTCGAAGCGTCGCGGGAGGAACCGGACTCCCTCACGCACGGTTTCCACAGCTACCCCGCGCGGATGCACCCGGCGATCGCCCGCCGCGTGCTGCAGAGCTTCCCCGGCGGGCTCGTGGCCGATCCCTTCTGCGGTTCGGGGACCGTGCTCGTCGAGGCCCGGGTCGCCGGCCGGCCCAGCCTCGGCGTCGACCTCAACCCGGTGGCGGTGTGGTTGGCCGAGGTCAAGACGGACATCCGCAGCCCGGCGGCCCGACAGCGCTTCCGCCAGCTCGTCCGTTCGATCGGTGCCGCTTCGGAGGAGCGGGTGCGGGCCCGGGTCGATGCCCGGGCGCCGCTGCCCCCGGCGGAGCGGAAGTGGTGGGGGCCGCACGTGCTCAAGGAGCTCGCCGGGCTCCGCGAAGAGATCTGGAGCGTTGGCCACCCGACGGACCGCCGGCTGCTTGCGATGGTCTTCAGCGCGATCTTGGTGAAGGTCAGCAACCAGCGCTCGGACACGGCCGAGCGCGAGGCTCCGCGGCGCATTCGCAAGGGGCTGTCCACGGAGATTTTCGTGCGCAAGGGGCTCGAGCTCGCCGACCGTTGGGACGCGCTGGCCGAGGCGGCGGGCTCCGGTTCGCCGCGCCCGCGGATCGTGGAGGGCGACGCTTTGAGGTTCCCCCGCTTCCTTTCGCGGGGGCAGCGGGCGGAGCTGATCCTCTCGTCGCCGCCATACGGCGGCACCTACGACTACGTCGACCACCATGCGCGCCGCTACGCCTGGCTCGGCCTCGATCCCTCGACGATGAGGCGGGCCGAAGTGGGGGCGCGTCGGCACCTGAGGGGCCCCGAGGCCTTCGGCAAGTGGGACCGCCAAGTGCTCCAGATGCTGCGCGCCATGCGTTCGGGTCTCGCGCCGGGGGGCCAGGTGGTGCTCCTCGTCGGCGACGGTCAGCTCGGCGACCGGCGCGTCGACGCGGCCCAACAGCTCCGGCGGCTCGCGCCTCAGGCGGGGCTGCGGGCGGTCGCAGGGGCCAGTCAGCTCCGCCCGGACTTCACCGGCCGGCACAAGCGGCGCGAGCACCTCGTGCTGCTCGTGGGCGACGGGGACGCCCGTCCCCCACGGTTTCGGCGAGGGCCACGGCCGGTCGGTTCCGAGGGTCGTGGCGCCAAGCCCGGGCAGGGCCGCCGGCCCGCTTCGACCGCCGACGACGCCGGGCGGGGTAAACGCGGCCCGAAGCGCGGGCGCAAGCTCGGTTCGAAGGGACGCGGCCCGGGAGCGCGGCGCCGCCGCGGTCCGGGAGGGCCGAAGAAGCGCCGCTGATCTGGGATGGCGCCGTCGGACCCGCCACCGATCGTCGCAAAGACGCTGCGCGCTCGCGCCCAGGGCGGTAGGCTCCGGCCCGGCCATGGCCAGCAAGCGCAAGAGACGGCGGCCCGTGAGCCCCGCGCAGCCCATGGAGACCCCGACGGGCTCGCCGTCGTCGTGGCGAGCGCGGCTGGGCGAGCTGCACCCGCGGCGCTTCTTCGTCGAGACCTGGGACGCGGCGGACCGCCGCTCGGAGGAGGCGCGCCGGGCTCGACGGGCCCAGGGGCTCGGCCCCGACTGGCGGCCTTTTGCGGTGCTCGCGCTCGGTGCGGTCGTGCTGACGGTGCTCGAGTACTGGGGCGACTCGCCCACGTTCGTGGCGCTGGCACGGCGCTGGGCGGCCGACGACCCGGAGTGGCGCGCGATCCTCGAGTCGAGGGACGCCGCGTTCTACTCCAAGCTGTGGTGGGCGGCCTTCCGTTTCGGCGGCTACTTCGTGGTGCCGGCGCTCTTCGTGAAGTTCGTGCTGCGCGAGGACCTGCGCGATCACGGGCTGCGCCTCAGCGGTGTTCGTGACCATCTCTGGATCTACGGCCTCGCCACGGCCTTCGTCCTCGTGCTCGTGTTCGTCGTCTCCTTCGATGAGAGCTTCCAGCGCAAGTACCCGATGTACGCCTTCGCGGGCCGGAGCTGGTCGGATTTGCTCGCCTGGGAGGCCATGTACGCGGTGCAGTTCTTTAGCCTGGAGTTCTTCTTCCGAGGCACTTGGCTCAAGTCTCTGGAGCCGGCGATGGGCGGTCACGCCATCTCGGCGATGGTGGTCCCCTACTGCATGATCCACTTCGGCAAGCCTTGGCCCGAGACCCTCGCGGCCATCGTCGCCGGGCTCGTGCTCGGTACCCTCGCCCTCAAGAGCCGGAGCATCTGGGCGGGGTTTCTCGTGCATGTGACCGTCGCGGTGTCGATGGACCTTGCGGCGCTCATGCAGACCACGGGCTTGCCGCGAGCCTGGTAGGTACTAGACCTAGCAACGCACGCCGTGGGCGACTTCGACATCGAGGACTTGAAGGTCCACCGGATCGCGACCCCTCCGAGGGACAAGCGCCGTCTCCCGGTGGCCGGTCCGCGCCCTCCGCTCCCCGGCGCTGCTCCCCTGTCCGGCGCGTCGCCCGCTGCGAGCGAGGCCGAGGGCGGCACCGGCGAGCGCACGGAGGTCGTGGCCCCCGAGGAGCTGAAGGCCCGGGTCGTCGAGACCCTCAAGACGATCTTCGACCCCGAGATCCCGGTGAACATCCACGACCTCGGTCTCATCTACGGCATCGACGTCTCCGAGGACGGCGACGTCGAGGTTCGCATGACGCTGACGGCGCCGGCCTGTCCGGTGGCGGGGATGATCGTCGAGGACGTCGCGTCGCGGGTCGGTCGGACGCCCGGCGTGCGCCGCTCTCGCGTGGAGCTCGTCTGGGACCCGCCCTGGACGAAGGAGCGCATGAGTGAGGACGCCTTGTTCGAGCTCGGCCTTCTTTGAGCGCGGCCTTCTTTGAGCGCGGCGTTCACTGAGCGCGGGAACCTTGAACCTGGCGGCTCGACCGTGCAGCATCCTTCTTCGGAACGGAGAGCACCATGGGTACGGACGACCACATCGACAAGATCAACCTGACCGTGACCGGCCGCCACTCGGAGATCCCGGCGCCCAATGTCGCGATCGACGAGTCGGACGACGGCGTCGTCATCGTCGTGACCCAGGCGTTCGGTCCGAAAGGGGACAGCCTCGTCGGCCTCTCCGACGTGACCTTCGACGGTTACCCGGCCATCAGTATTGGGGTCCGCACCCCGGACGGGCGCGAGGGCCTCATCCACCTCAGCCCGATCCACGGCGACGCGCGTAAGGAGGGCTTTACCGACATCGAGCCCGGCACCCGCTGCGAGCTCTTCTGCCCCACCTCGGGCGCACCACTCCCCGTTTTGGGGGAGGTAGAGGACGGCAGCGGGGCCCGCTACCGGGGGATCTACCTGACCCCCAAGCTCCAGGAGAGTGCGGTCGTAATGATTAGCGACGTCTGGGGCCACTTCCACTCACGAATCGTCGACGACATGGAGCTCCTCTCCTACTGGGCGGTAACCCACGCGGGGGAGAACTCCTGAGGGCGTCGCAAAGTGTGTAGAATGAGCGCGTGAGCTCGTCCGGCAACGGAGAGCCGAAGATCAAGGTCTTCCGGCTCCCAAAGCACACTCCCGCGGGGCGGCAGACCCGTGCGTCGGCCGACCAACCCGTGGGAGGGCGGACCTTCGAGCGTCCTTCCGGCGAGCAGCCCAGCGGCCCCAAGCCGGGCTGGATCCTCGACGGGCGCTACCAGCTCGAGGAGGTGATCGGCGAAGGCGGCATGGCCGTGGTCTGGCGGGCTCGGCACCTTCGTCTCGACCAATCGGTGGCCATCAAGTTCCTCAAGGAGGGGGACGAGGAGCAGCGCGAACGCTTCCTGCGCGAGGCGAAGGTCGCCGCGGCGATTCAGCATCGGCACGTGGTGCAGGTGCTCGACTTTGGTGTGTCCGGCCCGTGGGCCTTCATGGTCATGGAGCACCTCGTGGGGCGCCCCCTGTCGGACAAGCTCGCTGAAGGAGGGGTGTCCTCGGTCGAGGCGCTGCGGCTGACCGCGGAGGTGCTCGGGGGGCTCGCGGCCGTACACGACGCCGGCATGGTCCACCGGGACATCAAGCCCGAGAATATCTTCTTGGTCGAAGAGTCCAGCGGCACCTACGCCAAGATCGTCGACTTCGGCTTGTCCAGGCGCATCGGGACGGCGCGCGTGGAGCGGCTGCGTTCGGTGATCCCGACGAGCGAGAACCTCATCACGGGGACCCCCGAGTACATGTCGCCGGAGCAGGCGCGCGGGCTCCAGGACATCGACGAGCGCACCGACTGCTGGTCCGTCGGCGTGATGCTCTTCGAGATGCTCACCGGCGAGTTTCCCTTCAGCGCCGAGGCGGTGGGCGACCTGCTGTTCAAGATCATCTCCCAGGACGCGCCGCGCCTGTCGCAGTACCGACCGGACCTGGGGCCACACATCGACAAGCTGGTCGCCTTCGCGATCCTCCGCGACCGCGAGCGCCGCTACCCGAACGCGCGCGCGATGCGCCAGGCGTTGCTGGTGGCCGTGAACAACACGGCTGCGGAGTTCTACGAGACCGGCAAGCGAGCCGAGGCGAAGATGCTCCTGCGCGCGGTCTCGTCGGCCTACGAGCCGGGCGACTCGGGGCTGGTCTTCGCCCCCGTGTTCGAGCTCGACTTCTCGGACGTCTCGGACGTGACGCGCCCCTTCCACGATCCTGCCGAGTCGGCACGGCAGCGACGCCAGACGATGGGCGTGCCGGTCGTCTCGGACGACTTCGCCGTCGACATCGAGTTCGACCCGACACCGCCGAGCTCGTCCTCGGGGGAACGCGTCTCGGGAGAACGCGCCGCCCCGACCGCTTCCGTCGCCGCGAGCGTTTCCGGTGAGCGCGCTCAGCCGCCACCTCCGGGACGGGCTCGGGTCGGGATCTTGAGTGCGCTGTTGCTGCTTGTGGCCGGGGCGGGCATCGGCGCCTTCTTCTTGGCCGACATCGTCAAGCCCGGCGGTGCGGCGGCCGATCGCGAGTTGCGGCGGATGGCATCGGCTCCGGGGGAGCCCGCGAGGCACGGCGAGCGCACGAACCCACCGGAGGATCCGGGCGGGGGCTCCACCGGGGACGAGGCTGCGTTGGCCGCGGACGAGGCTGCAGAGGCGACGGACCCGCTGGCGGAGGCTCAGGGCCTCGAGGGCTCCGGCGCGGAGGAGGCCGTGGCGGAGGAGGCCGTGGCGGAGGAGGCCGTGGCGGAGGAGGCCGTGGCGGAGGAGGCCGTCGCGGAGGAGGCCGTCGCGG
>Ga0256832_1002969_pt1 | contig 11589 bp, 11 predicted proteins | sample 134614metaG_FD_190534 | JGI IMG/M metagenome (GOLD analysis project Ga0256832, IMG submission 190534) | Hydrothermal vent microbial communities from Lau Basin, Pacific Ocean - 134-614 | ecosystem: Environmental > Aquatic > Marine > Hydrothermal vents | place: Pacific Ocean: Lau Basin | collected...
ATCGCCTCGCGTCGAGGTGTAATTGCCGGGATCATGTCGGCGAATACCTTCAGTGAGCCTTTCAGGTTGTCGATGATGTCGAACAGCGGCTCCTTGTCTTCCTGATTGTCTTTGTTGTAGGCCAGTGGCTGGGCCTTCATCAGGGTCAGCAGGCTGAACAGGTGGCCGTAGATGCGACCGCTCTTGCCGCGGATCAGCTCGGGCACGTCGGGGTTCTTCTTCTGCGGCATGATCGACGAGCCGGTGCAGAAGCTGTCGGAGAGGGTGACGAAGCCGAACTGCGCCGATGACCAGATGATGATCTCCTCGGAGAAGCGCGACAGGTGCATCATCAGCAACGCGGCGGCGCTGGCGAACTCGATGGCGAAATCGCGATCGGACACCGCGTCCAGCGAGTTCGCGCAGGGCGCGTCGAAGCCGAGCAGCTCGGCGGTGTATTCGCGGTCGATCGGAAAGGTGGTACCGGCCAGCGCGGCGGCGCCCAGCGGCATGCGGTTCATGCGGCTGCGGCAGTCCGACAGGCGCTCGGCGTCGCGATCCAGCATCTCGAACCAGGCCATCAGGTGATGGCCGAAGGTGATCGGCTGGGCGGTCTGCAGATGGGTGAAGCCGGGCAGGATGGTCTCGGCCTCGGCCTCGGCCAGGTCCAGCAGGGCGTATTCCAGGCGATGCAGTTCGTCGAGGATCTCCTGAAGCTCGTCGCGCAGGTAGAGGCGAATGTCGGTCGCCACCTGATCGTTGCGTGAACGCCCGGTATGCAACTTCTTGCCGGCGTCGCCGATACGCTCGGTAAGCGCCGCCTCGATGTTCATGTGTACGTCCTCCAGCGCGACCGACCATTCGAAACGGCCGTGTTCGATGTCGTCGCGGATCTGTTGCAGGCCGTCGATGATGGCGTCGCGTTCGTCCTCTTCGATGATGCCCTGGCGCGCGAGCATGGTGGCGTGAGCGATGGAGCCGGCGATGTCCTGACGGTACATGCGCTGGTCGAAGTCCACCGACGCGGTAAATGCCTCGACGAAGGCGTCGGTTGGCTCGTTGAAGCGGCCGGACCAGAGTTTCTTGTCGCTCATCGCAGGTACTCTTTATTGTATTGGTGGTAGGGAAGGCTGATTATAGCGAACCATGTCCGAGGAAAAGAAAAGCTTTTTACCCGATTTTTGTTCGGTGCGGCTGTTATTGGGCATCGTGCTGTCCGCCGAGCTGCTGGCCGTGGTGCTGACGCTGGCCGCGAGTGGGCCGCCGGGTGGCTTTCTCGAAGCGCTGGCGCTGCGCTCGATGCTGGTGCAATGGATCGCGGTATCCGGCGCGATGCTGCTGTGCCTGCTGAAGAAGCCACTGGCAAAACTCCCCAGCGTGGCGGCGGCGCTGGCCGCCTGGTTGTTGCTCGGTGGCGTCGCGGCGTCGATCGCCGAAGCCACCTGGCGGCTGTTGTGGCAGGCGCGCCAGGTGCATGACACGGGCGCGCATGGGCAACTGTTGTCGTCCACCGTCGGCATCACGCTGATCGTCAGCGCCTTGCTGTTGCGCTATCTGTACGTGCAGGGACAATGGCGCGGCCAGATACAGGCGGAGAACCGCGCGCGCATGCAGGCCTTGCAATCGCGTATCCGGCCGCATTTTCTGTTCAACAGCATGAATACCATCGCCGCCCTGACCCAGACCGATGCCGACAGGGCGGAACAGACCGTGCTCGACCTGGCCGACCTGTTCCGCGCCAGCCTGGCCGATTCGGCGACCGTCTCGACCTTGCGGAACGAGCTGGAGCTGGCGCGCGGCTACCTGCGCATCGAACAACAACGCCTTGGCGGGCGATTGCGCGTGGAGTGGGATATCGATCATCTGCCGGACAACGTGCAGATGCCCAAGCTGCTGCTGCAACCCTTGCTGGAGAACGCCATCTACCATGGCATCGAACCGGCGCCGGAAGGCGGCACCGTGCGTATCGCGGTGCGTTACCGGCGTCGCCGTATCAACATCGCCATTCACAACCCGTTGCCGGCCGATGGCTCGACGCGCGACGGCAACCAGGTGGCGCTGGACAACGTGCGCCAGCGCCTCGCCGGCATGTTCGGCGACGAGGCCATGCTGCGTGCCACCGAGGTGGATGGCGGCTACCAACTGCGATTGGTGTTCCCGCACCCGTGGAGATCCTGAATGAAGATACTCATCGCCGATGACGAACAACCCGCGCGTGCGCAACTGCGCCGCCTGCTGGAACAGATCGATCCCGAGCACGAGATTGCCGGCGAGGCCGCCGATGGCGCCGGCCTGCTCAAGCACTATCGCGAGCACGGCGCCGACGTGGTGTTGCTCGACATCCGCATGCCCGGCATGGACGGTATCGAAACCGCGCGGCGGCTCAATCAGGAGAACCCCCGTCCGGCGGTGATCTTCTGCACCGCTTACGATGAACACGCCCTGCAAGCCTTCGATGCCAACGCGATCGCCTATCTGCTGAAACCGATCCGCAAGGAACGCCTGGCGAAGGCGCTGGCGAATGCCACCGCGCTGACCCGCGCGCAACTCAACAGCCTGCAAACCGGGGACGAAGAGCAATGGATCAGCGCCTCCTGGCTGGGCGGGGTGAAGCGCGTGCGTCTCGCCGATGTGATCTACTTCAAGGCCGAGAGCAAGTACGTCATCGCCTGCCATCGCGACGGTGAGCTGGTGTTGGAAGACACCCTGAAAGAACTCGAGAGCCGCTATCCCGGACGGATATTGCGGATTCACCGCAATGCGCTGATCAACGTGGATTGCCTGCGTGGCGTCAGCAAGCTGGCCTCGGGTCAGTGCGCGGTATTGCTCGACGGCGTCGACGAGCGACTGGAGGTCAGCCGGCGGCAGCTCGCCGTGGTGAAGCGCACCCTACGGGAAAACACCTGAGCGATGCGCGAGACCCGCGTGCCCGAGCAGCGACTGCAACGCAGCGTCTCCTGGCCGGCACTGACGTTCTTCGGTCTGGGTAACATCCTCGGCGCGGGCATCTACGTTCTGGTGGGCAAAGTGGCGGGCCTGGCGGGCATGCTCGCGCCGCTGTCCTTCGCGTTGGCGTCGCTGGTGGCGTTGTTCAGCGCGCTGACTTACGCGCGCTTGGCGGTGCGTTATCCGCAAAGCGCTGGCGAGGCGGTGTATCTGGACGAAGCCTTCCATGCCGGCTGGTTGTCCCGTGGCGTCGGTATCCTGATCGCCCTGGCCGGGGTGGTATCGGCGGCGACGCTGACGCGCGGTTTCGCCGGCTATTTCCAGGTGTTCGCGCCCTGGCCGACGTCGGCTATCGTCACCCTGTTGGTGCTGTTGCTCGGCGTCGTGGCGCTATCCGGCATGCGCCAGGTGGCGCGTGTCGCGGTGTTGCTGACGTTGATCGAGGTCGGCGGCCTGCTGCTCGTCGCCTGGGCGGGTCGCGAATCGCTGAGCGAACTGCCAGCGAGAATCAACGCTCTTGTGCCCAGCGTGAACAGTGCGCCGTGGCACGGCGTATTCCTTGGCGCGTTTCTGGCGTTCTACGCCTATATCGGTTTCGAGGACATGGTGAACGTCGCCGAAGAGGTGAAGAACCCCCGCCGGGTCATGCCGATCGCCATCCTGCTGGCCCTCGGCGTGGCCACGCTACTCTATGCACTGGTCGCGGTGATCGCCGTATTGGTGGTCCACCCCGCCGAACTGGCGCGCAGTGACGCACCGTTGGCCGAGGTGTATCGACAAGCGACCGGGCAGGCGCCGGTGGCGATAAGCGTCATCGGCATGCTGTCCGTGATCAACGGCGTGTTGGTACAGATGATCATGGCGTCGCGCGTCGCCTACGGGATGGCGAAAAAAGGCTGGGTATGGCATGGCTTCAGCCGTCTCGACCGGCAGGGACACGCGCCGACCACGGCCACCTGGCTGGTGATGGGCCTGATCTGGATCTTCGCCCTGTGGCTGCCGGTGGAAAAGCTGGCGGCCGCTACCAGCTACCTGATATTGATCGTCTTCGTGCTGGTGAATGCGTCACTGATCGCAATCGAATGGCGAAACCGGCGGCGGTTCGCGCTCGTGATTCCGGCCATTGGGCTGTTCAGTTGCCTGGGGCTGTTGCTGTATCAGATCGCCAGTGTTTGTTAACGAGTGGATTGAACTGTTTTCGTGAGTGATTGGTGTCGAAAGCATTTGGTTCTGGCCATGCGGTAAAAATAGGAGTCTTTCGCTGTCATTGCCAGCTTCCCGAACTCCAATCACCCCTTTTTTTCCACCACCCGCTTCAACGGTGTCAGGTTGATTTCGTCGATCACGCAGTTTCGTGCGCTGTCCAACGCCAGCAGCACGGCGTCGGCGACCTGTTTCGGCTTTATGGCGTTGTCGTCATGCTTGCCGGGGGTGAAGTGGGTGTGATCGTAGAAGTTGGAGCGGACCATACCGGGGTTGATGAGCATGACGCGGATGCCGGCGGATGCGGTTTCTTCGCGCAGGGCGCGGGTGAAGCCGCGCAGGCCGGTTTTCGCGGCGGTGTAGACGGTACCGTAGCGGCCGCCGCGCAGCGCGGTTTCGGAGCCGATGAACAGCAGGTCGCCGCGCTTGCGGGTCTTGAAGGCGGGTAGCAGTTTGCGCGTGATCAGGATGGGCGCGTTCAGGTTGAGTTGCAGGATGTCGAGGACGTGCCGGGGTGAATGTTGTTCCAGCGAGCCGAACCAGCCGGCGCCAGCGCAATTGACCAGGGTGTCGAGACCGGCTTCGCTGGCGAGTATCTCGTCCAGCGCGGCCTGTAGCGCGCCTGGGTCGAGCAGGTCGGCGTATGTGTGGTGGTAGCCGTCGTGATCGAGCAGGTCTTCGGGTGCGGTGCGCGACAGGCCGATGACGCGCCAGCCGGTATCGAGTAATCGGCCGGCGATGGCCCGGCCGATGCCCTTGCTGGCGCCGGTGACGAGTGCGCCGCGCTGGCTCACGGGGTTGTCTCCAGGTGTTTTTCGATTTCAACGATGGCTTGCGCGATCAGTTGTTCACACAGCGCGGCGTTGATGTGCTGGGCGGGATGGTGTCGGTTGTCGGAGACGGTCTTGATGATGTGGATGGTGTCGATTGGCGTTTGGGCTGCCGTCAGCGCGTGGAGAACGCCGGCGGCTTCCATGTCGATCAGCGCGTCGTCCGGGTAGTCGCCGGTCGGCTTGTCCAGCGTGTGCAGCCGGGTTGGCGCTTGCTCGCCGGCGTGGCGCAGTTGCCATTGGCGGCCGCTGCCCCGGTCGATGACCTCGTCGATCAGAACGGTTTCGCCGATGGCGGCGTCGGCGTGACCGGCGATGCCGATGTTCAGCCAGCGGGTGGATTCGGCGGGCCGGGCGGCGGACAGGTAGCCGCAGGCGGCCGCGGCGCGGCATTTGCCCGGACCGCTGATGATCAGGCGGATATCGTCGGCGGCATGGATCGGGAAGGCGCTGTGGCGCGGGTCGCGGCGCAGGCCAAAATGCCGACGTAGCGGCTTGGCTTCGGCGGGCAGGGCGACGATGAGATTGACGGCCGCGATGCTCATGCGCTGTCGCCGTTCGCCCATTCGGCCTGAATCCGTTGGTAGTCGGCGGCGCGTTCCCGATGGCCGCGTTTCAATGCGCCCTGGATCAGGATGCGGGTTTTCTTCAGCAGCATCGCGCGCGTGGCCTCGCGGTCGGCCTCGGACAGCGGGTATTCCCGCAACGCCCGCCGCAAGGCCTGGACGCGGAAGCGGTCCATGCCCCAGTGAGCGCGTGACAACTGGTCGGCGTGGCCGCCGTATTTTTCGATCTGCGCCTGTTCGATGTAGGCGACCGGGTAGCGGGAGCACAGCCGCAGCCACAGGTCATAATCCTCGCACGCCGGCAGGGTGGTGTCGAAGCCGCCGAGCGCCAGCAGGATGTCGCGCCGGATCAGCGCGGAGGAGGGGCTGATGGCGCACAGCGGCAGGCAGTGGCAGTAGATCCAGCCGCCGCGCTTGGCGTGCTTTTTCATCGCGTTGACGCGCACGCCGTTGCGTATCCAGATCTCCTCGGTATGGCACAGCGGGCAGTCGGCCGATTGTGCCACGGCCTGGAGCTGGGCGTGGAGCTTGCCCGGCAGCCAGGCGTCGTCGGAGTCGAGCAGCGCGATCCAGTCGCCGCTGGCGTGCTGGATGCCGAGGTTGCGCGCCGCGCTGACGCCCTGGTTTGGTTGATACAGCCGGGTGACGCCGGGGTAATGCGTGGCGAGCAGTTCGGCGCTGCCGTCGGTCGAGCCGTCGTCGACGACGATGATCTCGTCGGCCGCGCGGGTCTGCGCGAGCACCGAGTCCAGCGCGCGAGGCAGGGAGCCGGCGCGGTTATAGCTCGGGATGACGACCGAGACCCGCGCGCCGTCGCTCATTCGGTGGTGGCGTCCGGCGGCAGCGCCTTGTAGGCGGCAAGCTGTTCCTCGCTGGCGGGCTGCTGGTAGCGGCTTTTCCATTCGTCGTAGCGCATGCCGTAGATGGCCTCGCGCGCCTCCTCGTCATTCAGCGGGATGTTGCGCTCCTTGGCGGCATTCAGGTACCAGCGCGACAGGCAGTTGCGGCAGAATCCGCCGAGTATCATCAGGTCGATGTTCTGCACGTCGGTGCGTTTTTGCAGGTGTTCCAGCAGCTTGCGGAAGGCGGCGGCTTCGACCTCGGTGCGTTGCGTGGCGTCCATTGGGTTCTCCGGAAAAAGGGCGGAGTATAGCGTTACCGCCGATCAAAGGTCGAGACGGGCGCATGCGGGCGGCGAGGCCCACGCCTTGCTCATTCCTGTCCGCGCGCGTGGTCAGCGCTTGCGCGGCTTCAGGCGGTCCAGCAGCGAGGGTGTCTCCGAGCGTTTCTGCTCGGGGTTCGGGGTGTATTGACGCGCGAGGATGGTCTCGCGGCGGCGGCGTTTCTTCTCCTGCTCGGTGATCTTGCGTATCCGTTCGCGATCCTCGTCGCTCATCGTCAGGCTGAGCAGGCGGGACTCCTCGCGCAGCAGGAAGCGTCCGAGTTCGTCGAAGAAGTCGTCGTCGATCTCGTGCGGCTTGTAGCGCAGCGAACGGCGCCCCCAGGCGGGAAAGTTGATCGCTGTCATGTCGATGGTCAGGGTTTCGAGGTTGGCCTCGAACTCGATGCCGGCATGCACCAGGCAGTCGAAGACGATATCCAGGTGCCAGTGGCTGACCGCGCTGGCGCGCACGCGGCGCGCCTGGTGGTCGACATTCCGCGCCTTCAGGAAGTCCAGCAGCTTGTCGGCCGGGGTGCCCGGTTCCAATGCGATGCTGTAGGGATCGCGCGTGCATTGAAAGCGCAGGTTCAGGCGTTTCATCAGGTCGGCGCTGTCCACCGACAGGCGGTAGTTTCCCTGGGTGAAGTCCTCGATATCGCCGACGGTCGGGTAGGCATAGCTGAAGCTGTTGTCCGGCTTCAGGTAGTTCAGGTGGTCGCTGAGCTCGCTCAGGTAGGTGTAGAGTTTCTTCAGGCGCGGGTTGATGTGCTGCTCGTAGAACGCCTGGCACTTGCGCCGCTTCTCCTCTTCGCTGGCGAGCCGTTGCTCTTCGGCTTCACGCTTGGCTTTCAGGTCGTCGAGTATGCCCATGCTGGTCCCTTGAGGTGGCGCGTTCCGCCGCTCAGCTTCGGCCGTACACCGGAACGGCCGCGCCGGTCACGCAGCGCGCGGCGTCGGAGGCCAGGAACAGAATGACATCGGCGATCGCCGCCGGTGGCACCCAGCTGGTGAAGTCCGCGTCGGGCATGTCGGCGCGATTCTGTGGCGTGTCGATGGTGCCGGGCAGGATACAGTTGACCGTGATGCCGGTGGTCTTGTTCTCCATCGCGAGGCTTTCGGTAAGGGTCTTGACCGCGGCCTTCGAGGCGCAGTATGGCCCCATGCGGCCTTTTGCCTGTAGCGCCGCGCGCGCCGAGATATTGACGATCCGGCCGCTGCCGCGTTCGAGCATCTGTGGCAGCAGCGCGCGGCAGGTGTAGAACACGCTGCGGGCGTTCAGGTTCATCATGAGGTCCCAGTCCCTGTCCGGGGTGTCCTGCAATGGCGGACCCATGCGGAAGCCGCCGGCGATGTTGGCCAGCACATCCACCTTGCCGAATGCCTCCAGGGCGGCATCGCGCATCGCTTCCACCGAAGCGGCTTCGAGCAGGTTCGTCGCGATCACCTCGTAGGCAGTACCCTCGGGCAGATAGGCGGCGCAGGCCTTCAGGCCCGTTTCATCGAGGTCCACCAGCGCCAGATTCGCGCCTTGTTCGGCGAATGCCTGGGCGACCGCGCGCCCGAGGTTGCCGGCGGCGCCGGTGATCAGAATGGTGCTGTCGTTGAATTCGGACATGGGATCTTCCTTTGATATGGCTAACGACGAGGATAATCAATCGGCGGGGTGCTGGCCAGTCCGGTTTTTCTATCGCAATCTCGTCAGCGTGGCGCATGGCATGGATTCTGCTTGTTCTTGCTGAAGCAACCTCAGATTTGGAGCACCCATGGTCGAGTTTACCTTTGATTCCAGCCCGCCGGTCGGGAACAAACCCATGCCCTCGGGCGATAGCGGCGAGCTGGCCGGCCAGGCGCCGTTGGGGCGCGATGGCGCGGGTGAACCCTTTGCCGACGCGCTGCGGGAGTCGATGGACGATGGTGAGGCGGACGACGCGGACAATCAGGCGGCCGAGAAAGCCTCCTTGCCGGATGCCGGTGACGCGACGCAGGCGGCGTTTCTTCCGTTGAGCGTGCCGGTCGAGGAAACCGGTGGCCAGCCTCTGCCGATAGCGGCAATCCTTGTCCCGTCGTCGCCGGCCGGGCAGTCGCCGGGCTTCGGTGACGACGGCATGCCGAGCGAAGAATCTCTGCCGGAATCGGAATCGCCGCGATCCTTGATGACGACGCTTGCCGTGGCGCTGAAGGCACGGTTTTCCGCCCCGACCGAGCCATCCGCGGTGGACGATCCGGCCGCGAGCGCCTTCGACAGCCTGTTGGCGGATCTCCCGCCGGCGAGCGACGAACCGCTGCTGCTTCCCCGGGGATTCGACGGCGCGCTGCCCGATACCCGGCTGGCGGCCGCCGGCGTGGATGCCAGCCGAGTGCCGTCGAGCAGCGCTCTGTCGACCCGTGTCGACACACCGCTGGGGCAGTCCGGCTGGGGTGATGCCTTTGCCGAGAAGATAAGCTGGCTGGTCGGCAAGCAGGTGCAGCAGGCAAGTATCCACGTCACGCCGGAGCATCTGGGGCCGATCGAAGTGCGCCTGCACGCCAGCCAGGACCAGCTCTCGGTGACGATCGCCGCGCAGCACGTCACCACGCAGGAAACGCTGGCCGCGACGATGTCGCGCCTGCGCGAGGCGCTGGCGGGCACCTCGTTCAGTCAGATCGATCTGCAAATGGCGAATCCGGGTTTCGCGCAAGCGGATCAATCCGGCCAGCAGGCCGCCGGTGGCGGGCAGGCCGGGGACGGCGGGAGGACGGGCGGGCAGGCCGGGTTGGCGCCGGACGGTGGGCCTGACGTGGTCAGAATAGAAACCCGGGGCTTGCTCGATGACTATGCTTGATAGGTTGTAACGACCCGGCTTACCCCTGAAATCTGCCATCTCTGCGTTCAATCACGGTTATTTATACTCGTCTCTTCGCCCATGAATTTTCGGCCACTGTGGCCGGCCGCCCCTCGCGCACTGTAGGATTTGTCACCGCTATTGGCTGTTTCTTCCGGAAAACGCCGTGAATACATCCTGTAGGCTCGACGGCGGCGCTGCGGCTGCGCATTCCGTGCTTCGCCTCAGCGTCCGGCTCCACCCTCCCTGGTGGAGCGTTCGTCCAGACTGAAAGCCCACCGGACTTTCAGTCTGGACTCACCCCTGCCGCCGACGTTTCCTCCAGAAACAGCCAATAGCGGCGACCGTGTAGCGCCGGGACACCCCTTATCGAGTAGTGACGATAAGTCAAAGATTGACCTCGCTGCTGGCTTTCCCTGTTGGCCGACGGCTATCATAGAGCCGCCGCCAGCCAAACGTCGGCGTTATCGCGCGCCTCCTTCCGCCCATGGCGACGTTGCACGTCGTCGTGGGCAATGGCTCTCTCGTCTTCCTTGCGCTTCGCTTCGGACGAAAAGGCATGCGCCGACATTCGGCGTTTGGCTGGCGGCGACGATACCCGCTCGATCAGGAGAGAAGGCATGAAGTTCATCAAGTTTCTGCTGCTTGTCGCCATGATGGTCGTCGGCGCGGCGTTCGCGGCGATCAATGCGCAGTCGGTGACGGTCAACTACTATTTCGGCACGATCGAGTTGCCGCTCGCGCTGGTCGCCGCTGTCGCCGTGGGCATCGGCGCGGTGTTCGGCATGCTGGCGTCGATGGGCGGCGCGTTTCGCCTGAAGCGCGAGAACGCCAGGCTGAAGCGCCAGGCGCGCGTCGCCGAGAAGGAAGTCAGCAATCTGCGCAACCTTCCGATCAAGGAATAACGCGCGGTGACGGAGTTGCTGGTACTGCTGATTCCGGTGTCCTTTGTCGTCGGCTGGCTATTGGCCGGTCGGCGCAAGCGGTCGCACGGCGAACCGGGCTGCTCCGATGTCAATCCGGCCTATTTTCGTGGCCTGAATTTCCTCCTGAACGAACAGCCCGACAAGGCGATCGATGTCTTCATCAAGCTGCTGGAGGTCGATTGCGATACCGTCGAGACTCATCTGGCGCTGGGCAACCTGTTTCGCCGGCGCGGCGAGGTCGACCGCGCGATTCGCGTCCATCAGAACCTGATCGCGCGCCCGACGCTGACCCAGGAGCAGCGTGGCGAGGCGCTGCTCGAACTCGGCCTGGACTATATGCGCGCGGGCCTGTTCGACCGCGCCGAAAGCCTGTTCAGCGAGCTCTGCGAGTTGAATCTGCACACCCGGGCGGCGCTGGAGAACCTGCTACAGGTCTATCAGCACGAGAAGGACTGGCAGCGCTGCCTGGAGGTTGCCGAGCAGCTGGAGCCGGTGGCGAAGCGCTCGATGGCGACCGAGAAGGTGCACTATCATTGCGAACTGGCGGCCGAGGCGCTGAAACAGGGTGATCGCGGCGAGGCGTCGCGCCTGCTGAAGAAGGCGCGCCAGATCGACAAGCAGCATGCCCGGCCGCTGGTCATGCAGGCCCGCCTGGCGGTGGCCGAGGACGACTGCAAGGCCGCCGAGCGTCTGTTCCACAAGATCGAGGATATCGCGCCGCGACACATGGCGCTGCTGATCGACGAGTTGACGCATTGCTACGACGGTCGCCAGCGCGGCGAGGAGCTGACCCGACGTTTTGTCAGCCTGCTGGAGCATGAGCGCTCGGTGCCGCTGATCCGCGAGACGGTGGAACGCATCGCGCGCCGCGATGGCGCCGCCGCGGCGGTGGATTTTCTCCGCGAGTACGTCAGCGATGTCGATGATCCGGTCCTGCTGCACGAGTTGATCCGCGTCAGCCTGGCCGACCCCGAGGTCGATGCCGCGCAATTGCTCGTGCGTCTCGAAGAGCTGCTCGGCCGCATGCTGGCCGAGCATCCGAACTATACCTGTGCCCATTGTGGTTTTCAGTCGCGCCGCTATCACTGGCGCTGCCCCGGCTGCAAACGCTGGGAAACCATGTCCTGGTCCTCCGCTGCCGGCCATGCGCCGAAG
>Ga0256832_1002971_pt1 | contig 11582 bp, 12 predicted proteins | sample 134614metaG_FD_190534 | JGI IMG/M metagenome (GOLD analysis project Ga0256832, IMG submission 190534) | Hydrothermal vent microbial communities from Lau Basin, Pacific Ocean - 134-614 | ecosystem: Environmental > Aquatic > Marine > Hydrothermal vents | place: Pacific Ocean: Lau Basin | collected...
TCTTTTGAAAAAAGGGTCTTTTCAAAAGCGTTTTTTATTAAGGCAAGGACAGTTTCTGTGTCAGTAAGGTTCTTGGGGCATCCAAGGCTGGTTACATGGATACTTATGGAATCATCCATGAAGATCGTCTATGCCAGACTCCTTAACGGCCTTAATCTGGTTGTTTTCCTCCAGAAGAATGAGCCTTGCCCTGTGTGTTTTAAGTTCATCTTCGGAGTAAAGGGCATAGGTGACGATTATTATCAGATCCCCCTTGCAGGCCTTTCTGGCAGCAGCCCCGTTTACGCAGACGGTTCCAGTGCCCCCTTTGCCCTTTATCACGTAGGTGTCAAAGCGTTCGCCATTACTTATGTTGTAAACCATGACCTTCTCGTTTGGCAGTATGTCCGCTGCCTCCATGAGCTTGCTGTCAAGGGTAAGACTTCCCTCGTACTCAAGCTCGGTCTGGGTTACAACAGCCCGGTGTATCTTGGACTTAAGCATGTGTCTTTGCATAGTAAAAAAAATCCAGGTCCTTACTTAATGTATAACCATGTTGTCTATGAGTCTCGTCTTTCCCACATATACGGCAAGGGCTACCAGAAGGGGCCTTTTTATGTGGGTTGCAGGCTCAAGTGTCTCAGGATCACCAACAAAGATGTAGTCAATTCGTGTAAAAGGGTATTTACCAATAAAGTCCTCAAGTGCACTTACAAGTTCCGCTGCATCCTTTACCTCATTTTTGCTGATGAGCTCCCTTGCCCTTTTTAGTGCGTTAAAAAGACAGAGACTGCTCTTTCGTTCATCATCAGAAAGATATGTGTTTCTTGAGCTCATGGCAAGGCCGTCTTTTTCCCTGAAAATGGGGGCACCAACGATTTTAATTGGAAAGTCGAGGTCCCTTACCATCTGTCTTATGACCTGTAGCTGCTGGAAATCCTTTTCCCCAAATACGGCTACATCTGGCTGAATGATGTTAAAAAGCTTTGTAACAACCGTGGCGACTCCCCTGAAGTGGCCTGGCCTTGACCTTCCGCAAAGGTGTTTTGTAAGCCCCTCAACCTCCACCCATGTCTTTGAGGGTGAGGGGTACATCTCCTGAACGTCAGGCACGAAGACGGCATGTACGCCCGTACTTTCTGCAAGGGCCAAGTCCCTTTCAATATCCCTTGGATAAGTGTTGAAGTCTTCATTTGGGCCAAACTGGGTGGGATTTACAAATATGGAAACAACCGTCTTGTCGGTGCGCTTAAGGGACTCCTTCATAAGGCTCAGGTGCCCCTGGTGGAAAAAACCCATGGTGGGCACAAAACCAACTGAAAGGCCCCTTTTTTTCCATTCGCTTATGACCTTTCTTATATTGTTTTTGGTTTTTTTAACGATCATTTGCACTGTTCATTTAATGAACATAACCCCTCTTCTTCCTGTAAAAGGGGAATGGTGTTTGCCGAAGGAAAGCCAGGAACCCCTGAGCCTGGACAAAAGCACTGTTCTTTTATGAACTCCAGGATTTTTTTATCGCCCTTTATAATCTTATAACCGTCTTCAGTTCGCTGGATAAGCACTGGCACAGAATTGATGTCAAAAATCCTGAGCGCCAGCACGTTTATTTCTGGCCTGTAACCTTCTATGGGAATAAGACCTGGAAGTATCTCCCTTTTTATCCTGGAGACAGGATTAAAGTGGATTTCGCATTTTACGCATCCTTGAAGGTTTTTAAGCACCTTTTTGCAATGGGGACAGTCTTCTGAAAAGATAAGAAACGCAACAGACCCGGCATTTGAACAGGTCTTTACTGCATAGGTGCCCTGGTTCAGGTTGATCTTTTCAGGCATGAGAAAGGGCACGTTTATGAATGAAAAAAGGGCCAGTTCAACGCTGAGAAAGGCCATTCCTGATATGGCAGTCCTGTAGCTATATACAACGGTGATTATCAGTATAAGTAGAGCTATCAACAGGCAGTAGGAGCAAAAGGTGTGGGCAATGAAGAGTTGGATGCTCAAGAGGATTCCCTCTGCACAAAAGCCGCAGAGAAGCAGGAGATCAACCAGGTATTTGGTATTCCTCTTTTTCCTGAATAGCCAAAGGAAAAGGATAATGCCCAGGAAAAAAAGGGCACCCAGACCGTTTACCACCAGTGGATTAAGGTCAAGGATATTTTCAACCACCTTACAGCCCTGGTTGAAGCAAAGCTCTTGACCCTTTAGGTGCAGAAGTATCTGCACAGAGGTCAAGAAAAGGCCCAGGATTGCAAGCAGGTTAATGAATATGTATCTTGGTCTGCCCATTTTTATTTTAAATGCCAACGCCTTTTGATGATCAAGGGTATATAATTAAGACAAAAAGAGATGACAAACAACAAAAACATGGACTATCCAAGCCTTGTATATGCTACCCCCAAGGGGGAGATATTTGACTATCCAGGGCTTAAAATGGCGGGAAGATCGGGTTTTGAATTTTTTGTACCCGACACTAACGACCTTATTCCCCTTCCTGAAGGAAGCGAGCTCTTTGTAATCCCCGATTCCATTCCAGTTGCCTGGGATCCTGTCCAGGACGATTTCGTTCTCTTTGACACAGAGGGAGATGGAGGAAGAGCCATGGCCGTTGCCGCCTTCATGGCACCTGCTTACACACAGACGGCCCTTTGTGCCTATAAAAGACAGACTAGGGAGCCGCTGCCCCTTTTTGCATATACGGCAGTAGGCTGGTGGAAGGGAAGGTTCTGGGTTCCTGCCTTCAGAAGTGACAGGGACAAGAGACAGGATATAAGGGGCTTTAACAGGTCTGAGGTGGTCAAAAAGACCTTAAAGAGGCTTAAGAAATACAAGAAGAACAGGCTCATACAGCACCTTGGAAAGTGCAGCCTCACCTATGGATGTCCGGCTGCAAAGAACTTCTTTCTCGGAAGGCACGAGGCCCCTCTTCCCTCCTCACCTGTGTGCAATGCCCGCTGTCTTGGCTGTCTTTCTTATCAGCCAAAAGAGGGCCCCCCGGCAACCCAGGAAAGAATAACCTTTTCCCCGTCGGCAAAGGAAATTAGCGAAACCGCCCTTATTCACCTAAGAAGCGTGGAAAATGGAGTGGTTAGTTTTGGCCAGGGTTGCGAAGGAGAGCCCCTTATGCAAAGCGACCTTCTTGTTTCCGCCGTTACCCAGATAAGAAGGAAGTTTACGGGGGCAACAGTGAATCTCAACACCAATGCAAGCATACCCAGAGCCGTTGAAAAGCTTGCAGAAAGTGGTCTTGACAGCATCAGGATAAGCATGAACAGTGTGGATGAGGCCGAGTACACCAGTTACTACCGGCCAAAGGGCTACAGTTACAAAGACGTGCTTGATTCCTGGAAAAGGGCAAAGGAGGCAGGTATTCACGTTTCCCTGAACCTTTTCATCATGCCTGGTCTTACGGATGCGCCGGCAAATGTTGAAAGGCTTTCAGGGCTTATTGAAAGATTTGGCCTGGACCTTGTGCAGCTAAGGAACCACAATATAGACCCTGACTGGTATTTCAGATCCATTGACTTTAAGGGCCATGAAAAGGCCCTTGGCATAAAAGAGATGGTGCGGATTTTGAAGAAGAGATTTCCCAAGCTGAAATTTGGCTATTTCAACCCTCCCATAAAAAAGAGACAAGGATAGACAGAGGATAGACAAAGAAATGAGAGAAAAAATAATTGATAAAGCACGAAAGATTTCAGGGCCAAAGCTTTCTGGGCCGCTGGAGGCCGCATTTGGGGCCGTATTTGAAGCGGGCCAGGCCATAAAATCCCTTTACGGAAACGAGCATCAGGTTAAGTACAAGGGAGAAATAGACCTGGTTACAGAGGCGGATTACAGATCTGAAGAGATACTGAAGAGTGCCCTTTCCGGCCTTGGAGACGCCGAGGTCATGGCAGAGGAGAGCGCCACCAATTTAAGTCTAAGGGAAGGTCTTTTCTGGATCGTTGACCCCCTTGATGGAACAACCAACTTTGCCCACGGTTTCCCCTTTTTTGCCCCTTCCGTTGCCTATGCACGGGTAAAAGAGGGCCGCTATCAGACAATAATTGGCTGCATATACATACCCATCCTGGAAGAGTTTTTCTGGGCCATAAGGGGAAAGGGCAGCTTTCTTAACCTCCAACCTTTACACGTTTCAGGTGAAAAAAGCCTTTCAAGGGCCCTTATTGCCACAGGCTTTCCCTATGATGTTCATGAGAAACCGGACGAGGTCATTGCGGCACTAAAGGCAATGATAGTAAAGGCCCAGGGCATACGGCGGGCAGGGGCAGCGGCAATCGACCTTGCATATGTTGCGTGCGGCAGGTTTGAAGGTTTTTGGGAAAAAAAGCTTAAGCCCTGGGATACTGCAGCTGGCATACTGCTTGTCGAGGAGGCTGGAGGAAGGGTAACAGACTTTAAGGGTGGAGAGTACAATCCCTTCCTGCCTGAGATCATTGCCTCAAACGGCCCTATTCACAATCAAATGGTGGAAATATTAAGGGTTTTTTCATGTCAACATACAAGTACATAACCTGTCCAAAGTGCGGCACAAGAATACGTGTCTACAAGAATCCTGTTCCCACAGTGGATGTCATCATTGAGCTTGGTCATAAAGGGGAAATAGTTCTTATAAAGAGAAGGAATCCGCCCCTGGGCCTTGCCATACCCGGGGGTTTCGTGGACTATGGAGAACGGGTGGAGGATGCGGCAGTTCGAGAGGCAAGGGAGGAGACGGGCCTTAACGTGAAACTCAAATACCTGCTTGGGGTCTATTCTGACCCGAAGAGGGACAGCAGGCTTCACACCATAAGCACGGTCTTTGTGGCTTCTGCCAAGGGAAAACCACAGGCTGGGGATGACGCAAAGGAGGTTGTGGTTATAAGCCCAGATGCCATTACCGACCCCCTTTGTTTTGATCACAAACAGATAATCTCAGACTATATAAAGGCCTCGAGTAGTAAAAAACAGGATCTATCAAGCCGGGTCAAGGCCAGTCAAGAAAATGAAGGAAAGTTAAAAAAAGCTAATTAGCTCCCCTTGCTCACAACCAGCTTGTTTCCTCCAGCCTTTTTGGCGGAATAAAGGGCCTTGTCCGCCTCTGAAAACAGTTTTTTTATGGCCTTTTCCGGATCTTCCTGTGCCTGGTCCAGTTTCGCAAGCCCCATGCTCAAGGTGACGGCAAGAGGGACGTTTTTTGAAAAGTTACTTCTTATCCTTTCTGCAATGGCAACAGCCTGATCTTCCTCGGCGTAGGGAATAATAACTGCAAACTCGTCCCCGCCAAACCTGAAAAGCATGTCAACATGGTCCCTTGTTGAGTGCTTTAGCGTATCTGCCAGGGATACCAGGACCTTGTCTCCCTCCTGGTGGCCCTCCTGGTCGTTGACCTCCTTGAACTTGTCAATGTCAAGAAGAAGGAGATAGAGGGGATACTTTTGCCTCCTTGCCCTTACCACTTCCTCCTTGAGCTTGTGATCAAAAAAACGCCTGTTGTACAGGTCTGTTAAGCCATCTCTGACAGAAAGCCTTTTTAGTGTATGTCTTAGCTGGCGTTCCTTTATGAGTCTTTGAAGCTTCGCCTCTATCTCGTCGAGGGTGAAGGGCTTGTGCACAAAGTCGCTGGCCCCGGCCCTTATGACGTCTGTGTAGGTGAAGTTTTTGGTGTAGCCGGTCATGACGATTACGTCTGTATCTGGCCACGATTCCTTTACCATCTTCAAAAGCTCAAGGCCGTCGATCTTGGGCATTATGAGGTCTGTGATAACTATTGTGAATGGAGATGTCTCAAGGAGCTCAAGGGCCTTTTTCCCGTTTTCTGCAGTCCTGCATTCATAGCCCTTTCTTTGAAAAAGCTGGTTGAGAAGCTCAAGAATGGACGGATCATCGTCCACAATGAGTATCTTTTGTTTCTCAACCGGAAGTTTTACAAAGGGCAGGTCTGCAATAAAGTTATCCATTTTTTGAAAAATAATCCTTTTTAAGAAAAAGCGCCATTAAATAATGTTTTTTAAAGTAAAAATAACAAAGCCGCAATATTTAAAAAAGTCCGGGTTTCCGCAAATGGAACGTCTTCACGCCTAGAGGCCCTTTCCAAAAAAAAATGGCATCTTGAAGGTCAAACTCATCCAGCCCGTCAAATCCTTATGACTTTTGTGGCGACCTGCATGGAGGTAACGATATCCAGCATGTTGGTGGTATGCCCAACGGCCTTGGAATCAATCAGGTTAAAGTATTCCAGGCAGGTCCCACAGACCAGTATGTCCACCCCTGCCTTTTCAAGGGCTTTGAGGTCCTCAAGGACGTTGGAATCCTTGCTGGATAGCTTTACACCTGCGTTTACCAGAACGACTCTCCAGAGTTCTGTTCCCATCTCCTTGAGGGTGGATATAAAATTTTTCATAAGTCCGCGCCCAAGCTCCTCGCTGCCGTTTCCAAAGACATCCGTGGGGATAAAGACGAGTATCTTCTGGGCCTGGGAGCCATCATGGGACTTTTCTTCATGAACTATCTCGCAGGTTGGCGGTGCCCCTGTTATGGAAAAATTTCCAGAGCCCGCCTCCTTTACTGAAACGGTCCAGCCCTGGCTTTTTAGGAAACGGCTTACGTTTTCCCTGGATGCCTTGTTATCAACGAGGACCTCCACCATTTCCCTTGGGTGCTCCTCTATGATGTCCTTGGTGGCCATTACGGGCTGGGGACACGCCATACCCCTGCAATCAATTTTTTTCATTTCCTTTTCTCCTGCTTCTTTATAACTTCTTTTAAAGACAAAGGAGACGAATTATACCCATGATAAAATTATGCACAATAGATGCGGGACCCTATAGGTTTTATCGTCATGGATTACATAACACAGAAAAAGGCTGCCCATGATGCGGAAAATAGTGGTAATTTTTCTGATAGCAGCGGTCTTTGCCTCTGTCTATTTTATTTATGAAGAATGGCTTAGTAAGAAGGTAGCGGATAAGTCCGCCTTGGATATCCCAGAGCTCACCCTTTGGGAAATAAACTATGTCAAAAACGTCCACGGAGTGCCTGTATGGAGCCTCAAGGTAAAGTCTGCTGTAAAGGCAGAATCAACGGGGATTCTAAGGGGCGAGGGTGTAGGCCTTACGGTTTTCAAAAAGGGCACTCCCTGGGCACATCTAAAGGCGGAAAAGGGCGAGGCAGACATTAAAAAAGGTCGATTCAGGGTCTGGGGGCACGTGGTAATAACGGCCCAGGATGGGAACTGTACCCTAATGGCCCAGGAGATGGAATATGATGAAAAGTCAAGGAGGATATATTCAAACAGGGAGGTGGAGTTTACCTGCGACGATCTGATTCTTCACGGAAAAGGCGTAGTCATGGACCTGAATAAAAAATCCATCAGGATAGAAGGGCTTGTCTCTGCTCTTTTGGAGTAGGCATTTATACTCCTTATACCGACCAATCCGGCCATCCATTCCGAAGTTATCCGGCCACTGGTACCCTAGGTGTCAGGTCCCGGAAGAATCATACCTGAATTTCCAGAACTCCCCTTCAGGGGGGGTAATCATACCTCCATACCGTTTTTTCTATAAGATCAAAGGCGATACCGTATGGATAGTTGCTGTCTGGCATGGTGCCCAGCTTCCAAAGCAACCAAGATAGTGAAGGGCAGCCTTCCACTTTGGGATAGGATCAGGCGGATATTAACCCGTATTTCGCTATTCGCGCAGTATTTTTGGGGGGCGTCCGGGTCTGTCAACCAAAAAGATCGGATGGCTCGGTAGAAAAAAAATCCTCCAGCCCCATACCGGCCTGACCTACTATAAACGGTCTGGCTTCAGGGTAATTCCTTTTAAATGCGTCCAGGCCTGTGGTATCAGAAAATGCCGAGGCACCTGACTTGACCTCAATGGCCCAGGTATCTCGTGGCGTTTTTACCACAAAATCCACCTCACGTCCCTTGTACCTCCAGTAAAATACCTGCCATGAAATATCAGAAAGGCCATTAAGTATATGCGCTCCCACCGCATTTTCTACTATCCTGCCCCACCAGGCGGGATCATCTCTTGCCTTGTCGAAGGTCTGGCCTGCAACCGCATTTACCAGCGCGTTGTTCCACAAAATAAGCTTTGGACTGCTTCCCCGCCTTGTCTTCCTGCCCCATCTGAAGGCCTCCAAACCTGATAGCAGATAGGCTGACTCCAGGAGTTTCAGGTAATGGGCCAGAGTCGTGGTATTACCCGCATCCTGCAGCTGTCCCAGCATCTTGTTGTACGACAGTATCTGGGCTGGATGAATACAGGCAAGGAAGAATAGACTTCTCAAAAGGGCGGGTTTGGTGATGGTGTGAAGCTGAAGGACATCTCTGGACAGGACTGTCTCAATCAGGGTATCTCTTACATAATTAAACCATGTTTCACTGTCATTGATCAGAAGAGCCGCTCCTGGATAACCTCCATAAAACAGATAGGTCTCCAAATCCCAGCCAAAGGCCTTTTTCATCTCCGCATAGCTCCAATGCCCGCAGCGGTAAATATAAAAACGCCCTGCAAGGCTTTCGGTAACCCCCTTTTGTAAAAGCAGAGCAGATGAACCAAGGAGAAGCACCTCAATCGATTTTTCCTTGACCAGGTCTTCATCCCAAAGAGCCTTTACGGCCTCGCTCCAGCCCGCCACCTTCTGTACTTCGTCAAGCACAAGAAGTACCGGCGCAGACCTGTTTCTTTGGGCCTTTCGTCTTGCCATTTCCCACTGGGCATGGATCCATTCAGGGCCAGGCGGGATTGGAAGGTCTGCAGAGGCAATGACCGCCTCTCCCTGCCATTTTGCGGCAATCTGCAGGGATGCCACTGTTTTCCCTACTTGCCGGGGTCCAGTAATGATGTGCAGAAGGCGTTTTTTCCGGGAAAATCCGGAGAAAATTTGGTTTACAATGGTTCTTTCATAAGGGTATTGATTCATTATTAATACCTGCCTGATAGTAAAAATACTCAACCGATGAGTAATTTTACTCAATAATTGAGTAAAATTAAGTTGAGTAAATTTTCACGGGCAGTCTGGTGGTTGAAATAGTTGTGTATTTTGAACCTACCCTGAAATTGTACAGACCCGGTTAAGCTGCTTTTTGCAGTTCAGAACAATTTTATGGCGTCGTGTAGTGAGATCACCCTTACCCCTAAGGAAGATACAATGGGGTGCTGCACAAGTGATACAACCTAAATTGGACGTTTCAAAATCTGGAAAATTGTTTTTTCAGCGAAATTAAAAGGAGTTATATCGATTATAGCTTTCCAGTTTTGAAACCCTTCGGGATTGCCGTATTTTCGCATCTCTTTTGTCAGTGGAATTCCCCTTTCGCGGATATGCAGCAAATCCGACAATCGCTCAATTCAGGTACAATATTCTTTACCAGATGATATCGATTTCGTATTGGCTGAATTGCCTGTCAGCGCTCATTACGGTCATGGATTCGATTAGGGCCTGGGCTATCATCATTCTGTCAAAGGGGTCCCGGTGGTGTAAGGGGAGGGTAGCAACACAGTTACAGTGTTCGGTACGGATTGGCAGGAACCTGATATTGTTTCTTTGCATTTCATTTTCCATAATCTTGTTCCAGCCGGGAGCCAGTTCCAGTTTGCCTATGTTGATCTTGACGGCAATCTCCCAGTAGCCAGCCATGCTGAAAAAAAGGGAATTTGTCGGGTCTAACCAGGCCTCACGGCTCCTGTTGCTCAGGCGTCTGTCACCACTGAGGGCCCAGAGGAGCGCCTGTGTATCCAGGAGAATATTCACTACATATATTCCTTGAAATCCTCAAGAGGTTCATTGAAATCGTCGTCCATCCTGACGACCAGGCCCTTTGCTCCGCCGATGGAGCGTTTAGGCCTTGCCTCTGGCAAAACGTCAAGCCTGACCAGTGGAGTACGATTTTTAGCTATAATGATCTCTTCCCCGGCCAGGGCTTCCCTAATCAGTTTGGAGAGATGGGTCTTTGCCTCGTGAATAGTGACCTGTCGCATTTTTTTCTCCTGGGCAGTTATATATGACTAATTTAATTAGTCATGCTGTCAAGGTCAATAAAGCAAATTGAAACGGATCAACCGTATCTTGTCAGGACAAATGAATTTTCCGCTGTTTAATTCAAAAAGACTTCAGGGTCCCTGATTTTTTTGGCATCCGCGGGACGTTCGAAGTCCAGGTAAACTGCATTCTTGATTTTTAAAATGATGTGTTTTGCAAGGGTGATTTTAGCCCATCGCCTCGGACCAATAAGTGCTACAGTACCTTAGCCGCTTAAAAATGTGGGGAGATATTTCTGAATGTAAGTTTGCATATTGGAAGACTGCCTTCCAATTTGGCATGTCGTAAGGTCTTTTAACCCCCTTTTGCCGCGCCGAGAAGGGAAGGCATGAGGTCTTAATAGGCCCCGAAGGGGTGGTGACAGGGACGTCACCACCCGTCATTGGGCCATGGAAGGCCCCTTTGACGGGCCAAGACGAAGGCCTTCCGGGCGAGGGAAAAAGCGGCAACGGGGCGCCGTTTTCTTTGGTTCGTTTCTTTTGGGCGAGCAAAAGAAATGAACGCATTACTTTTGGTAACTTTGTACCGGTTCATACAGGAGAGAAAACCGGAGCCTTGAAGACCCGATTGTAACCGACCTCCGTCTTATAAGGTCTTTACTATACCTTTACTGTTTGTATCCGCTGAGCACGGTTATTATGGTGCCCGAAGGTTTTAGAGTATACCCTGTTGCATAGTCATAGGTGATGACTTCAAGATAAACGTCCCGCCACTTTCCCTCGTAGGCCATTATCCTTTTTAGCACCCCGTGTTTAAGTCTAACGCTCTTGGCATAAAGCCTGCGCCAGCCCCGCCTTGGGAACTCGCTTTCAAGGTGTTTAAGAATGGATTCGAACGAGTTTTGCTCCCTGTTTACAAAGTATTCAATGTCAACAAGAGGGTATTTTTTCTTGAAAAGGGCCGTTTTTGACCCATCGAACCTGGTTACACCCTTTCCCCACAACCTGACCGGCTTGTAAAGAGAGGAGTATGGGAAGGTGCCTTTAAGGGCTTCAAGGATATTCTTGAAGCCAAGCACCTTGACGGCCCAGTTGATTCGGCCCCTTGATAGCTGAGTGGTATCTCCAATAACCACAAGGCTTATGGTTTCGGCCATATCCTCAAGGACGTTTTTCTTGCCGTATGAGGATGTCTTTTCATCTTTTCTATTGTGCAGCCTCACACGGTGTGATCGGGGACTGATGCTCCAGCCAGTAACCTCAACAAAGGATCGCACAAGCTTCGTGTCAAGGGCCTGCCTGTTCCAGATTTTTTGCAGGCCCCTTTGCCTGAAACGGAAAAGGGCCTTTTCCATATCCATGGAAGATGTGGTTCGGTCAAACTGCAGCACATGGACAAGCTCATGTTCAAATGCCCGAAAGACGCCTTCAGTGGAGCCAGCGGAGAAGGTTCCCCTTGTCTTAAAGGACGAGGAGTCAAAAAAGACGTAGGGACCGCTGGCAAGGGCCAGTGAAAGGGGCGATGTGCCAGGCGGAAAATGCACCTCGCCTTTTCTGTAGGTTATTATGGCGCTTGGGCCAGGGTTTAGAAGAAGCCTTGGTGTTCTGTCAATGAACATCTTTAACAGCT
>Ga0256832_1002972_pt1 | contig 11582 bp, 10 predicted proteins | sample 134614metaG_FD_190534 | JGI IMG/M metagenome (GOLD analysis project Ga0256832, IMG submission 190534) | Hydrothermal vent microbial communities from Lau Basin, Pacific Ocean - 134-614 | ecosystem: Environmental > Aquatic > Marine > Hydrothermal vents | place: Pacific Ocean: Lau Basin | collected...
ATGGTATAAAGCGCGCGCAATATTTTTTTGTATTCGTAAATAATTTGAGGGCGAGGTAATCATTGTAGATCCTATTCGCCTATTTCACACGTATATCGACACATATAGCAGGGTGCTAGTTTACATTACGTTAGGGTAAGTGAATTGGTTGCTAGATGGGGTATGCGGAGGTTCTAACCCGTAAAAGGAAAGTATCATGGTAAAAGTAACAATGCGTCAAATGTTAGAGGCTGGTGTTCATTTTGGGCATCAAACTCGCTATTGGAATCCAAAAATGGCAGAGTATATTTTTGGAGCACGCAATAAAATTCACATTATCAATCTTGAGAAAACACTACCTATGTTTAACGATGCGTTAAACTTTGCTGGTAAAATCGCGGCAAAAGGTGGCAAGATAATGTTTGTAGGTACTAAACGTGCCGCACAAAACACCACTAAAGAAGAAGCTATTCGTTGTAAGATGCCATATGTTAATTTTCGCTGGTTAGGTGGAATGTTAACTAATTATAAAACAGTTAAGCAATCAGTACGCCGTTTGCACGATTTAGAAAAAATGCAACACGATGGCTCTATGGATCGCTTAGGTAAAAAAGAAGCGCTAATGTTGTCTCGTGAGCAAGAAAAGCTAGAGAAGACACTAGGTGGTATAAAAAACCTTAAGTCATTGCCAGATGCGCTCTTTATTCTTGATGTGGGGCATGAAGATATCGCAGTAAAAGAAGCTAAAAAATTAGGCATTCCAATTATTGGTGTTGTTGATACAAACAATTCTCAAGATGATATTGATTATGTTATCCCAGGAAATGACGATGCTATTCGTGCGCTTCAGCTTTATACCACGGCAATGGCAGATGCAATTGCAGATGGTCACTTAAGTTCAGCAACTACCGCAGCAGATATGGAGGCCGCTGCCCAACAGCAAGTAGCTCCAGCAAAGGAGGAAGCAGCCGCAGAGGCTCCTAAGTCTGAAGAGCCCGCGGCAAAAGTTGAAGAAGCGACAGAGTCTTAAGTAATAAAACCAGATGGTTTGTTAGTATTAGCTCGTCAGATATTGCTTTAGGATCATAAATTATACCTTTAGTGAGGTTGGCGAGTTTTAATTGCGATTTAAATTCTAAAAAACTCACGTTTGAAATGTTTTGTTTTCGTGAGTTAGTTGGTTGATTTATAACCGTGTGGTAGTGATTGCTTAATTGTCGTTAGCTAGTGCAAAGTGTTATCTAGATTAAATCAACTGTGTAATATATAAAGTTTTGGGAAATATTTAATATGGCTATTACAGCAGCAATGGTAAAAGAGTTACGTGAACGTACTGGTGCAGGAATGATGGACTGTAAAAAAGTACTTGTTGAAACTAATGGCGACTTAGAGGCTGCTATCGATGTGATGCGTAAGTCAGGTGCTGCAAAAGCAGATAAAAAATCAAGCCGTGTAGCAGCAGATGGTAAAGTTGTTATTTCAATCTCAGAGGATGGTAAAGAAGCTGCAATTGTTGAAGTTAACTGTGAGACAGATTTTGTAGCAAAAGATGAGAATTTTGTTACATTTGTCGATGCTGTAGCTGCTCGTGTTCTTGCTGATAAGCCAGCAGATATTGCTGCTTTATCTGCTTTGCCTCTTGATAGTGGCGAAAGTGTTGAGGAGGTTCGAGCTAGCTTAGTCGCTAAAATCGGGGAAAATATTCAAGTGCGTCGTTTTGAATTGCTCTCATCTAGTGAAGGACAAATATTTGCCTATAATCATGGTGTTCGTATTGGTGTTGCAGTAGCAATGACGGGTGGTGATGAAACACTTGGGAAAGATATTGCGATGCATATAGCAGCAAGTCGTCCTCTTTGTGTTGCCGAGGAAAATGTTCCAGCGGATGAGCTAGCCAAAGAAAAAGAAATTCTTATTGCCCAAGCAGAAGGAAGCGGTAAGCCAGCTAATATTATTGAAAAGATGGTTGAAGGTCGTATTAAAAAATACCTTTCTGAAATTACGTTGCTCGGTCAGGATTTTGTTAAAAATTCAGATATCACAGTTGGCGAGCTACTTAAAAATGCAGGTGCAGAAGTTGCTAGTTTTGTACGTTATGAAGTAGGTGAAGGTATTGAGAAAAAGCAAGAAGACTTTGCCGCTGAAGTAATGGCACAAGTTGGTAGTTCAAACGAATAAAGCCTGTAAAAGCCTTTGTGAAAATAAAAAAGGAGCGTAGAAACGCTCCTTTTTTTTGCCTATACTCGAGAACACGCATAAGACAATTTCAATAATCAGATACCTTGTTGTTCTACCTGTTTCTCTTGTTGTGTAGCCTCGCTATGCACTTGAGATGATAGGAGTAGGAATGGGAAATTCCATGCTAGATAAAATTTTGTGCGTATTCCTTGGACATTTAGTCAGGAACTTGTTGTTCCTAGTTCATTAGTATTAAATAATAAAGAGATTCTTATAAGATGTCTAATTATCAAGCGGCACAACGTGTCTTGCTAAAATTAAGTGGTGAAGCCTTAATGGGTCGGTTCGATTTTGGAATTGACCCTGATATTTTAAAACAAACAGCAACCGATGTTGCAAAAGAGCAAAAAAAAGGTGTGGAATTAGCCTTAGTCATCGGTGGTGGTAATATCTTTAGGGGGGCAGGCTTAGCGCAAAGCGGCATAGATCGTGTTAATGCCGATCAAATGGGAATGCTTGCAACAGTCATGAATGCGTTGGCTATGCAAGATGCTATCATTAAGCAAGGTGTAAAATGTCATGTCATGTCAGCTTTAGCAATCGACCAAGTCGGAGAACCATACTCTGCAATGCAGGCAAGGGATTATTTGGCTAATGGGGATGTGGTAATTTTTGCGGCGGGCACAGGAAACCCTTATTTTACGACAGATACTGCTGCAAGTGTACGTGCTATAGAGATACAAGCAGATTTATTATTAAAAGCAACAAAGGTCGATGGTATTTACGACTCTGATCCAGAGAAAAATAAAGATGCCAAGCGTTATGATACGTTAAGCTATGATGAAGCGATTAGCTTAGAGCTTGGGGTGATGGACTTAACTGCAATGGTACTTTGTCGCGAAAATAAAATGTCATTAGGTGTTTTTAAATTGTTTGATAAAGGAGCTTTATCCGCCATTATTGCGGGAGAGTCTGTTGGGACAAGAGTCTTGCTTTCATAAGAGACCAGTATTTGTGCAATATTAATCTAATAATTTAGCTCCTATTTTCTGATCTTCTTCATTTTTTATTTTGCTCATATAGCTTATTCTGCCCGTAGCAATACCTTGAATATCAAAAAATAGGGAATAAAATTTTGTTAGATTGAATTTGATTTGGGTGCTTATGTTTCTAATTATAGAGCATATCTTGCACGCACTCCTAAAATTTTAGAGGTAATAAGTTATGATTAATGAAATTATTGAAGATGCTGAAGATAGAATGAAAAAATCTATCGAGTCTTTAGCGGTAGATTTAACAAAGATACGCACGGGGCGCGCCCATCCTAGTATATTAGATCATATAACCGTTGACTATTATGGTGGTCAAGTACCCCTTAATCAAGTCAGCAATGTCTCTATTGAAGATGCGCGTACTTTGAGTATTTCAGTATGGGAGGCTCCTTTAGTGCCTGTTATTGAGAAGGCGATAATGACTTCTGATTTAGGTTTAAACCCAATGAGTGCTGGTACTGTTATTCGTGTGCCGATGCCGCCTTTAACCGAAGAGCGCCGCAAAGATTTAGTTAAGGTTGTTAAAAGTGAAGGTGAAAGTACTAAGGTTGCGATCCGCAATATTCGTCGTGATGCAAACTCAGATTTTAAATCACTACAACGCGATAAAGATATCTCTGAAGATGATGAGCGTAGAGCTCAAGGTGAGATTCAGAAGATTACCGATAAATATGTAAAAGAAGTAGATGCACAGGTTGAGAAAAAAGAAAAAGAATTAATGGAAGTTTAACCTTCTAATTGTGTGCATGGTATTGTTGAAACAAGACCTTAACATATTAATAAATATAAAATAGTTTTCATAATGAGGCGACTAAATTAATATATTCTTAATTTAAGTAGCCAAGGATAAAGTATTTAATGGGGGCGTGATGGCAAATAATAAGCCAAAAAATAGGGTGGTACCTCAACACATTGCTATTGTAATGGATGGTAATGGACGTTGGGCGAAAGCAAAGTATCGACCTCGACTATTTGGGCATCATAGAGGGTTAGAAACAGTTCGTGAGGTAGTTAAAACCTGTAATGCCTTAGGTGTAAAATACCTCACCTTATTTGCTTTTAGCAGTGAAAATTGGCGTCGTCCCGAAGATGAAGTAAAGGGCTTAATGAATTTATTTATGTCCGCTTTAAAAAAAGAAGCAAAATCTTTAGCTAAAAATGGGGTGCGTTTACAGTTAGTTGGTGATCTTAGTGCTTTCTCTGAAAAACTTCAGTCAAAAGTTGAAGAGGTTGAAAACTTGACAGCTGGTGGGAATGGACTACGTTTATTGATAGCAGCAAATTATGGTGGTCGTTGGGATATACTAGAAGCTGCAAAAAAATTAGCTGAGCAATATAAGAATGAAGGCGTTAAGATCGACGAGCGAGCATTTAGTCAATCTATTGCCACACAAGGCATACCTGACCCTGATCTATTTATAAGAACAGGTGGTGAGCGTCGAATTAGTAATTTTTTGTTATGGCAGCTCGCCTATACTGAATTATATTTTACCGATGTGTTATGGCCTGATTTTAATAAAAAAGAGTTAGTCCTAGCAATTAATGATTTTTCCCAACGTCAGCGTCGTTTTGGAAAAACGGGAGATCAAATACAGAAGGATAAAAAAGATGCTTAAACAACGCCTCATGACAGGTATGCTATTAGCCCTAGGTGTTTTGCTTGGTGTTTTATTGTTGCCTAGCCCCTTATTCGCTGTCGTGTCGATGGTTGTTATTATCAGTATTGGCGGATGGGAATGGGCTAATCTTACCGGCTATAAGGCGGATAATTCCCGTAATATCCTTGTTATATTATTATTAACTGTTGCAGTAGCAAGTTATATCTGGAAGAGCCTACATTGGTCGTTTATTACTATTGGTGTATTGTGGTGGACATACGCTTTAATGCTCCTGTTTAACTATACAAAAGAAAAAACAGGATTTGAGGGACGATCTTGGCTGTTACCTGCATCTTCTTTTTTGATATTAATTCCCGCTTGGCTTTCTCTTCTTGAGTTACATGCTAGGCTACCACTACTTGTTTTATATCTTATCTTTTTAGTCGCAATCGCAGACAGTAGTGCTTATTTTGCAGGTAAAGCAATAGGTGTTACGAAGCTAGCGTCTGATTTAAGTCCGGGTAAAACAATCGAAGGTTTTAAAGGTGGTTTATTAGGTGCTAGTTTATGGTCTATTCTAGCTGTTTGGTATTTTGGCTTATCTTTCGGTAATAGTATTCTCTTTATTTTGCTCTCTTTATTAGCGGTTGCAATGTCTGTTGCTGGTGACTTGTATGAGAGTTTATTAAAACGACAAGCAAACGAGAAAGATAGCGGTACTTTGCTTCCAGGTCATGGCGGTATCCTCGATAGAATCGATGGTTTATTAGCAGCATTGCCTGTGTTTACACTTGGTTTATCAATTATTGGTGGTGTTGGTGTTTAATAACTGCCGATCTAAGTAAAATTATAAATGGACAATATTATCAATAGTAAAGGAATCACCATTCTGGGTTCAACAGGAACCATAGGCGTTAACACATTAGATGTAATGTCTCTTCATCCTGATGCTTATCATGTTGTTGCATTAACTGCTAACCTCAATGTTGACAAAATGCTAGCTCAGTGTCGTCGCTGGAAGCCACAATATGCGGTAATGGTTGATGAACAGGCAGCAGAGAAATTATCACTTGCTTTAAAAGATGATGATATAGAGGTCTTATCAGGTGTAGATTCGCTTGAATTTGTCTCCCAGTTAGAGCAGGTTGACTATGTTATGGCAGCGATTGTTGGTGCTGCTGGTCTACTTCCTAACCTTGCTGCTGCTAAAGCAGGTAAGCGAGTATTGTTAGCGAATAAAGAATCCTTAGTCATGTCTGGCAAGCTTTTTATGGATGCTTTACATGAAAATAATGCAACACTACTCCCTATTGATAGTGAACATAATGCAATTTTTCAGTGTTTACCCGTATCTGGACAACAAGGTGTTACTAAGATTTTGTTAACTGCATCGGGAGGACCATTTCGTACCAGAGATATAAATACTTTACACGATATAACACCTGAGCAAGCTGTCGCCCACCCTAATTGGGTGATGGGGCAGAAAATATCAGTGGACTCTGCAACGATGATGAACAAAGGGCTTGAAGTAATAGAAGCCTGTTGGTTATTTGATATTACACCCGATAAAATTCAGGTTGTTATACATCCTCAAAGTACGATTCATTCCATGGTGTCCTATAATGATGGTTCAGTACTGGCACAGCTCGGTAACCCTGACATGCGTACACCGATTGCTTATGGTTTGGCTTGGCCTGAACGTTTAAATTCTGGGGTAGAGCAATTAGACTTATTTGAAGTTGCAAGATTAGATTTTGAAAAGCCTGATTTTCAACGTTTTCCTTGTCTTCGTTTGGCTTATGAAGCGTATAAGTCAGGAGGCAACGCAACCATTGCATTAAATGCAGCAAATGAGATTGCAGTAGAGGCATTTTTGAGAAAAAAGCTTCGTTTTACAGATATACCCGTATTAATAGAAGCTGTTTTAGAACAGTCGATTACTGGTACTTCTGAGCAGATAGATGAAATTCTTATTCAGGATAGCGTCAGTCGTCAACAGGCAGAATTATGGCTAAATAAAAGGTCAGCTTCTCATGCTGGTGCATAACAATAAAGCAAAATATTATGTTTAGTAGAACGGGTCGGGGTGATTTTGTCTATTTGGCTTTTTCTTGGTTATAAATAAAAAAATCTATGAATATTTTAATTTCCATTATTTCTTTTGTCGTAACAATCGGCATATTAGTTGCTGTGCATGAGTTTGGTCATTTTTGGGTCGCACGTAAACTAAACATAAAAGTATTACGCTTTGCCATTGGTTTTGGTAAACCGTTATGGACTTATAAATCAAAAAAAGATGATGAAGTTGAATATGTCCTTGCAGCGATTCCCTTTGGTGGCTACGTTAAAATGCTAGACGAACGTGAAGGTAAAGTACCTAAAGAGGAAGCACACAGGGCATTTAATCGTCAGCCTGTATGGAAACGCTTTTTGGTTGTATTAGCAGGACCAGTATTTAACTTTATCTTTGCCATCGCTGCCTTTTCAGCAACCTATATGATAGGAGTGAACTCTGTGCGACCTTATGTGGGGTCTGTTATCGAAGGAACTCCAGCTGCTCAAGCAGGCTTTCAAGAAAAAGACAAAATACTGGCGATTAATGATGTCGATGTAGCGACCATGAGCGAAGTTCGTCTTTCCTTATTGCACGAGTATCTTAGTGATCCTAAATTAAATATTAAGGTTCAAACGAAAGATAATGAAGAGCTAATACGACAGCTTAATCTATCGACTATTAAATTATTAGCAGATGACAAAGATTATTTTGCTAAAACAGGCATGAGCTTTTGGCGTCCTCCACATGTTCCTATTATCCTAAATGTTCTACCTGATAGCGTTGCTGAACGTGCTGGTTTGAAAAAAGATGATATTATTCTAAGTTATGATGATCAAGCTGCTAAATCGACAGAAGCAGTGACAAAATATATTCAGGCACATGCAGGCAAGCAAGTTAGATTAAAAATCGAAAGAGAAGGAGAGCTTCAAACAATCTCTGTTATTCCTAAAGCAATAGAGCGTGATGGTAAGACGATTGGTTTAATGGGAGTGCATTTAGCGAAAAAGTTAAACGACGAAGATAGAGAAGACTTATTCTTTGTTCATCATGCTTCCTTAGGTGAGGCATTATCGCGTGGCGTAGTTGAAACATGGCGGATGTCAATAATGACACTTAAAGTCATGGGTAAACTGGTGGTAGGAGAGGCTTCTCTTAAAAATATTAGTGGTCCCGTCACAATAGCAAACTATGCGGGTATTAGTGCAAGTATTGGTTTTACTGTTTATTTGGGTTTTCTCGCTATTATTAGTTTGAGTTTAGGTGTACTTAATTTATTGCCTATCCCTATGCTAGATGGTGGACACTTATTTTATTATATCATTGAGATGGTAAAAGGTAGTCCAGTTTCTGAAAAGTTTGAAGCGATGGGGGCGCAACTAGGAATGGTCATTGTTGGTCTCTTAATGGTACTGGCGGTATATAACGACATAATGAGATTGGTTGGTTAATAATTATGATAAAAAAAGGTATTCAACTCTCACTTGCAAGCTGTTTATTCGCAGTCAGTCAGGGTGTCTGGGCGACAAGTTTCGTACTCCAGGATATCGAAGTAAAAGGCTTGCAACGTATTGCCGCTGGAACGGTATTGAGCAACCTGTCAGTAAGTGTTGGTGACACTTACGACGATCGTATGTCGGCTCGTATAGTCAGCTCTTTATATAAAACGGGTTTATTTGATGATGTAAGTTTAGCTAAACGAGGAAATGTTCTTGTCGTTAATGTTAAAGAGCGTGCTGCAGTCGGGGAAATTAATATCTCTGGTAGTCACCTTATTGAAAAGAAGGCTATTCTTGCTGCATTAAAAAGAGTAGGGGTTGCTAAAGGTCGTCCTTTAAATAAAGCTGCTTTACTAAGAATACAGCGAGAGATTAAGCAGCAGTATTTAGCACGAGGCAATTACTCAGCTGATGTTCAAACAAACATAGAGCCTCTTTCTCGCAATCGTTTAGCGGTTAACATTAAAATTAAAGAAGGAAAAGTTGCTCGTATAAAAAAAGTACGCATTAATGGTAACAAGGCTTTTCCTGAATCGACATTAAAGGCGTTGTTAGAAACAGGAACATCAAGTGCGCTTTCTTTTTTTAGTAGCCGAGATAAGTATTCGAAGCAAAAATTAATTGGAGATTTAGATAAGCTGACAGCTTTTTATAAAGATCGTGGCTATTTACGTTTTGAAGTGACTTCAACACAGGTTTCTTTATCAAAAGATAAACGCTCTGTTTTTGTTAATATAAATATACATGAAGGTGATCAATACCGTGTGGGTAAGATTAGTTTAGACTCTAACTCACAGTCGCAAGCATTACGACGTTTTGTACATTTGAAAGAAGGGCAGGTTTTCTCACAAAGATTATTGGCAAAAACACGTAAAGATTTAAAAGCCCAAGTCGGTAAACAAGGATTTGCCTTTTCTAGATTAGCTGTTATTCCTCAAGTTGATGAAGTAAGAAAAGTTGTTAATCTTTCTTTTAAACTGGATAAAGGTCAACGTACTTATGTGCGTCGTATTAATATTCGTGGCAACTATCGTAGCAAAGATGAAGTTTTCCGTCGTGAAATGCGTCAGTTGGAAAGCTCATGGTACTCAAAAGAAATGGTTGAGCGCTCTAAAGTACGTATTCAACGCTTACCTTTTGTTGAGAGTGTTAGTATTAGTGCATCTCCTGTAGCGGGAGCAAGAGATCAAATCGACTTAGATGTCACGGTGAAAGAACGTTCATCTAATCAATTTACTGCAGGTGTCGGTTACTCACAAAATGAAGGGCTATTATTTAACGTAGGTCTTTCGCAAAATAACTTTATGGGGACAGGAAAAAGCCTTTCGATTGCTGCTGAGAACAGTGCATCTAAGAAAAATTTACGTCTTAGCTATAATAATCCTTATCATACAAAGGACGGTGTAGGACGAGGTTTTAATGTTTTTTATACAAAAACAGATGCGGCAGAAGCTGATATTACGGATTACCAGTCAGACTCATACGGGGCGGATGTAAATTACACCATTCCTTTAGGTGAAGATAACTCTTTGCGCTTTAGTGTGGGTGGAGAACATCGCAAGATAAAATTATCAAGTGTGAATAGTCCTGATTATATTAAGCAATTTGTTGCAGATCATGGTGATACCTATAATCAATTACTTGGTTCTGTTAGTTATATTCATGATACGCGTAATAGGAGTTTATTTCCTAATAAAGGGCAGCGTCAAAGCTTGTCATTACACCTTGGTTTACCAGGCAGTGACTTACAATTTTATAAGCTAAAATATCGTGGCACAGTTTATCAGCCTCTTACTGACAAGGTGACATTTGCGCTAAAGGCAGGTGTTTCCTACGGTAAAGGTTTAAAAGGAGATAAAAAACTCCCTTTCTATGAAAACTTCTATGCTGGTGGCATCGGTTCCGTGCGTGGCTATGACTATAATAGTTTAGGTCCCAAAGTTTTATCAGGAGCAGGTAAGGGGGATTCAATTGGTGGTAACTTGAGCACAACAGTGACCGCTGAAGTGCAGTTCCCCATGCCATTCCTTTCTGATGTAAAAGGCTTGAGAGCTAGCGCCTTTGTCGATGGTGGTAATGTCTTTGATAATGATTTTGATGCAGCAGAAATGCGTTATTCAGCAGGTTTAAGTGCAACATGGATGACTCCGTTAGGTGTGCCGCTAACAGTGAGTTACGCTAAGCCTCTTAATGCAAAAGAAGGGGATAAAACAAGCAAAGTACAATTCTCTCTTGGAGCAACATTCTAAAAGCTTAGTTTAAAAGTCTCTCTGTGCATAGGATATACAAAAATTGCAAAGGAATATGAATTTAAAACAGCTAGCTACACGTTCTATAATATGTGATAAACTTCAGTTCGATTTTTATCGATATATTGTGAGAATATTATTTCTTATATTTTTCTTTACATCATCTCAAGCAATAGCTGAAAATACGTCTATTGGGGTTGTTAATGTTAACTTCCTCATGGAAAATGCCCCTCAATCTAAAAATTCTAGTGCCAAACTTAAAGCCAAGTTCTTCCCCTTAGAGCAAGCTCTAGCCCAGCAATTAGACGAAATCAATGCGCTGGTAGAAAAGAAAAATACAGAAGAAATATTATCCTCTCCAGTAAAAAAAACGCAATTAGAGCGAGAAATTAAAACACGTAGAGTAATACGTAGTCGCGCTTTAGAAGATTTTCGTGAAGAGCTAAGATTTTCACGTGATGAGGCTTTAGATAAAGTGCAGCAAGAAGTTTACGATGCAATAGCAGCGGTTAGAGTACAACGTGGTATCGATATTATTATTCAAGAATATATCTCTGCAAGTAAACGTGTTGATATTACCGATGATGTTTTAAAATATTTGCAAGAAAAGATGAAGAAAAACAAAAAAAATAGAAATTCTGATCAAATAAAAAAAGGAAGCGATAGTGGCGTTATCCCTAGGTAGAATAGCCGATATTGTAGGAGCAAAACTTCAAGGTGATGCAAACTTACAGGTCAAGAACATCGCATCGTTGGCATCAGCAAAAGAAGGTGATATTAGTTTTGCGACAGGGCGGAAATATTTGCCTCAATTATTAAAATGTAAAGCAAGTGCTGTCATTTTAACGAATGATATGGCTGATTCCTATCAGGGTAATAAATTGATAAGTCAATCGCCTTATTTAGCCTATGCAAAAACTGTCTCAGCACTACACCCTCCCCCCCCTTTAGAAGCCCATATTCACCCATCCCAC
>Ga0256832_1002973_pt1 | contig 11580 bp, 10 predicted proteins | sample 134614metaG_FD_190534 | JGI IMG/M metagenome (GOLD analysis project Ga0256832, IMG submission 190534) | Hydrothermal vent microbial communities from Lau Basin, Pacific Ocean - 134-614 | ecosystem: Environmental > Aquatic > Marine > Hydrothermal vents | place: Pacific Ocean: Lau Basin | collected...
TGGCGGGCAAATGCGGCAAGAAAATCCTTTAGCCGGTCTTCCGGCAGATGATTGATCCCGGCTGCCGCTGCCCGCCCGCCGCCGGTCGCAAACCCGAGGCACAGACTGTCAGCACCCTGCGGACGGTTTAGTGGTGCGCGCACAGAGACCGTATAACCGCCATGCTGGTGATGGGTAAGCACGGCATGCGCCCTGTCGGGGTTTTTGCGTGCCAGTGTATGACCAAACGGGCCGGAAATACGCCGGGCCCAGGCGGCATCGTCCAGAAGGAGGACGCCAGGCGCAATCTCCCGGACATTGCGCGCCCGCGCCAGATCATCATGATAGCCCTGTTTGAGCATACCATACAGATCCGCCTGATCGTGAACAAACGCATCTGGTGATCCGGCCTCCAGACAGGCCTGAAAGAGCCTTTCCGGGTGAAAATGTAAATCCCTCAATGTGCGCCCATAGGCATTATAATTGATCAGCCTGCCCAATTCCCTAAAACTTTTGGCCCTGTCCGCCCCCAGCCCGGTACGGGCCGCGAGCCGCTCTCCGACACGCTCCAGATTGTCACCAAAGGCCGCGACAATCGCCCAGTCCGCATACCGGCCTTCCAGACAGCGATCGACCAGCAGGGATGTGCATATGTCTGGCCGCGTCTCAATGACGGGATAGAGCCGGGTGTGCGTCGGTATTTCTCCCGGATTGTGATGGTCAACATAAAACACACAGGCCCCGGCGCGCAAAATCCGGCGGACATCTTCGGCGTTGGAGCGCATGGAAATATCCAGAACGGTGAGATGGTCTGAGACCCCGGCATCAATACGCTTTAACAAATTGATATCGCGCTTCACCCCGGTGATCAATCTGGCCTTGCGCGGTTCGGCCAGCCGCAATTGCACCAGCGCGCAAATCCCGTCCGCATCTCCGTTAAATACATCAAAGCACTGCATATCGCTCTCCCGGCTTGCATTCTCACCACAGGCTTGCGACAATGGCAAGACACAAACCCTAAAAACGCCCAAAGGATAAAGCATGAGATTTTCAGCCCCTATTTGTCTGACCGCAAGCCTGCTCCTGGCCTGCACACCCAAAACGGCACAACAGGACACCGCCGTGCAGAAGACAGAAACCCCCTCCGTCACATCGCAGACGAAAACAGCGCAAATTCCTTTGCTCACCCCGGCGATCATCCATTCCGACCCGTCATTGTCCGGCCCGCGTCTCAATCAGGCTCGTATCTCGCCTGACGGCAGGATGGTCACTGTTCTGCAGGGACGGGATACGGATGCCTTTCAGCAGGATTTGTGGGCCTATGATCCGGGCACGGGCAAGGGGCACAGGCTGGTCAGCTCGACCGATCTTCTGGGCGCGCCGGAGGAGCTCTCGGACGAGGAAAAAAACCGGCGTGAACGGGCCCGGATCAAGGGCAAGGGCATTGTTGCCTATAGCTGGGACAGCAAGGGCGAGCAGATATTGTTCCCGCTGGGTGGTGATGTGTTCGTCTATCGTGTGGGCGATGGCAAGGCGGTGCGCGTGACCAACACTTCGGGCTATGAAACGGATGCGCGCATTTCCCCGTCGGGGCGCTATGTCAGCTATGTGCGCGAGGATGAGCTGTATGTCACCGATCTGACAAACGGGCGTGAGACCCGTCTGTCCTTTGGTGCGGGCGGGACGATCCGCAATGCCACGGCCAGCTTTGTGGTGCAGGAAGAACTGGCGCGTTCGACCGGCTACTGGATGAGCCCGGATGAGCGTCTCATGGCCTATGAGCAGATTGACGAAAGCCCGGTGAAGATTGAGCATCGCATAGAGTTTGGCGCAGACGGCATCCGTAATGTCGCCCAGCGCTATCCCTTTGCCGGCACCGACAATGTCCGGGTCAAACTCGGTGTCGTGCCTGTGAGTGGTGGGGAGACGGTCTGGGTGGATATTGGCAATAACCCCGATATCTATCTGGCCCGGGTGTATTGGAGCAAGGATTCGGGGACGCTTTATGTCGGCATTCTCTCTCGTGATGAGAAAACCTTGCGCCTGCTGGCCGTGGACCCGAAAACCGGAGCCAGTCATGAACTGTTCAGGGAGACAAGCCCGACCTGGATCAATGTACGCGGGGATTTCGTCCCTTTGTCTGATGGTGGCTTTCTGTGGTCGTCAGAACGCTCGGGCTTTTGGCATATCTACCGCTATGACAAAGACGGCAAAAACCCGCGCGCCATTACCTCCGGCAACTGGCCGGTGACAAAAGTGAACTGCGTCAATGAAGAGGAGGGGCGGATTTATTTTACCGGCTGGCAGCAGTCGGCACTGGAGCGGCAGATTTACAGCATCGGTCTGGATGGGACAAACCTGCGCCAAATCTCACGGGGAAAAGGCTGGCATTCTGCCAGTTTCTCCAAAAACTGCCGCAGCTATATCGAAACTTTCTCAGACAAAAACACACCGCCGCAAACCCGCGTATTTGACAACACCGGCAAGCCGCAAATGTGGCTCAATGAAAACAGGGTTGATGAACACCACCCCTATTTCCCCTATCTCAAAGCCCATATCACGCCGGAGTTTGGCCAGATTGCGGCTGAAGACGGGCAGATGATGGACTATAATCTGTATAAGCCCTTGAACATGCAAAAGGGCAAAACTTATCCGGCCATTACCTTTGTCTATGGCGGGCCGGGCGTTCAAAGGGTCGGCAATTATTGGGGGGAGGACAAGCAGCTTTTGGCCGAAGTCTTTGCCCAGCACGGTTTTGTCGTCTTCCAGCTCGACAGTCGCGGGGCAACCGGGCGCGGCAAAAAATTTGAAGATGTGCTTTATCGCTCCATGGGCCATACCGAGGTTCAGGATCAGGCCAAGGGGGCGGCCTTTCTCAAAGCCCTGCCCTATGTTGATGGGGATCGCATGGGTCTTTATGGCTGGTCCTATGGCGGCTATATGACCTTGCACATGCTGGCCCAGACCGATCTTTACAAGGCCGGCGTTTCTGGCGCTCCGGTAACAGACTGGACGCTTTATGACACCGCCTATACCGAGCGCTATCTTGGCGACCCGCGCCCCGATAATCCCAACTATACCAAAGGCGCGTATGAAAACGCCTCGGTCTTTGCCCATATTGACGGGCTCACCGAGCCGTTTTTGCTCCTCCACGGCATGGCTGATGACAATGTCGTCTTCCGCCATTCCATAAAGCTGATGGCCGAGATGCAAAAGCGGGGCCGTCATAATCTGCGCCTGATGACCTATCCGGGCGAGAAACACGGCTTTCGCAAAAAGGAAAACAAAATTCACCGGGATGAGGAGATTTTCAATTTCCTGACCAACCATCTGGCAGGTACGGGGCAATAGGATGAACAGCTTTGGCCGACATATCAGCCTGGCACTTTTCCTGTCCTATGGGCTAAGCCTGTTGTTCTGGACGGTCTTAAATGTGTTCAACCTGCCGGGCTTTATCATCATCTCGGCCCTGTGTGCCATTGCCGGGGCGGGCATTGGCTATTTGTGGGGGCGCAGGCTGTGGCTCAGCCTGCTCATGACGTTTTTGATCCGGATGGGTGTGTTTTTTCTTATGACCGGTTTGTCTGCTTAGGCCCGCTATTGCCAAACATCCCCCTCGCTTTTGCGTTGAAGCTTTGCTAAAGCGGCGCCATGAAACGGATTTCGACCTTTTTTCGCATGCTGATGACCGGTTTTATCCTGGCCAGGCATGATGCGCTTATCCCGAAAGAATATGCCAGGGCTGTGCCCTGGCCGATGCGGTTTGTCGGCTGGTGGTCACGCCTGTTCGCGCTCAGGGACCGGGCGAAAAACCCCGGTGAACGTCTGGCCAGGGCTTTGGAACGGCTTGGGCCGGCTTATATCAAATTCGGACAAATCCTCTCGACCCGGACCGATATGCTGGATGAGGATTTTGCCCGAGGCCTGTCCAGGCTCAAGGACAAAGTGCCGCCATTTTCACAGGAATTGGCGATTGCGCGCATTGAAAAGGAATATGGCCGACCGTGGTCGGAGATATTCACAGACATCTCCGAACCTGTCGCCGCCGCATCCGTAGCACAGGTGCACAGGGCGCACTTAAAAACCGGCGAAACCGTCGCCGTGAAAATCCTCAGGCCGGAGATTCACCGCAAAATGGCGCGTGATATGGATGTGTTGCGCATGGTGGCCGGACTGGCGCAAAGCTTTGTGCCTGCAACCAGGCGTCTTGAACCCAAATTGTTTGTTGAGACGGCAGCGCGCGCCGTCATGTTAGAGCTGGATTTGCGTCTGGAGGCGGCGGCAGCCAGTGAGCTGTCCGAGCCCGCGCGTGAGACCGGTCTGTTTCGTGTGCCCGAGATTTACTGGGATTATAGTGGCAAAACCGTTCTGGTTCTGCAGTGGATGGACGGCACAGCGTTTTCAGACCCGCGCATATTCACCGACCCGAACATTGACCGCAAAGCCCTGGCCGTCAAGGTCATTCAAGGCTTTCTGAGCTGCGCTTTTGATTATGGTGTGTTTCACGCCGATATGCATGAAGGCAATCTTCTGGTTGATGAAGACGGGCAGCTGGTGCTGCTGGATTTTGGCATTCTCGGGCGCCTGTCAGAGGCCGAGCAGCGCTTTCATGCCGAAATCCTGTACGGGTTTTTGAAGCGCGACTATCAACGCATTGCCGAGATTCATTTTGAAGCCGGCTATGTGCCGAAAAATCACAGTGTGGAGGATTTTGCTTCCGCCCTCAGGGCAGTCGGTGAGCCGATTTTCGGCAAAACATCAGATCAGGTCTCCATGTCGAAAGTGTTGTTGCAGTTGTTTGAAATCACCGAAATTTTCGACATGCACATGCAACCGCAACTGATTATGCTGCAAAAAACCATGATGCAGGCCGAAGGCGTGGCGCGCAGGCTGGATCCGGAATTTGACATGTGGGCGGCCGCGCGGCCTGTTGTTGAAAACGCCATGCGCCGTGAGCTTGGCCCGGAAGGACGGATCAATGATTTTCTCAGCGATTTACGCCGGGCCCAGCGTACACTGAGGGCCATGCCGGATGCGGCAGAAAATGTGGCCGCCCTGGCCCGGGCCTGGGTGGAGGGTGAAGTCGATTTGTCCAGGCCATTACCTGCAAACGGGAATAGTGCAGGCACAACACAAAACACAAAATCGCGAGCCCTGCCAAAAGGCATTGCCTGGGCACTGGCGGGTGCGCTAACAACACTGGCCGGGATTTGGGTCATGGGACAGATATGATGAAAGACAAATCGATATTACTGATTATCTCGGGCGGCATCGCTGCCTATAAATCTCTCTTGCTCATTCGTCTGTTGTCCAAAAACGGCATAAGGGTGCGGACCATCCTGACCGATGGCGGGGCACAATTCGTGACACCGCTCTCGATTGGGGCTTTGTCCGGTGAGAAGGTTTATACGGACTTGTTCTCGCTCTCTGATGAGCAGGACATGGGCCATATTGAGCTTTCACGTTCGGCGGATCTGGTCGTCGTCGCCCCCGCCACAGCCGACATCATGGCAAAGGCCGCGCACGGTCTGGCAGGTGATTTGGCCTCGACCACCTTGCTGGCTACAGACAAAAAAGTCCTGTTTGCCCCGGCCATGAATGTGCGCATGTGGGAACATGCCGCCACCAGGGCCAATGTCCAGACATTGAAAGACCGGGGCGCGCTGTTTGTCGGGCCGGAGGCCGGGGATATGGCATGCGGGGAATATGGTGAGGGGCGCATGGCCGAACCCGAAACCATTGCCGGGGCTATAGAAGCGGCCCTGTCCGGGCCCACCCATATTGATGTCCCCGCTTCCGGCGCATTGTCAGGCAGGCATATTCTCATCACCGCCGGGCCGACGCGCGAGCCAATCGATCCGGTGCGCTATCTCTCCAACCGCTCATCCGGCAAGCAGGGCTATGCCATTGCCGAAGCCTGCGCTGCACTGGGGGCCAGAGTGACTTTGGTATCCGGCCCTACCGCCCTGTCCGCGCCAAAAGGTGTTCGGCGTGTTGATATTGAAACGGCGCGTGACATGCTGGCAGCGGTTGAAGCCGCTCTACCCGCAGACGTGTTTATTGGTGTTGCCGCTGTGGCGGATTGGCGAGCGGCCTCTACGCGCAATAAGAAAATCAAAAAAGACGGCAAAACTGTTCCGCCTCTGATGTTGGAAGAAAATCCGGACATCCTCAAAACCATCTCAAACCATGACAAACGCCCACCGCTGGTCATCGGCTTTGCCGCTGAAACCAATAATGTGCTTGAGCATGCCAGGGCCAAGCTGGCCCGCAAAAATTGCGACTGGATCGTGGCCAATGATGTTTCAGGAGATGTGATGGGCGGAGATGAAAACACAATGATCCTGTTAAGTGCGGCGGGGACAGACAGCTGGCCGAAAATGAGCAAACAGGCGGCCGCCCGCAAACTGGCCGAAAAAATCGCCCAATCAATCACAAAGGAAGAGGCATGAACAATCTGGTAAAATATCTTGTCACGGGAACCATCCTGCTGGGTTTTTCTGTATCGCAGGGGGCCGTCGCGGATGACAATATCGCCGATTGCGAAATTGTGGTGCAAAAAAAGCTCGATCCCTCCGAAATTGGCGACAAGTCCCCGGTTCTGGCCAGTTTTATGCCGGCGGCCAAATTTATATTTTCTGTTTTTGACAGTAAGCCGGGGTTTATAAAAGAGGTTAACGGTAACCCGATCCGCGCCATTATGTGCACCCGCAGTTCCGTCATTCCGACCGAGTTTGATCTGAAAATCATCCGCACGGATATTCCGTTTTACCTTTCAACGGATTTTGACAAACAGGACAGCCCGTTTCTGGCCATTGCCAAGAAGGACGGGAAATATGTGTATGATTACGCCGGGCCGGACTTAAGCCGGGACGATCGCGCGGCCCTTGCCCTGATGATGAAAAAACTGGGAGAGATGAAATAATGCTCAAAGTCGAAATCAAACAGCTTGAGAATTTTACCGGGCTGGACATGCCTGCCTATGAAACGGAACTGGCCGCCGGGGTGGATTTGCGCGCCGCGATTGATAAGGGCGCGCCGCTTACGCTCAAACCCGGTGAGCGGGCCTTGATTCCGACCGGATTGGCGATGGCCCTGCCTCCCGGTTATGAAGCGCAAATCCGGCCCCGCTCCGGCCTGGCCTATAAACACGGACTGTCCGTCGTCAATTCGCCCGGTACAATTGATGCGGATTATCGCGGTGAGCTGAAAATTCTGCTGATCAATCACGGGCAGGAAGAGTTTATCATCCAGCGCGGCGAACGTATTGCGCAAATGGTGATTGCGCCGGTAACCCAGGCGGTGTTCGTTCCGGTTGATACATTGTCACAGACCAAACGCGGGACTGGCGGTTATGGCTCAACCGGTGTAAAATAGACGAGAGTGCAAAGTGGAAGAGGTGTGAGATGAGACGTAAAAAACCCGGGCGCGGCAAGGTTTATAATTCCATAACCGAGACGATTGGCGATACGCCATTGGTGCGCCTGCCCAAGATCAGTCAGGGGATTGAGGCGGATCTGTTGTTCAAGCTGGAGTTTTTCAACCCCGCCGCCAGTGTCAAGGACAGGATTGGCCTGGCCATGATCGAGGATCTGGAGCGGCGACACCTGTTGAAGCCCGGCGGCATTATTGTGGAGCCAACCTCTGGCAATACCGGGATTGGCCTGGCTCTGGCAGCAGCGGCCAAAGGCTATAAGGCCGTCTTTACCATGCCAGAGAGCATGTCGGTTGAGCGGCGCAAGCTGATGGGGCTGTTAGGTGCAGAAATCATTCTCACCCCGGCTGGAGAAGGCATGCCAGGGGCCATCAAAAAGGCCGACGAGCTGACCCGGGAAATTAAAGGCGCGGTGCAGCCCGGACAATTTAACAATCCCGCCAATCCGCTGGCCCATTATAAGGCCACAGGCCCGGAAATCTGGAACGATACCCACGGCAAGGTCGATGTGTTTATCAGTGGTGTCGGCACGGGCGGCACACTCACGGGGGCGGGGCGTTATCTGAAGGAACAAAATCCAAAGCTACATATCATTGCCATTGAACCCGAAGGCAGCCCGTTTCTTTCTGAAGGTCGGAAAGGCCCGCACATGATCCAGGGTATTGGGGCCGGGTTTAAGCCGGACATTCTGGATACACAGCTGATTGATGAGGTGATGACGATCAGTAATGAGACAGCCTTTGAAACCGCACGAAAAGCGGCCCGACTGGACGGTGCCCCTGTCGGTATTTCCTCAGGGGCTGCCATTGCCACAGCGCTTCAGGTCGGGGCCCGTGAGGGGATGGCGGATAAAACCATTGTCAGCATTATCCCGTCCTTTGCCGAGCGCTATCTTTCCACCAGCCTGTTTGATTTCTAGATGTCCCCGCAAGAGCTTGAGCGCTATGCCCGCCAAATCATTCTCAAGGAGATTGGTGGGGCGGGTCAACAGGCCCTGAAAAATGCCCGCGTTCTGATTGTCGGTGTCGGCGGTCTTGGCGGGCCGGCGGGCCTGTATCTGGCCGCAGCCGGAATTGGTCATATCGGTCTTGTCGATGAAGACGCGGCCGCCCTGTCCAATCTGCAACGGCAAATCCAATTTACCTCCGATGATGTCGGTCAGCTGAAAACCACGGCCATGGCCAAACACTTGCACCGCCTTAACCCGTTTGTTGATGTGCATGAATATCGCAGGAAGATAGAGCCTGACAATGCCGGGGCCATCATTGCTGATTATGATCTGGTTCTGGACGGCACGGATGATTTTAGGGCCCGATTTTTGATTAACGCCAAATGTCTGGAAACTGGCACACCTCTGGTTAGTGGTGCATTGGGCCGATTTGATGCCCAGCTGGCCAGTTTTGCCATGGACGGCAAGACGGCCTGTTACCAATGTCTGGTTCCGGCTATTCCGCCCCAGGCTGAAAGCTGCGCCCTGGCCGGTGTGATCGGCCCGTTAGCCGGTATGATCGGCACACTGATGGCGCTGGAAGCGATTAAGATCATTACCGGGGCCGGAGAGCCCTTGTTTGGACGTTTGTTTGTGTTTGACGGCTTGCGCTGTGAAGCTCGTACGCTTGCTTTGCCGCGTGACCCGCACTGCCCGGCCTGTCAACACATCTGACTGAACCCGCCTGTTCCCAAAACCAAACCACCCTCCCGTGTGTGTGGTGCACGGGAGGGTGGTCTTTTGTACAACACCTTCTAAGAGCTGGGGAGGTCTTATGGTCTTGTACGCGCCCCGGTTAAACACCCCTGTGGATGCTGCAATCAACCACAGTCGGGGGACCGGAAGAGGGATATTTATGCCAAGACTATACAGGAGTTCAAGCCATAAAACAAGTAAAATTCCTTTTATAAAATGTATTTTACGTCATTATTGTCGCTTTCTATGCGGTTTGTTAAATTATATTTGTGCTTTCTTATGTGTGACATATGTGTTTTTACCTGTATCCCAATCTGCTTTGAGATAAAGGGAGAGAATCATCTTTTTTGAAACGACTCATGCATAAAACGACCATAGAGAAAAGTACTGAAATCGCGATGTGTGGGCCAGCCTGTTGTCTAGCCGGATGGCAAGACGCGATCCGGACAACGGTGCCCGTCATAAAGCGCCCGGATATTGATCATCACCTTTTCGCCCATCTCTATGCGTGATTCGTGTGTTGCTGAGGCAATGTGCGGAGCCAGGACCACATTGGGCAGGCCCATGAGCAGCGGGTGGATGTCCGGCTCATTTTCATACACATCCAGACCGGCCCCGGCAATCTGGCCACTGGCCAGCGCTTCGGCCAGTGCCGCCTCATCAATAATTTCCCCGCGAGAGGTATTGATAATCACCGCATGGGCCGGCATAGCAGCCAGCCTCTGGGCTGTGATCAGATGGTGTGTTTCAGGGGTGGACGGGCAATTGATCGAGACAATATCCATCTCGGCCAGCATCGCATCCAGATCGTCCCAATAGCGGGCCTGTAATTCCTTTTCAATCGCGGGCGGAACGGCGCGGCGGTTATGGTAATGCACTTTCAGGCCAAAAGCATGTGCACGCCTGGCAATGGCCTGGCCAATACGGCCCATACCGACAATGCCGAGATTCTTGCCCCGTACCCGCCGGCCGAGAATACCGGTTGGCGTCCAGCCCTTAAAGCCTCCGGCCCGCGTCAGCTTGTCAGCGGCCACCAGACGGCGCGGCACGGAGAGGATCAGCGCCATGGCAAAATCGGCCGTATCTTCTGTCAGCACGCCCGGCGTATTGGTCACGACAATGCCTTTTTTGTGCGCAGCCTCTATGTCTATGTGATCGGTTCCGGCCCCGAAATTGGCAATGAGCCTCAACTGTGGCCCGGCTGCGGCAATCACATCCGCGTCAATCCGGTCGGTGACTGTCGGCACCAGGACATCAAAACCATGCATGGCCGCCTGCAGTTCGGCCTGGGTCATGGGAATATCATTGGGGTTTAGTGTGGCGATAAACAAATCGCTCAGACGTGCCTCGACCTGTTCCGGCAGACGGCGGGTCACACGTATTTTCGGCTTTGGAGTGCTCATACGCCTAGAATGCCAATAAACTGACAATGCGCAAGGGAGAATCGCGACAGGACTCCCAAATCTTTACCCCTCGTTTAATCTCTTGACGCAAAAAGGATTCACCGGGCTGTGTGCCATTCATCTATCCGGGTATTGGACATGAGATTAGTTGAGATATGTATTGGATGTGTCCTGTCGGGGCTTGTGGCACTGGCCCCGCTTTCGGCGTTTGCCCAAACTGCCGTACCTAATCCAGGCGGGCAGAACATCAACCGGATTGTTGAAGATGTTCCGGGCCCGAATGAGCGCCTGACCAGACATCTCATTCATGTCAGCGCGACAAAAACGCCCAGCGGCCTGCCCGTGCCGCGCTTTGTCTCGCTGAAATATTCCAAATCCTACGGCCGCACGGGGCCGAGCCGGAAGCACCCCATTGCCTGGGTCTATCACAAGCGCGGCCTGCCTGTCATTGTTGTTGCTGAAACCCCCATGTGGCGCAAGGTCCGTGATATTTCCGGGACAGAAAGCTGGATGCACAAGGGTTTGCTGTCGGGTAAAAAAATGGTGCTGGCACGCACAGAAACCATCTTGCGCAGTAAACCCCGTTCTGACGCCCGCAAGCGCGCCATCATTGCCAAAGGCGCTTTGCTGGAAATGGAAAGCTGTACTGTGGATGACTGGTGTAAATTCTCCGACAAAGCCTCCGGCCTCTCCGGCTACGCCCCGCGTTCTTTATTCTGGGGCGCCGGGCCGCTATAATCTGTTTGACGTCTGTCTTGTCGGTATGTTTTCAAGCATCAGGGCAAGTATTGTCCCCGCGATCCGGCCCGAAGTTCATCTTTCGTATGGAAGTAACCGCTTTCATTTGCAAAGTTAAGGTAAGACCTGATTAACTCTGTTCATTTTTATGGCGTAAGGTACTTTCAAATCACGGGATGAGGTAAGTTTTAATTAACCATAATCCTCCATATAGCCCCTATGTATGCGATAGAAATGCAAATCGAACCGGGCGCAGAAGCTCTGCTCCGGCAGATGGGTCGTCAAATGCGGCTCAAGGCCCGCTCTCAAATCCTAAACCGGGCCATCGACCATATCCGAAC
>Ga0256832_1002974_pt1 | contig 11576 bp, 12 predicted proteins | sample 134614metaG_FD_190534 | JGI IMG/M metagenome (GOLD analysis project Ga0256832, IMG submission 190534) | Hydrothermal vent microbial communities from Lau Basin, Pacific Ocean - 134-614 | ecosystem: Environmental > Aquatic > Marine > Hydrothermal vents | place: Pacific Ocean: Lau Basin | collected...
CGTAGCCCACGTCCCCCTTGATGTGGTATACCTCGGATATCTGTACCCGGTCGATACTGCGAAACAGATACCCGGAACGGGCGGCACGCAGACTTTTCCCGTCCTGGTCAAGATAGAAATCCGCCGAATCGGGAATGTTATTATAAATACCGGCCGGCTCCACGTTTTCTCCGGTGACCTTCTTCCCCGGTTGCACGCTATCCGCCGGGAAGACGACAGCGACCAGCTGATCTTTTTCGATATAATTGTTCTGGCTGAGATTTTTAAAATCGGCACGATTTTTAGAAGTGATATAGGGTTTCCGGGTGGTGCTCACATCCACCTTCCAGTGAAGGCGCCCCCGGGGGTGCCGCCCACGGGCCACGGCCTGCATGGTTACGGAGCGTTTCTTTTGGGCCATTTCCGCAACCAGCTTTTCATCCACACCGAAGACCACACCCGCGTTTTTTAAACGGGTAAGTATTTCCCCCGTGGTGGGAAAATGTTCCGGATCGCTCAGGATGGTAACATAGGCTGTATATTTATCATCCGCTATATGGATACGTATTTTTTTCACGTCGGTATTATTCTAAGGATTCGTCATAGTCAAAAATTACTTTGGCAATTTCACCGCATGAACACTGATAAATAAAACCAATTACTTCTCCGGATTCGGTAAGAGGTGTAATTTTACCTTTGTTCGCCGGTATATGGCTATTCTCGAACGGATTGATGACTTTTGTAGATTTAATCTGTATATCTTTACTTTTGATAATCGAACTGCTGTGCCGGTTCCGTCGCAGTTTAAAAGTGTTTTTTTGTTCTTCAACCGTAAGTTCATCGAACATGGACATATGATTTTCCCTTACTTAAAAAAGCTGTCAATATCTTCCTGCGAAAACTCATGGTTTTGATGTATAATGTCTTCGGTCCGTTTCTGAAAACTTTCCACATCCTTCAAATGCTTGCTCATTTCCTTCTGAAACTCATTCTCAATCGCCTTGGCCACTTCCGCCCCCAGGGAGCTGTTGTTGCGCATAACATCGAAGGATTCAAACAATGTATGGAACTTCTCGTGTACCGCCGTCAATATGCGGTTGGTATGCTCCAGTTGCTGGGTGGTAATATCCTGGAACTGGAAAGCAAAAACGATCTCATTCACATCATTGGTTGCTTCATCCAAAACAGCAAGCTGTTTCTCCTTATCGCCCCCCTCCTGAATCATCCGCCGTAAATCCTCCAGTTTCCCGGAGATGTTGTCCACCTGATCCAGAACCTGATGTGTGGCATTTTCAGTAGTCTGGCTGACACTGTTCAGGTTATCAGAGGCTGTAGGTAAATGATTTGTACTCTCCTTTACGGAGATATTTGCTTCGGACAAGATGGGAATCATATCCTGCAGAAACTTGAACAGATCCGTCACTATGGGAAAAAGCTCTTCATTGAACTCCATAGAGTTATGGATTTCCTCAATATGTTTCAGCACGTCGTCAATAGAGTTTATCGCTAAAGCCATTTATCTTCCTTTCATCTAGGAGGCGCTAAAAATCTCACCCATTTTTTTCTTAAGAACTTCAGGAGTAAAAGGCTTCACTATGTATCCGTTTACGCCCATTTTAATGGCCGACATAACATCATCCTGCATACCCCGGGTGGTAATCATCAGAATCGGTGTTTCTTTGTATTTACTGTTGCCACGCAACTCCTTAACCAGTTCTTCGCCATTCATTTCCGGCATATTCCAGTCGGTAATTACCATATCCACATCCTGATCACCAATTTTTTCCAGGGCGTCCACCCCGTTCTCCGCTTCAATGATTTGGCTTATTCCTATCTTATTCAGAGAATTCATGATAATTCTTCTCATGGTGGGGGAATCTTCCACAAAGATTACTTTTTTATCTTCCATAATGTATCTCCTGTTACAAATTATATATCAACACTCGGCAATGATCTTCCGCTTTAAATGGTATTTTGTTTTCTGTACAACATTTGTCCATTTAATTGCGGGACTCAAGAATACAGTAGATATGGTAATCATCGAGATCCAGATCATATAAACGGGTATGATCATTTTTTTGCCGGTTGTACCTGGCCCCGTCATATAATTCACACTCCGGAAAGCCCAGACTAAACTCCTGTCCTTCATCCACCACCCGGGAAAGAAAGCGGCCCACGACGGTATTGCCGATTTCGGCCAGGGCGTCGTTCATGATCTCTTCGTTAACGTCTTCGATATCTCCGCCGTACATATCCATCACCAGTTCCTCGGAAGCTTCCCGGTCTATGATAATTGCCACCTTGCTTTTAAAGGGATTCAGCGTATCCACCGTTACGCAATAGGCGTCAATACCGGAAGGCAGGGTTTCAACATCCTCACAACTTTCCACCTCGGCAAAAGCCATGTTTTCAAAAGCTTCGGTTACCGCGTCGGTCAATTCTTCACCGACAGCATCAATATTAAAACTCATATACACCTCAGTTTTTCTCTATTGACAATGAATGTTCCAACACCTCATTCAGCTCCGGCAAAACGATAGGCTTGGCCAGCACCGCCACGGCATGGTCGGCAATCAGTTTCCGTTCCGTGGCCGAGCTTTTCTTGCTGGAGATCACCACCACCGGGATATGATTCAACCGGGGTGAACTTTTTATGCGCTTCAACAATCCTTCACCATCCATTTCCGGCATATTCAGATCCGTAAAAACCATGTCAATGGGATTGTTTTTTAAAACCTCCATTGCATTCACCCCGTTCGAGGCTTCTAAAACGTTCAAATCATCAAAACCACACACTTCCAGGCTGCGCCGGATCAAGGTGCGGGCCATTGATGAATCATCGACGATGAGTATTCGGTTCATCCCTTACCCCAGTTAGTTAAAGTTTCCATTCGCCCCTGCCCGGTGACGAAACAACAATATCTTTTGTATCCACCGATACGCTGACCGTGCGGCTGAAATTTTTCCCCACATCTTCCTTAATGGCGCCCAGCTTGTATTTCCATAGTATCTTTTTTGCCGCCAGTACATTGCGCTTGCCTATGTTAAACCGTCCCTGGGGATCCATAATCTTGGCCCCGCCGGTCATTTTAACCACCACTTCGGAGTTTTTCTTTACCCCCAGTTTTTTAAACTCCTCGATCAACTTGGGTATGGCCAAATCGGCAAAATAACCGGGGAGCTCTTTCGATTTACCATTGGAAAATGTGGAGTCGGGAAGCGCGATATGTGCCAACCCCACGGCATTATATTTTGGGGCAATAAATATCAAAGCCACGCACGACCCCAAGGCATAGGTTTTAACCACCGAACCGGCCTTGTCGGAAACCCCGATTTCACCGACACCTACATTGATCACATTCATCAATCCATTTCCTGTAATAGAGTTTTAATCTTTCCCGGAATATTTTTCAGGGCCACCAGTTTTTCGGCGCCGCCTCTTTCAAAGGCTTCCTTAGGCATGCCAAACACCACACTGCTGGCCTCATCCTGGGCCAGGGTTCGGGCGCCCGCTTCACGCAGCTTAACCATGGCATCCGCCCCATCACTTCCCATGCCGGTCATCATGATGCCGATGGCATTACTGCCGGCGGCACGGGCCACGGAACGAAACAGGACATCCACCGAGGGCTTGTGCCCGCATACCTTGGCGCCATCCCTTATCACCACCTTGTATTCCCCGCCGGAGCGCATCAACTGCAGATGCTTGCCTCCCGGAGCCACCAGGATGCGCCCATTATAGACACGGTCCCCCGACCGGGCTTCACTCACCTGCATTTCACACAATTCGTTTAGACGGTCGGCAAACATTTTCGTAAACTTTTCCGGCATATGCTGAACAACAACAATGCCCGGTGTGGTGGCGGGCAGGGCGGTCAACACCTGCCTCAGGGCTTCCGTGCCGCCGGTGGAAGCACCGATGGCAATGACCTTATCCGTGGTTTTACTGAGGGCGGTTACTTTTTGTACATCGGCGGTGGCTTTATACTGACGATTTTTATAGTGGGACACATCAACAAATGAGGCCATTCTCACTTTGTCATGGAGCTCGTTCATCATGCCGCTCAGCCCACGGGAAACATCGGACTGGGGCTTGCAGACAAAGTCCACCGCCCCGGCGGAAAGGGCGTCGAGCGTGATGCGCGAACCGCTTTCCGTCAGGGAACTGACCATGACCACCGGCATGGGATACTGCGGCATCAGCTTTTTTAAAAACTCCAGCCCGTCCATGCGCGGCATTTCCACATCCAGGGTTAGCACATTGGGTTTGGTTTTTACAATCATATCCCGCGCCTTATAGGGATCGCTGGCGGTGCCCACCACTTCAATATCATCGTACATGTCCAACCCGCGGGAAAGCAGGTTGCGCACCAAGGCCGAATCATCCACTATCAGAACACGGGTAGGGTTCATCCTTTACTCCTTTTGTAAACAGCGGGCTTTACATATGAGAAATAGGCATTATCCCGCCCCAGACTCTCGGAATGGCCGATAAAGAGATATCCCTCATCATGTATATATTTATGGAACTTGACCGTCAGTTCCTGGCGTGTTTTTTGATCAAAATAGATCATCACATTGCGGCAAAAGATAACATGGAATCTGTTTTTAAAAGGAAACTCCGGGCGCATCAGGTTCAGTCTGCGAAACAGCACCTTCTCTCTGATCTCACGATTAACAGCGAAGGTATCGCCATCGGTTTTACTGTAATATTTTTTCAGCCAGGCGCGATCCATCTTTTCAACATTTTCCGCGTTATAGATCCCCTTTTCGGCAACGGCAAGCGCCCGCCCGGAAATATCCGTGGCCAATACAGCGAAATCAATATCGGCCCGGGCCTGCCGCAGGGCTTCCCGGGCGGAAATCGCCAGGGTATAGGCCTCTTCCCCGGTGGAACATCCGGCACACCAGATACGCAGTTTTTTATCGCTTTTAAAAACACCTGATGCTAAAAAAGCGGGAATGACCGTATCTTTTAAATAGAGAAAATGTTCCGCCTCCCGCCCGAAAAAGGTCAGGTTGGTGGATATCTTATTGATTAACACATCCAGCGCCTTACCGCTGCGGTCGGTGATCAGGTGCTGATAATATTTGTCAAACGTTGCAAACCCCCCGGCCTGCAACACCTTGCGCAAGCGGTTGCTTACGAGGGACTCCTTTTTGTCCCCCAGGTGTATGCCGAAACGGTCATACACCAGCCGGGCGATTTTTTTATACTCCTGATGAGTAAGAATAATATCCTGAGAGACCATGGCTTCCATCTTTAATTCATCCCACCCGGAAAGGCATCCCATTTTTCACCAAAGGAATCGGCATCGGTGGTCTCTCCTTCAAAGGCGGATTCTTCCCCGCTGTTTCTTAGTGTAAAATTCCGTATCAGCGCACGCAGTCTATCGGCTTCAGCGGAGAGTTCCGCCGCCGTGGCCGCGCTTTGCTCGGCATAGGCGGTATTGGACTGTGTAACACGATCGATTTGCTGCAAGGCATTATTAACCTCTTCAATGGCCGATACCTGCTCCTGCGATGAGGCGTTAATTTCCGTTATCAGATCGGTGGATTCGGTAATGCCACGGATGATGGAGTTGATCGCTTCCGCCGTCTGGGAGGCGATATGAGTGCCTTTTTCCACCCGGCTCACCGATTCTTCGATAAGCTCGGTGGTTTCCCGGGCAGCCTTGGCACTGCGCTGGGCCAGGTTGCGTACTTCCTCGGCCACCACGGCAAAGCCCTTGCCATGCACGCCGGCGCGGGCCGCTTCCACCGCCGCGTTTAAAGCCAGAAGATTGGTCTGAAAGGCAATTTCATCTATCACCTTGATGATACGCGATATCTCATTGGAGGAGCTGTTGATTTCGTTCATGGCTTCCAGCATCTCCGTCATTTGATGGTTACCCTCTTCTGCGGATGCCCGGGAGCTCTCGGAAATATTCTTGGCATTTAAAGCATTCTCGGCGTTGCGCTTGGACTGGCTGCTGATTTCCACCATGGAGGCGCCAATCTCTTCCAGGGAACTGGCCTGATCCGAAGCCCCTTCGGAAACGGACTGACTGGAGGCCGATACCTGCACCGCGTTGGAATTGACCTGATCGGATGCGCTGGAAACCCGTTGCAACGTATTGCTGATATTTTCAATGGTTTTATTGAGGGCCTCCTTCAGACGGGCGTGATCCCCCTTATAGTCACCGGTCATTTCAACGGTAAAGTTCCCCTGCCCCAGGTGCTCCAAAATATTAATGGCCTCATTGATGGGAGCGATGGTTGCCTCCACGGTATCATTCAGCCCTTCGATGATTTTCCGGTAGTCACCGCTGTGATCTTCCACATCGGCCCGGAAGCTGAGATTGCCTTCCAGGGCATAACGGGCCGTCAGACGGGCGTCATCGATAAGCTTTTTTATGGCGGCGATGGATTTATTGAGATTATCCATCAAGGGGGCAAAATCACCCTTGAAATTCCGGGCTATCGGCTCGGGAATATCTCCCTTGGCAATATGGGCAATATATTCCGCCGCCAGGCTTACCGGCTCATTAAAGGCGTCCAGGGTTTTATTCACCCCGCGGATGATCTCGGCAAATTCCCCGCGATGCATCTCGGCATCGGCACGCTTTTTCAAATCACCTTCCAGGGCGGATTGTACCAGCATATGAACATCACGCACCATATAGCCGATGCGCCGCTTCATGGCTTGCATGGCCTGGCCCACCATATCATTTTTGTGCAGATTATCAAACTCGACATCAATATTACCCTGGGATATCTCATCGGCGATATGCGCTTTCTCTTTCATGCTGGCAATCATATCCCGGAAGGCGTCCGCCAGGGTGCCCAGCTCATCACCACTCCTAAAATCCACATTTTGGTCAACATCCCCTTCGCTTAAGCTGCGGGCGATTTCGGCCAGTTGACGGATGGGACGGCTAAAGTGACCGGACAGAACCAGTAACAGCAGGGCCAGCAGGATAACACCTCCGGCCGAGAGTAAAAAGAAAATATTCTTGGCATAGCTCAGGGCCTCATTCCGCGCCTGCAGGGATATACCGACCGTGACCTGTCCGATTTTCTCTTTCCCGGACAGAACCGGTTTGCTGCTGAATATTTCGTCATCGGATTCATAGGAGGACAGATCCTTACCCGCAAGGTCTTCAAAACCGTCACGCCGGAACTGGTAAACATTTTCTCCATCGGCATTTCTGACTTCGAGGTAGGAGACCTGATCATCTTCGGTAAAGTTTTTCAGAGCGGAAGCCACGGTTTCATTATCAGCAAACTCCAGGCCGGTCTCCACACTGCCGGCGGCAATATTGCTTACAATTTCAATGGACCGCTTTAAATTCTGATCCAACGCGTTGCTGGTTATACTATTGATTATGGTCAGACCCACCCCAATCATAACAATTAAGGCCGGTACGAATACCGCCAACATCTTCCCTTTTAGCTGCAACTGACTGTACTTCATCAAAAACCCCTCGTTGATATTTATTTGATTACCTGGGTTACACCAATTGCCACATTAAATTCTTCCGTAAACTTTGGGGCATACTCGGCATAGTTTTGTACGTTGACCAACAGATCCTTCATTTTAAACTTTTCATTGACAATGATGCCCAAAAAGGCGCCGGCCTTGCTGTACTCCTCCATCGGCGTCACCACCGGGATGTTGCGTTCCTTACATTTTTTCAGAATAAACAAACGGCTGCTTTTAACGCTGGTCACGTCGGACTCATACACGATAAGCACCTCATCATTTTTCAGCTGCTTAAAGCCCTCCCCCAGGGAGCGCGCGGTTTCTATTAGAAATAATTTTACCTTAAGACCAAATGTTGCCGCCGCCCGCTCAATTTTCGGTTTTTCCCTGGAGAGTAGTTCGGCCGGTAAGAATATGGAAACATTCTTTTTCTCCGGAAGTACCTTGCTAACCATATATAAAAACTGGGCCGCCGTAGCATTCTTGGCCCACAGCTGACCGCTGAGAAAAGTAAACAGCAATATCAGTGTTATCGTTACCTTGCGCATTATTAAATCCTCCATGATTTAAATTAATTTACACCCCATTATTCGAGTGATATCAAACAACTCTTGATGAAAAGTTTACAGGTGACTATTTTTAAACCAATCGTTCGGAGATGACGAAAAATGAACCCGGCTTAAGACAAATTCCGATCCGTATGTACTATTTTTCCGGGAATCTGACCCCCTCCACACGGGTTCTCAAGACAACGATGGCCCGCTTTTCCGTTGTTGTTTTTGTATTAAAACGGACTTGCCCTTTGGCCAGGAGATCACATAACGGGGGATGAAGAATAAGCGGATTTATAGGCTTGAACAGACCTATTGACATCCGGCAGATGCGTATATTTACGTTAAGAGTTACCGGCAAACCGGTTGCCCGCTTTGTTGGAACAGCGTTGCCGCCGCCATCATTCCCTCATAAACAGATATTACCCACCAAGGCGGCATAGAGCTTTTATCTGTTCCCATTCGTTTTTTCTTTAATACGGAGTTTTCTTTGTATGCCACCGGGGCACGGCCGCTCCCCGGAAACGGGGAAAGTATCGGAGGGAAAAAACATACGAACCCTGTCCGGCTAATCTAATGGCTATCGTTAAAAGGAGAAAGGATCGGCACAAAGACCCATCCATTGTACATTTCGCCGGTCACCCGGGTTAGCAGCAGGGCAAAGGGCTTGCCGGCAATCAGAACTCACCGAATTCATGATCATCAAGTTCAATATTAATGGCCTCACTTTCGCCGCCTGCTTCCTGAGCCCCAACCGGGGCGCTCTTATGTTCTTTTCCTGATGCCGTCTGCGTGGTATATGTTTCCTTTAGATCATCCGCTGCCTGAGCTACACGGGCAGGAAGAGTTTGAGATAAAAAACGCGGGTCCAGCTTAAAGCGGGCCATCATCTGTTGCAGACGTTTTACATGTGACGCCATTTCCTGCGAAGTGGCGGCGCTTTCCTCGGCACTGGCCGTATTTTCCTGGGTCACCCCATCGATTTCACGGATGCTGCTTTGAATTTCGACTATATTTTCCGTCTGCTCTTTGGAGGAGTGGGTAATCTCCTGAACCAAATCGGAAACCTTACTGATTTGACCGCTAATTTGTTCAAGAGCTCCCGCTGTCTCGTTGGCGATTTTTGTCCCGTTTTGTACCTTGCTTACCGTATCTTCGATCAGTTCCGTGGTCTCATTGGCCGCCCGGGCACTTCGTTGGGCCAGGTTACGTACTTCTTCCGCGACAACGGCAAAGCCTTTGCCATGCACACCGGCCCGGGCTGCTTCCACGGCGGCATTCAGAGCCAGCAGATTGGTCTGAAAGGCAATCTCTTCTATGGAATTGATAATCTTTGATATTTTTTCCGAAGAGCCGCTGATTTCATTCATGGCATTCAACATTTCGTGCATACGCGCATTACCCGACTCCGTAAAGGATTTTGTTTTACGGACCAGATTATTGGCCTGGTCGGCATTTTCCGAATTATAATGCGTTTTATTGGTCAGTTCTTCAATAGCGGAGGAGATTTGTTGAATGGAAGCGGCCTGACGGGTGGCACCATGGGCCAGGGACTCATTATTCTCGGCTATTTGAGATACGCCATCATTTATCTGACGGCTGAGAGCGGATATTTGTCCCAGCAGACGGTTAAAGTCGGTAATGGTACGGTTCAGGGTTTCATGCAGACGGGCATGCTCCCCTCGATAATTTCCCTGTGAGTAAACGGCAAAATTGCCTTTGGAAAGTTCCGCGATAATACTGTCCGCCTCATGCAGGGGTTTCAGCATGTGTTCAAAAAGCTGATTCAGGGCATCGATAACTTCCCGGTATTGCCCGCTATACCTGTCCGCTTCCCCTTTGATGGAAAAGTCACCCTCCAGGGCGGCAGAAGCCAGTTTTTTACTATCTTCCGTCAGGTTGCTCAGGTTTAGACGTATATCGGAGATGGCCCGCGTTAGTTCACTCAGTTCACCGGGAAGCTGTACCATGTTGCGCTGCAGGTTGCCCCGGGCATATTCTTCCAGCAGGGTACTTGTCTGAATTATGGGCGTCACCAGGGTATCAATGGCATCATTAAGACCATTCTGCAGATCGCGCAGATTTTCATATGAGGTCGTCACCGTTGTCCGCCTGTTCAGCCGGCCGTTCTTCAGTTCATCCACCAGCTGCGAAACATCGGTCAAAACCTGTTCCACCTCATGGATATAGCCCTGATCTTCTTTATGGTTGCGGTTGAGCCTGTCCACCATGCTGTTTATGGAAGCCGCCAGGCTGCCCAGCTCATCGTTACCCTCAAAGGGAATGCGGCAGTCCAGATCGCCCTCAGCTATTTGTCGCGCCCGCGCCTCAAAAACGGCCAAAGGCGATAAAAGCATTTTAGCCAACATGCCATAACCAACCGTTATAAGCATTATAATGGAAAAGGCCAGCCCGTAAATAAAGGTCTCATAGCCTTCCGAAACGGTCAGACCCACCACGGCCGCCGTCAACACCACCAGGCCAAAAGCGGTGCAAAATATTCTGAATTTTTTTCCTATTGTCATCTTAACTTCTGGCCCGGCCAACTACTGGAGCAAGCCGCGGCCACCCTATGTTATTGCTGTCAGTTGTTCCAGCTCTTCATCGAAGAGAAGTTTTTGCGTATCGAGCAGAATCTGTACATTGTCCTGTACCTTGCCCAATCCGTGGATAAAACGGTTTCCATTGGCCCGGCTGTTCACCTTGGGCGGCGGCTCAATATTCTCCGCGGGAATATTCATAACCTCGGCCACGGTATCCACAACCAGACCGACATTGGTATCATTGATGCTCACCACGATTATACATGTGCGTTCATCATAGGCGCGCTCTTCCATTCCAAAGCGAAGACGCACATCCACAACCGGAATAACCTTGCCGCGCAGGTTGATGATTCCTTTCATAAAATGGGGTAAGTCGGGGAGATCGGTTATATTTTGTATACCGATGATTTCGGTTACATATTTTATCTCCACCCCGTATTGCTGCTCGCCAATCATAAAGGTTAAAAATTGTCCTTCACTATAAGCGTTGTCACTCGTTTCCAAAACAACAGCTTCTTCTACTGCTTCCATTCTCCACTCCTGTTTTAATTATATTCAAAAATTGTTGTGCTTCTCTCATCTTCTCCGCGCGAGGCATGGCCCTTCCCCAGCCTGAAGCGGGAAACAAGGTTTTTAAGTTCCTCGGCCTGGGATGACAGTTGTTCGGCCGCGGCGGCACTCTCTTCCGACAGGGCGGTATTATCCTGGGTGACCCGGTCAATTTGTGACAGGCCGGCATTCATTTCTTTCAAGCCCTGGCTTTGTTCCCGCGAGGCCATGGATATCTCATCAATCAATACACTTATTTTATCAATGGCGTTTACGATTTCATTAAATACCACGGAGGTCTCACCGGCAAAGCGGATACCGTTGTTCACTTTATCATTATTGCCTTCGATCAACTCGGTGGTTTCTTTGGCGGCCCTGGCGCTACGCTGTGCCAGGTTGCGTACCTCCTCGGCCACCACGGCAAATCCTTTTCCGTGAACCCCCGCGCGCGCGGCTTCCACGGCGGCGTTCAGAGCCAGCAGGTTGGTC
>Ga0256832_1002975_pt1 | contig 11575 bp, 15 predicted proteins | sample 134614metaG_FD_190534 | JGI IMG/M metagenome (GOLD analysis project Ga0256832, IMG submission 190534) | Hydrothermal vent microbial communities from Lau Basin, Pacific Ocean - 134-614 | ecosystem: Environmental > Aquatic > Marine > Hydrothermal vents | place: Pacific Ocean: Lau Basin | collected...
AGAAATTATCCGTGCCTTGCGGGAAGTAACCGCTTCCCCTTTCCGCGTGGATGCCAATGCCGCCTGGAACATCAACAAAACCATTGAAATGAGCCGTTGGTTAAAAGAAAGGAATGTGGAATTTATTGAGCAACCTTTGCCTGCGGGTTTGGAAGATAATTTGAAACAACATCTGGATCAAATGGCCCTTCCCGTTTTGGCCGATGAATCTTGTAAAACCGAAAATGATTTGGATACTTGTTTGGAATCTTTCCACGGAATCAACGTAAAACTCACCAAAGCAGGCGGCATAACGCCGGCATATGAAATGCTCAAAAAAGCCAAAAACGCAGGTAAAAAAACCATGATCGGTTGCATGACCGAATCTTCCATCGGCATTTCTGCGGCAGCACAACTTTTGGGTTTATGTGATTATGCCGACCTGGATGGCGCACTTCTTCTCGCCAAAGACTTGGCGAAAGGTGTCAAAATAACTGCTCGGGGAAATATTTATCCTGCCACACCGGGGAATGGAGTTGTATTCAAAGAAAATCTATAACCAATTTTTCCAAGGAATACGGCTTAAAACCAACAACAAACCCAACCCGTAAAAAATAATAATGGAAAGAAATTTCCTTTTGCTCTCAATCTGATAAAACATTCGCCTGAATCCATACAACAAAAACAAAAGCGCAATCAAATTCATCACGGGATGCTCCACAAAAATCAATCGTAAATCCGGATTTTTCATAATATAACCCATCCCTTCATCTTTGAAATAATGAAAATGCGGAGACGTTAAATACGTGATTACCCCCAACAAAATTTGCAACACAAAAACAATCAACGTAAAAAGGGCCAATCTCAAATCCAACTCTGTTCTATATTTCCGCCCCATAAAAAACCCGGCTAAATGATGCCCTATCACACCTGCCAACATAAATAAAGTAAAAAATGCCCAAGAAGAATGAATAGAAACCCACATAATTTAGAATGATTTTAATTAACACAAATATAATCAAAAAGCATTTAAGAGAATATAATTTTTTCCGGGCGCCTTATGGCGTGCTCCGTTTAAATCTTGCTCGGCTCAAGCTGTTTTTATAAATGGTGTTGCGGGGTCTTGTCGTCTTCGCTCCAAGCCTCCTCGCACCAATAAAAACTCGCTTTCGCCTTTGCAAGGATAACACTACGCCCGCCGGCGCATAATCAGTAGATATAAATTTTAAAAACCATGCGAGAGAAAACAAGTGAGATCATGCGTCCAAAGTATTTTAAAGGATACAGGTTTTCCGAGCTGTACAGTAAAGCACCCATGACAGTTCAGGGAGATAGATAATATCTTTTTTTTTTTTTAAATTCTTATCTGAGATGCGGACAACCGTATGTGGGATCCACGGTTTTACATCCGAAATTATATCCCAGAGAAAGTTGATGAAAACCTCCCGTTCCGAAAGTATTACCTGCAATAGAATGGGTGTAGATATAGGTTATAATGAAATTCTTATAATAGAATCCGGCCAAAGGAGAAATGTGCTGGAGCGATCCGTAGGGACTATTATCCAAATACATTCTATAGGAAGCACCCCAGTAAAAAGTCCCGGACGGAAGTTCGTGATAGAATTTCAAATTTCCGTCGGCAATGATATTTCCGTTGAATTCCTTGTATTGTACCATGAAAGATGGTTCGATATGAAACGTTCCTCTTGTTCTAATGAAATAGCCTATATGACCTACATAGTTCCTGAGATTGACGTTTTCCAATCCGGGTGAGTATAAAGGACGCACCATATTTAAAAGATTTTTCACACTCCCCAAAAGGAAAAAGTTTTGCACGTGATAAGCAAAACCTACGTCTATATTAAAATAGCCTTCACTTTGTAAAGTATAGGCAATGACGGGATCAAAGTCACTCGGGTCAAAACTTGTTTGGTCCAATTGATGCATCACATACATGGCACTTATCCCAAATGAAAGTTGATTTAATGTTCTACCCCGGCTGAGTTTCAAATGTTGTGCAAAAGCCAGTTGAATTCCTTTTTGGGAATGATATCCGTTTCTGTCATTAAAAAGGATGAATCCATAACCTGATGAGGAGCCGAGATGAGAACTCAAAGATAATGTTTGCAGCATGGGAAAATCTTTCACCCCGGCCCATTGCATTCTTCCGGTCAACCTGATTTTATTACAAAAGCTGGCACCGGCCATAGCCGGATGTATAAGAAAAAGATTATCTGTTAAATGATCGTAATAAATGGGTACTCCTTCTTGCGCTTTCATTCCCGAAGGTATATTCAAAAAAAAGGTGACAATAATGAGGCTTATGATATTTACTTTAAAAACTTTCATAACATAATTTGTATAGACGTCAGATGTTCGTAAAAATAGTAAAAAAATCCATATGAATTATTTTTCACTAAAAAAGGAATCAACAAATTCATATTTGTCAAATTCTTGCAAATCTTCCATTTTTTCGCCCACGCCAATATATTTTACGGGGATTTCAAATTGATCGGAAATACCTATTACCACACCTCCTTTGGCTGTTCCGTCGAGCTTGGTTACGGCCAAAGCCGTTACATCGGTGGCTTTGGTGAATTCTTTGGCTTGTTCAAATGCATTTTGTCCGGTTGTGCCGTCAAGTACCAAGAGGACTTCATGGGGTGCTTCGGTCACCAGTTTTTTCATCACCCGTTTTACTTTGGACAACTCATTCATCAAGTTGATTTTGTTGTGTAGCCTGCCGGCAGTATCAATCAAAACCACGTCTACATCGTGATGCAACGCATGATGAAGTGTATCGTAAGCCACCGAAGCAGGGTCGCTTCCCGGTTTTTGTTTGATGAGCGGAACGCCGGCGCGCTCGGCCCAGATTTCCAATTGATCTATAGCGGCGGCACGGAAAGTATCCGCGGCACCGATCACTACTTTTTTTCCTTGGGTTTTGAATTTATGAGCCAGTTTACCGATGGTGGTGGTTTTACCAACCCCATTGACCCCCACCACCATGATCACATAGGGTTTGGTATTTTCCGGAGTAAATTTGGTTTTTCCCGTTTCTTGCTCAGCCAGCAATCCTGCAATTTCTTCACGCAGAATTTGATTTAATTCGGACGTGCCCAAATATTTATCGCGTGCTACTCTGTTTTCTATTCGCTCAATAATTTTTAAAGTGGTTTCTACCCCTACATCCGAAGTGATCAAAACTTCTTCCAAATTGTCTAAAACCTCGTCGTCCACTTTGGATTTTCCGGCTATGGCTTTGCTGAGTTTACCAAAAAAACTTTTTTTGGTTTTTTCCAAACCTTTATCCAGTGATTCTTTTTCTTTTTTAGAAAATATACGTTTAAATAGTGCCATTTTCTTTTTTCTTTTTTCAAATATAAAAAAAGCCGCACAAGTGCGGCTTTATTAAACTCTCAATGAAAATGTTTTCAATCACTTGTTTTTCAGATATTCTTTTGCCACATCGGCGTTCATCACTTTTTCTTCAAAAGTGTATGCTCCGGTTTTCGGGTTTTTCACCGCTCTGATTACTTTGGTGAACTTCTTGGAACCGGTTTGAAGGGTTGCTACAACTTTCTTTGCCATGGTCTATCGTATTATTTGATTTCTTTGTGAATGGTATAACGTTTCAAAATGGGGTTGTATTTCCTGAGCTCCAAACGTTCAGGTGTATTTTTCTTGTTTTTGGTGGTGATATACCTGGATGTTCCCGGCAATCCCGATTTTTTATGTTCTGTGCATTCCAATATTACTTGCACTCTATTTCCTTTTTTCTTGGCCATGATACTTAAATTTTACGGGTTAGATAACCTTTTTCTTTGGCACGCTTCAAAGCTTCTTCTATACCAACTTTGTCAATGAGTCTCAAACCGTCTTTACTCACCTTCAAAACAATCCATCGATCTTCGCTCGGCAGGTAAAAGCGTTTTTTGAATAAATTCACTCTAAACTTCCGCTTGGTTTTATTGTGTGCATGAGAGACATTGTGTCCGCTCATGGGTTTTTTTCCTGTTATTTCACATATTTGTGACATGACTTTTTGTTTTTTTACGGATTATTCTTCTGATTCGGATTGCACTTCTTCTTCAGGTTGTTCTTTTACAGGTTCTTCTTTTTGAACTTCCTCCAATTTGACTACCTCAAACGGCAAATCAACAACCACTTCTCTATGCAATCTGACTTTGGCAACATATTTACCCAATCTTTTCACATTTCCTCCCGGTACGATGATATATTTTCTGTCAATATCAAATCCGGCTTCTTTCAAAAATTCCGCAATATTGGCATTATTCACGGAACCGAATAATTTTCCGGCTTTTCCTGCTTTAGCAAAAATTCTAACGGATAATGCTTGAAGTTTTTCGGCCATTTTTTTGGCTTCATCAATCAAGTGTTTTTCTTTATGAGCTTGTTGACGAAGCTTTTCCTCCAATTGTTTCTTAGCCGACGGCGTTGCCATCACGGCATAGCCTTGAGGAATCAAGTAGTTTCTAGCATATCCGTTCTTCACTTCAACGATATCATCCTTGAAGCCTAAGTTTTCTACATCCTTCAACAATATAATTTCCATGACTTCAAATTATTTTAACATATCGGTTACAAACGGTAATAATGCCAAATGTCTAGCCCTTTTTATGGCTTTGGCCACTTTACGCTGATTCTTTTGGCTCAATCCTGTAATTCGGCGCGGCAATATTTTGCCTTGCTCGTTTAAAAATTGCAATAAAAAATCAGGGTCTTTGTAATCCACATATTTGATACCCCATTTCTTCAACCGGTCGGATTTCTTTACTTCCTTTTTGGTTTCAATATCCAGCGGTGTTAGAAACCTGATTTCCGACTCTTTTTTATTTTGATCTAATATGGACATGGCTTAGGACTTTTTTTCTTTGATTTTCTTTCTTCTTTTTTCTGCCCATTCGGCGGCATATTTGTCTAATTTGACAACCAAATGTCGCATCACTCGCTCATCCCTTCTGTATTCCAAGTCAAGCTTTTCAATCAATTCCGGTTCAGCTTTGAATTCTATCAAATGATAGAAACCGGTTTTTTTGTGTTGAATCGGGTAGGCCAATTTCTTGAGCCCCCAATCTTCTTCCCAGATGATTTCCGCACCGTTAGAGGTTAGAAAATCTCTGAATTTCTTAACTGCTTCCTCTACCTGCTCCGCAGATAGAACGGGAGTTAAAATGAAAACAGTTTCGTAGTGATTTTTCATGTTAAATAATATCAATAATTTATATTCCCCTAATTGGGCGTGCAAATATAGAAATTTTTACAATGAAATGAAAATGATTATTTTTTTAGCAAACCATAAATCCCTTGATTTTGTCCGGTATGTATTATCAAAATATAGGTTCCGCTTTGTAATCCCGAAAGATTTAGCGGGAAAGAGGGCTTTTCTTTCTCCATCACCATTTTACCGGATGTATCAAGTATCCTGATAGATTGGACGGTTTGATCCGTATTATTTTTTATAAACAAATGATTTGCAACCGGATTGGGATAAAAATTGATTCCGGGTATGGTTGTTTCTTGAATATTTGTCGTGTTTTCCTGAATGGTAAGTTGATATGTAACCGGTGTGTCGCCACTTGTTGAATTATTGGCATTGGTTGCATTGACCGCCGCATAAAAGGTGACCGGCCCTTGACTTGTTGAAGGAGCTTGCCATCTGAACGTCCACGAAGTTTGTGTGGTCCCGCTTGAAGTATGTTCAATGTATTGATTATTGCTCAAGGTTTGGGTATATGCATCCAAACTTTGAAACGAACCTGTTTTTTGATTTTGATTATTTTCGGCCGTCATTTGAAAGCCGTGTTTGGAAGAATTGGAACTCACGCTCAAAGTCAATTCATATACTTGTGCGGGTGTGTATCCTTGTGCCGGAATATTGGAAGTCAAACTGACAACAGGATTATAGTTTTGTGAGGGCGAGTGACATTGCGTGCAAGTGTTACCTCCATCTCCGGGAGAACCTGTATAACCTGCCGGCGGACCTGATGTATAACTCCAAATCATTATCAACCCCGCTAAAACGGGAGAAATCAATATTAAAAGTTTGTATTTATTTTTCATATTCATACATTTGGGAAACAATATATAAATTTTTTCAAAGAAAAAAGTAATGAATCTTTGTATTGACGTTGGAAATACTTCCATCAAATATCATTTGTTTGAAAACGATATGTTTATCCGTTCCTTTGTCAATCACTTTGAGTGGCATGACTATAACATTAAACGGGCTATCCTTTCTGTTGTAGGACCCGAACCTCAATCCGTCATATCCATTTTGAAAACAAAACAAATTCCTTATTTATTCGTTCATTCAAAAATCAAATTGCCGTTTCAAATGCAATATAAAACACCCGAAAGCCTGGGCGCGGATAGAATTGCCTTGGTCGCAGGAGCGCTTAAAAACTATAAGCCACCTCTAATGATTATTGACGTGGGAACATGCATTACTTATGATTACGTAAATGAAAACCTCCAATATCCGGGAGGCGCCATCTCTCCCGGTTTGATGACACGCTTCAAATCATTGAATCAATACACCGATAAACTTCCTTTACTGAATATCCCACGGGAAATTCCTCCCATTGTAGGGGGAAATACAATTGAATCCATTAATTCGGGAGTGGTAAATGGAGTGATCAATGAAATAAAAGGTTTTATTAATAGTTGGAAACAAAATTATCCTGATGCAAAGGTGATTTTGACGGGTGGAGATGCTTCTTTCTTGCATAGCTCTTTAAAAAATATGATATTTGCCATTCATAATAATCTTTTAGCCGAAGGATTAAATTATTTACTGAAAATTAATACAAGCAACGAATGACATCATTTAACAAGAAATACCGGATAATTATTCTGTTTACCATATGGCTGGGAGCCATGCATGCGCAAGACGGTTCGCTCTCACCGTACTCTTTTTTTAAATATGGAGATGAAGTTTCTCCACAAATCATCCATAATTCCGGAATGGGCCATTTGGATTTCTACAATGATTCCATACGCTATAATTTCCTCATACCATCATCTTTGGCCAATTTAAAATATGTGAACTATTCATTGGCTTTAAGTCAACATACATATAAACTTTTTTCGGCCAATGCACAATCCAAAGGTGGTATTTTCCTCACGCCTTACATTAGTATGGGAATTCCCATAGAAGGTATCGGAGGAGTAGGAATAGGTTTCAGACCTTTTTCTTCTACCGGATTTTTACTCAAAAAGGATTTCCCCGACAAAACCGTGGCCAAAACAGGTGAGGGTGGTCTCAATCAATTTTTTATTTCTGCAGGAATAAAAGTTTATAAAGGCTTGAACCTCGGCTTCGGTTATGATTATTATTTCGGACATAAATTGGTCCGTTATATCACCCATCATCAAGATGTTTACACCATCACCCGGCAATTGGACGACGCCGTTTACACCGGTTCGGGTTTTCACTTTTCCGCCGATTATACCGGAAAAGCCGGGTCATTATATTATAAAACAGCTTTCAGATATCAAAGCCAGTCCCATTTGAAGGCACATTTCACCCGCACACTTCAACTCAGCAATAATGCATACGGGTCGGAAATAATAACCGATGAACAAGTTTTAAGAAACGATACGGTTTCCTTGATCATTCCTCCCTCATATAGTTTGGGTATAGGTGTAGGACAAATGAAAAAATGGTTTGCCGGAATCGAATACACCCAAACCGACTGGCAATTATATAATGATGATTTCTTCTCCACAAATGATATGGCCTATACACAATCCAAATCCTTTAAAGCCGGTGGGTATTTCATTCCTGACTACAGACTCCATGCTCCTTATTGGAAAAGAATTACGTATAAAGCAGGTTTTTATTCACAAAGCGGGAGTTTGTCCATTCAAAATCAACAAGTTAATGAGATTGGCATAACTTTTGGTCTATCCTTTCCGCTAGGTGGTTATTTTACCAAAATCGATGTAGGAATGGAGTATATTAACCGGGGAAAAACATCGGGAATATTAGTAAAAGAAAACATTTTCGGATTAAAAATAGGATTATCACTCAACGATAAATGGTTTAGAAAACGAAAAATTAATTAAGTATGAAAAAATATGTAGTTATTTTATTGGTTTTCGGATGGCTGAGTAACTTCATTGCTCAAGACACGATTGAAAACAACAATAATCCTCAATGCTCACAATGGTTGAGCGTGATGCATGAATTCGTCAAGTCAAAAAATTATGACGAGGCCTATACTTATTTTGAAAAATTACATCAACATTGCCCTGATTTCAATAAAGCTATTTATGTAGATGGTGTGCGTATTTTCAAAGCCAAATACAAAGAAGAAAAAGATGCCACCAAGAAAAAGGAATATGCACAAAAAATTGTGGAACTATATAATGAAAGGCTTAAACTTTTCCCCGATCCTTCCGGAAAAGTGAAACATGACAAAGCCGTAATGATGTTCATCTATAAAGTTGGTTCCGAAGATGAAATCTACAATATTTTATCCAATGTATTCAAAAATCATCCTGAATCTTTCACGCATCCGAAAGCCTACTTGGCGCTTTTCAAAGCACAAGTGAATAAATACAAAAAAGGTGAAGTGAAATTGGAAGAAGTCTTTGATCTTTATGATGATTTGACCGATCATTTGAATGCTACCATCGATAAAATGACCAAAGAATTTGAAGAGCTTAGTGCTAAAAACGAAGAAGACTTGACCCGTTCGGAATCCTATAAAAAGCACGCTCTATCAGTAAACTTACCCGCTATGTCCAAAGTTTACACCTATATGGATCAAACGCTGGGAGAATTGGGTGACTGTAAGACCTTGGTTCCTTTATACGAAAAGAATTTTGCAGAAAACAAAAACAACACCAAATGGCTCAAACGAGCGGCCGGACGCTTGGCTGATAAAGATTGTACGAATAACAATATCTTTGTGAAGATTGTAGAAGAATTGAACAGAATCGAACCATCAGCCAAATCTTCCATGTATTTGGCCATCCGTGCCAAAAAATCGGGTCAATACAAAAAAGCAATGGATTATTATAAACACGCTTTGACATTGACCAATAATCCTTATGAAAAAGCCAAATTATATTATAGCATGGCTGTGTTGGCCGCCAAAAAAATGGGTAATAAATCATTGGCCAGAACCTATGCTTTGAAGGCTTTGGAATATAAACCTTCCATGGGAGCGGCCTATCTGTTGATTGCTTCGCTTTATGCTAAGAGCGCCAATGAATGTGGCAATACCAAATTTGAAAAGCTAGCCGTTTACTGGAAAGCCGCAGAAATGGCCGAAAAAGCCGCCAAAGTGGATCCCACCGTAAAAAGAAAAGCACTTAAATTGGCCGCCGAATACCGCAAAAGAGCGCCTTCTAAGAAAGAGATTTTCTTGAACAACATGGGTGGAAAAATCATCAAATTTGATAAATGCTGGGTAGGCGGAAGCGTTAGAGTTCCTTCAAACTAAGCATATTGAAAACCTTGTTAAATAAATTATTCATCATAGCCGTTTTCTTTCAAACGGCTATGATTGTTTCATGCCAAAAACAAAACCGCGAAGCCAACCGGCTTTTCACCCAAAAAAAGATGGTCCTGCCCGATGCCACCATACATGATATCAAAGCCTACTACACCCTGAAAGGAAATGTTAGTTTGATACTTGAAGCTCCCGTTATGGAAGATTATTCGGGGAACGTTGATTTTCCTTATCAAATGTTTCCAAAAAACGTTCATATTACCATTTTGAATCCCGAAACCAACGAAAAAACCTTCATCACAGCCGACACAGCTGTGCTATACAAAAAAACCGAACTGACCGAACTCATCGGCAAGGTGAAAATCAGAAACGAGAAAGAGGAATCGCTCACTACCTCACATTTATTTTGGGATAAAAAGAATGACCATATTTTTACGGATAAAAAAGTTATCTTTAAAAGAAAAAACGAATACATCAGAGGGACTGGATTTGATTCCAACATGAAATTTACCAACGCAAGAGTGAACAACGTGGAAGGTCTGGTGCATGTAAAAAATTAATCCTATGGATCAGTGGATTTTTATCACCATCGGGTTGTTGCTACTTATGTCGGCATTTTTTTCAGGCATGGAAATAGCTTATGTGACTTCCAATAAGCTCAAACTTGAACTGGATAAAAAAGAAAACCATTTCAACAGCAGGTTCCTGCGAAAAATAGCCGACAAACCGGCGGAATTTATTACCACCATGTTGGTGGGCAATAATATTGCATTGGTGCTATATGGTATTTATACCGGAAAATTGATTACCGACATCATCAACCGCTACTATCCGGGTATCGGAGATTTTACGAGTTTGATCATTCAAACCCTCATCTCGGGAATCATCATATTGTTGTTGGCCGAATTTCTTCCCAAAATAGTGTTTCAAATCTATTCCAATACTTTTTTGAAAGCATTTGCACTCCCCACTTATTTAATTTATGTTGTGCTACGGCCCGTGTCATGGGTGGTCATCAAAATATCAAACTTCATCATACGCCTATTTGCTGGGAATCAGGATGAAAACTTTGAAATTTCGCTCACCAAATCCGAATTAAGAAAATATTTGGATAAACAAATACAAGAAGAAAATCATGGTCAATCCACCGAACCCGAAATGGAAATTTTTACCAATGCGCTTGAATTTAGCGATGTCAAAGTGCGTGAAATCATGGTGCCGCGCACCGATATTTTAGCTTTGGATATTCATGCGGACCCTGAAGAATTGCAAAAACTTTTCAAACAATCGGGGCATTCTAAAATTTTGGCCTACGATGGCAATATTGACCATATTGTAGGTTATTTTCACTTTTATGACCTTTTTAAAAAGCCTCGTAAACTCAAAGACATCCTCCGCAAGGTGCTTATGGTGCCAGAAACCATGTCTGTGATGGATTTGTTGAAACTGATGAACAAAAAGAAAAAGAGTATTGCCGTGGTGTTTGATGAATACGGCATTACTTCAGGATTGGTGACTTTGGAAGATATTATGGAAAAAATCTTTGGTGAGATAGAAGACGAACATGACAAAGAAGAACTCACCGAAAAACAACTGGACGAAAACACCTATTTGTTCTCCGCTAAACTCAATGTGAAAGAAATCAATGACAAATATCGCTTGAACCTGCCCGAAAATGAAGATTTTGAAAGTTTGGGCGGATATGTATTGGAACTTTTCGGTCGGATTCCGGAAACCGGCGATAGTGCCGAAGATGACGAATATATCTATACCATCACCAAAGGGAGTGACAAGCACGTGGAAGAAATTGAATTGAAGAAGAAATAAATTTGGTTCAGGGAATCTTTGAAAAATAATTTTTTTCACTTAAGCCTAAGAATTTTAGCGCCAGGGATGGGAGCGATATGAGGCGAAGGGCAAGCCCGGGCGGTGCTTCAAACATAAAATATACGACCAAGTTTTGGTCTTTTTGCCTATAACGGCATTGACCATCCTTGCCATAGCTTCGGCTATGCCTACGGATGGCCGGCTTTGTTCTCGACAAAAATAACTACAACGTTATTCTACATTTTATACTTGAAGCACCGCCATGTTTTTGTGCTTGTGAGGAT
>Ga0256832_1002976_pt1 | contig 11572 bp, 12 predicted proteins | sample 134614metaG_FD_190534 | JGI IMG/M metagenome (GOLD analysis project Ga0256832, IMG submission 190534) | Hydrothermal vent microbial communities from Lau Basin, Pacific Ocean - 134-614 | ecosystem: Environmental > Aquatic > Marine > Hydrothermal vents | place: Pacific Ocean: Lau Basin | collected...
GCAGGCCTCGAGCTCCTTCGCCGCCTCGACGAAACGGCGGAATTCCTCTTCCGTCATGTCGCCGCGCCGGATCTGCTCGCTCGGCACTTCGGAGGCCTCCGAAAGGATCCGCGCGGCCAGTTGCTCGGCGCTCATCTCGAGCGAGAAGAAGCCCACCACCCCGCCTTCCACCGCGCCCTCGCTGCCATCGGGCAGGCGGCCCTTCCTGTAGGCCTTGGCGATATTGAAGGCGATGTTGGTGGCGAGCGAGGTCTTGCCCATCGAGGGGCGGCCCGCAAGGATCAGCAGATCGGATTTGTGCAGCCCGCCGAGCTTCCTGTCCATGTCGATCAGGCCGGTGGAGATGCCCGAAAGCCCGCCCTCGCGCTGGTAGGCGGCATTGGCCACCTGCACCGCATCCGTCACCGCCTGCAGGAACGACTGGAAGCCGCTGTCGGCGGTGCCTTCCTCGGCGAGCTTGTAGAGCGCCTGTTCGGCCTCGACGATCTGTTCCTTCGGCTCGCTTTCCACATCCACGCGCGCCGCCTTGTCGGAGATGTCGCGCCCCAGAAGGATCAGCTCGCGCCGGATCGCCATGTCATGGATCATGCGGGCGTAATCGCGCGCCGCGAAGCTCGAGATGGCGGCCCCGGCGAGGCGGGCGAGATAGGCCGGCCCGCCAAGCTCCTTCAGGCGCTCGTCATCCTCGAGGAAGTTCTTCAGCGTCACCGGCGAGGCGAGGTTGTTCTTCTGGATGCGCGCCGCAGCGACCTCGAAGATGCGCTGGTGCAGCGGCTCGTAGAAATGCTCGGGCTTCACGATGTTGACGATGCGATCGTAGATCTCGTTGTTCATCAGGATCGCGCCGAGGAGCTGCTGCTCGGCCTCGATGTTGTGCGGCATCGCCTCTGCCGCCTCACCCTCCGCGCCGGTGCCTGAAGCCGGTCTCCCGGAGGGCGCCTGCTGTGGCCCGATAGTGGCAAACTCGTTCATTTGCTCTTTTCCTCACCTGTCCCGGAGTGACTGATACGCATTCCCGGCGAGTCGGGCAAATTGTATGTTTCTGTGGAAAACCTGTGGGCATTTGCCACGGGTGCCGCCCGGCCTCTGCACGCTTCATATTGCGGCCTTGGCCGGCGTGAAGTCAAGATATGGTGGGCTATTTCATGCGCAGGGCCTGCCAGGCGCGCGGATCGGAGAGGAAGCTCTCCACTTCACGCAGCGTGGCATCATCAAACGCGCCGCTTTCGCGCGCCTCCTTCAGCACGTCCCACCAGGTGCAGAGGTGATGGAGGCTGATGCCGTGCGAATCGAGGGTTTCGATGGTTTCGGGGAAGATGCCGTAATAGAAGATCACCGCCGTGTGGGCGCAGGCGGCGCCGGTTTCGCGGATCGCTTCGACGAAGCTCACTTTCGAGCCGCCGTCGGTGGTGAGATCTTCCACCAGAAGCACGCGGTCGCCCTCCTTCATCACGCCCTCGATGCGGGCATTGCGGCCGTAGCCCTTGGGCTTCTTGCGCACATATGTCATCGGCAGGGCGAGGCGCTCGGCCACCAGCGCGGCGAAGGGGATGCCGGCGGTTTCGCCGCCTGCGATGTTGGTGAAGGCCTCCAAGCCCGCTTCGCGCATCACGGTGACGGCGAGGAAATCCATCAGCACGCTGCGGATGCGGGGAAAGGAGATCAGCCTGCGGCAATCGATATAGGTGGGCGAGGGCAGGCCGGAGGCGAGCGTGAAGGGCTTTTGCGCATTGAAATGCACCGCCCCGATTTCCAGCAGCATCCGGGCGCTGAGGCGGGCGATTTCTTCCTTTTCGGGAAATGAGGAGGGGATCATCTGCGTTATCCTTTCAGCACGATCATTCCACGACCCGCCAGACAAGCGGGAAGCCGGGATCGAAGATGGTGACGGGGCCTTCGCCTGTCTCGAGCATGCCGCCCGCGGGCGCCGGTTCGCCCTTCTCGAGCGTGATCCTTTCGCTGTTTTCGGGGAGGCCGTAGAACGCCGCGCCATGGCGCGAGGTGAAACCCTCGAGGCGATCGAGCGCGCCTTCCTCCTCGAACACATGGGCCAGGATCGCCATGGTATCGGGTGCGGTGAAGCAGCCGGCGCAGCCGCAGGGGGCAAGCTTGCGGGCATCGGCATGGGGGGCGCTGTCGGTGCCGAGAAAGAAGCGCGGATCGCCCGAGGTGGCGGCTTCGCAGAGCGCCAGCCGGTGGCTTTCGCGCTTGGCCACGGGCAGGCAGTAGTAATGCGGCCGGATGCCGCCGGCGAGGATGTGATTGCGGTTGATCACCAGGTGGTGGGTGGTGAGCGTGGCGGCGAGATCGCGCGGGGCCGAGCGGACGTATTCGATGCCTTCGCGGGTGGTCACATGCTCCATCACCACCCGCAGCCCCGGCGTGGCGCGGCGCAGGGGCTCGAGCACGCGCTCGATGAACACCGCCTCGCGGTCGAAGATGTCCACATCCTCATCCGTCACCTCGCCATGCACGCACAGCGGCAGGCCGATCTCGGCCATGCGCTCGAGCACGCCGCGCACGCGATCGAAATCGCGCACGCCGGAATCGGAATTGGTGGTGGCGCCGGCGGGGTAGAGCTTGACGGCGGCGATCAGCCCTTCGGCGGCCGCTGCGGCCACGTCGCCCGGATCGGTGGTTTCGGTGAGGTAGAGGGTCATCAGGGGGGTGAAGCCCGTGTCCTCGGGCAGGGCGGCAAGGATGCGCTCGCGGTAGGCACGCGCATCCGCGCCCGTCACCACCGGCGGCACCAGATTGGGCATGACGAGGGCGCGGGCGAAATGGCGCGCGCTTTCGGGCAGGACGGCCGCGAGCATCGCGCCGTCGCGCAGGTGCAGGTGCCAGTCGTCAGGGCGGGTTATGGTGAGGCGGTTCGTCATCGCGCCCGGGCTTACACAATCGGAGCGGGGCGCGCCAGAGGAAAGGCCGGCCGGCGCTTTCCGGCTCCGGGCTCTCCTAGGTGAAGCGGAGAGCCGGGCACCACGCGCTTCGGATCAGCCGAGCGGGCGCTCCATCGAACGCTGAAGGGCGCAGCGATGCTGCAACTGCTCCTGGACCCGGCCTTCAATCCGCCGCACGGATTTGCCGAAGCGCTCTTCCCCGAATTGCGCGCGGACATACCGGCACAGCCGCGCGGCCAGCTGCATCCTGTCATCATCTTCGAGCCGGGCCATCAGGCGGCGCAGATAGGGCGTATAGCTGCGCCGCGCACGATAGAGGCGGTAGAGCTCGCCGGCGGTCAGCTCGCCCGCCAGCGCCTTCTGCACCAGGGGCTTCAGCAGGCCCATTTCCAGCAGGTGATCCTCGATGTTCCGGCCGAGGTGGCGGCAGCGAAAGCGCAGCACGTGGCTGCGGTGAAAGAGCGAGGCATGCATGGCGTCAAGCTCTTCTTCCGGATCATAGAGCACGAAGGCCCGTTCGCTGGCATCCAGCATCTCGGGGGCGTAGCCGTAGCGATCGGTGAAGGAAAGCCGGCGCGCCGAGATGAAGCGGGGATCCCATTCGGTGAGGCGGGGATCGAGCGTGGCTTGTGGGTTGACCGCGATTACCGTGGCGCCCGGCGCGGCAACGCTGTAGGCCGCAGCGCCATAACCGCCCATGCCGGCGCCGTAGCAGACCACGAGATCGAATTCATCGAAGAAGCCCCGATCCGTCAGCGCGTCGAAATGGGCGTGGATCGCGGGATCGCGATACCAGCGCAGCGCATGCGCCAGGATGCACAGATGCGAACAGCCCGTGCCCTCCACAAGCGCCTGCCCGAGGGGGGCATCGGCTTCCCTGTGATCGATCAGGGTGTCGAGAAATTCGAAAGTGACGAGAAGCCGCGGCCCGCCCTCGAAATAGAAGGCGGAATGATCGGGGCCGAGCGGGGTGAAGCTGCCGGTGCCTTCGGCAATGGCCTTCTGCCGCTCGATCCATGCGCGTTTTTCCGGGGGCAGGGCCATGCGCCTCTGCCCGGGCCTGTGCGGGTTCATTCTTCTGTTTCCGGTTGTTCTGACTGGCCTGAAGCTTTCTTTCTCACTGATCCGCACTGGTTACCCTGTTGCCCCTCTCCCTCATCCGGCGCGAAGCCACTGGAGCCGGGCGCTGCTTCTTCTGGGTATCCATGAAGGCCGCTTTGGGATGGAATTGCACTATTTTTTTGTCAGAGTTTCCATGTCGGCGCGCAATTTGCGCCGGGTTTCTGGCATTGTTGACGAAACGCGGCCGTTGCGCGCATCAAGATACAACCATAAGGAGAAAAATGTTAATGCAATCAGATGCTTGCCATTGATCCAATTGCCGGCATGCACAAGTGATTCGCTGCATTCGGGCGGCGCCTGAACGATGCTGCCGGCGTGGTGGAAGGCGCGGTTTCACTTGCGCGTGGCCGTGGCCGCGAGGAGGCCAAGGCCGATCAGCGCACCGCCTCCGGCGCGGTTGAACCAGGCGAGCGTGGCGGGGCGGCGGATGTGCTGGCGCAGCCGGCTGGCAAACAGCGCATAGGCCAGCGCGTTCAGCCCGCCGAGCAGCACGAAGGTGGCGAGCATCATCAAGAGCTGCGGCAGGAGCGGCAGGGAGGGCCGGATGAACTGCGGCGCGAAGGCGAGGATGAAGAGGATGCCCTTCGGATTGAGCGCCGTCACGATCGCGGCGTGCAGGAACACGCGCCGCGCCGTGGGGCCGTGCCGGGGCGCGGCGCCGGCGCCGGATGCCGCGATTTCCGGCGGCGGGCTGCGCAGGAGCCGGATGCCGAGCCAGAAAAGCCAGGCGGCGCCGATCCACTTCAGCACCGCAAAGGCCGTGGCCGAGGCAAGGAGCAGCGCGCCGAGCCCGGCCAGCGAGGCCGAGATCGCGATCAGATCCCCAAGCGCCACCCCAAGCGCGCTGGCCAGCGCCACCCGCCGCCCCTGCGCCAGCCCATAGGCGACAACGAGGATCACCGTCGGACCAGGGACGGCGACGATCACCAGCACGGCGGCGGTGAAGGCAAGCCATATATCGAACGGCACCGCCGGGGCTCTAGAAAATGGCCAGCGCGAACAGCGCGCCATGGAGGGGCGGCGGCACAAAGGGTATCAGAAGAGGGAAGGTGAAGACGAGGGACATCGAGAAGGCTCCTGGCCGGGTTGAAAGCACTATACTGCGCCAAGCGCGCAATGATCGCAACGCCGGATGTCCCTGCGACAGGCATTCGGTAATTGATGGCGCAGGGCATGCCTTGCGCATTGGCACCGGGCAGATGGCCGGGCCGGACGCGCAGGTTTTCAGAAAAACGCCTGCAGGCCCGTCTGAGCGCGCCCGAGGATCAGGGCGTGGATGTCATGGGTGCCTTCATAGGTGTTCACCGTCTCCAGATTCACCATGTGGCGCATCACCTGGAATTCCTCGGAAATGCCGTTGCCGCCGTGCATGTCGCGGCTCATGCGCGCGATCTCCAGCGCCTTGCCGACGTTGTTGCGCTTGATCAGGCTGATCATCTCGGGCGCGGCATTGGCTTCGTCCATCAGCCGCCCCACACGCAGCGCCGCCTGCAGGCCGAGGGCGATTTCCGTCTGCATGTCGGCGAGCTTCTTCTGGAAGAGCTGGGTCTGGGCCAGGGGACGCGCGAACTGCTTGCGCTCGAGCCCGTAGCGGCGCGCCGCGTGCCAGCAGAATTCGGCCGCCCCCATGGCCCCCCAGGCAATGCCGTAGCGCGCGCGGTTGAGGCAGCCGAAGGGGCCCTTGAGCCCCTCCGCATGGGGCAGGAGCGCATCCTCGCCCACCTCGACACCGTCCATCACGATCTCGCCGGTGATCGAGGCGCGCAAGGAGAGCTTGCCCTCGATCTTCGGCGCCGAGAGCCCCTGCATGTGCTTTTCCAGCACGAAGCCGCGGATCCTGCCGCCGTGGGCTTCGGATTTCGCCCAGACGACGAACACATCCGCAATCGGACTGTTGGAGATCCACATCTTGGTGCCGGTCAGCCGGTAGCCGCCTTCGATCTTCTCGGCGCGGGTCTTCATCGAGCCGGGATCGGAGCCCGCATCGGGCTCGGTGAGGCCGAAGCAGCCGATCAGCTCGCCCGCGGCAAGGCCGGGCAGGTATTTCTGCCGCTGTTCCTCGCTGCCGTAGGCGTAGATCGGGTAGATCACCAGCGAGCTTTGCACGCTCATCATCGAGCGATAGCCCGAATCCACCCGCTCGATCTCGCGCGCGATCAGGCCGTAGGTGACGTAATTCGCGCCAAGGCCGCCGTATTCCTCCGGCAGCGTGGCCCCCAGAAGCCCCGCCTCGCCCATCTCAGAAAAGATCAGGGGATCGGTTTCCTCCTCGCGAAAGGCGCGGATGACGCGCGGCTGCAGGCGATCCTGCGCGAAGGCGCGGGCGCCGTCGCGCAGCAGGCGTTCGTCTTCCGAGAGCTGCGTTTCGAGGCGGAAGGGATCTTCCCAGTCGAAACGGCCGAGATCGGGGGCGTCCTTGGCCTTGAGGGCGGGGCGTGGGGGGGTATTGGCGGCTGTCATCTCGCTTTCCTTCTCACACATCCGGGCTTTGCTTCCTTTTGCCGCAATGGGCGGGGAAGGGCAATCGTCTCAATTGCAACGAATTGTTGCGGCAGCGAGGAGCCTTGACCTTGGCCGGGCGGCGTGCAGTCTGGGCGGGAAAGCAGGGAGAAGGCGATGCAGGAGAGCGCAATCACATCCACCGGAGCAATCGCATCCATAGGCGACGTGCAGCAGATGCTGGCGGGGGAGGGCTATGTCTGCGGGCGGGCGCTGGCGACGGTGGTTTTCCTCGGCCTCGAGCTGGGCCGGCCGCTGTTTCTCGAGGGCGAGGCCGGGGTGGGCAAGACGGAGATCGCCAAGGCGCTCGCGGCGGGGCTCGGGCGGCGGCTGATCCGGCTGCAGTGCTATGAGGGGCTCGATGCGGCAAGCGCCGTCTATGAATGGAACTTTGCCGCGCAGATGGTGGCGATCCGCACCGCCGAGGCCGCCGGGGCGGCGGATCGCAAGGCGCTGAAGTCGGAGCTTTTCAGCGAGGAATATCTGATCGAGCGCCCGCTGCTCGAGGCTATGCGCCCCCAGCCTGGCGGCGCTCCGGTGCTCCTGATCGACGAGCTTGACCGCACCGACGAGCCCTTCGAGGCCTTCCTTCTGGAAGCGCTTTCCGATTTCCAGGTGACGATCCCCGAGCTTGGCACCATCAGGGCGCCCGAGCCGCCCGTGGTGGTGCTGACCTCCAACCGCACCCGCGAGGTGCATGACGCCCTGAAGCGGCGCTGCCTCTATCACTGGGTGGACTACCCGGATTTCGCCCGCGAGATGGAGATCCTGAAAGCGCGCGCGCCCGAGGCGGGCGAGACGCTTTCGCGCGAAGTGGTGGCCTTCGTGCAGCGGCTGCGCACCGAGGATCTTTTCAAGAAGCCGGGCGTGGCCGAGACGATCGACTGGGCCAAATGCCTGCTGGCGCTCGACGTGATCAGCCTCAGCCCCGAGGTGATCGCCGATACGCTGGGCGCGATCCTGAAATATCAGGACGACATCCAGAAGATCGCCGGCAGCGAGGCGGCGCGGATTCTTGAGGAGGCGCGGGCATCGCTGGCGCCGGTGTGAGAGATGAATCGCGGCGGGATGCCTCCGGCGGGGATATTTCAGGGACCAGTGATGAGGCGGGGCTGGCTCTACGGGCGGGGGGGCCGCTCGGGGCAGGGGTTATATTTGGCCGGGGGATGGCCTATATTTCAAGCATGAGAAATATGTTCGCGGCCATATGTCTTGCGCTGGCCGGTCTTTCGCCGATCGCGTCACTAGCCCAGGAGGGCGGCGCGGAGCCGCCTGCGGGCGGATCACCCGACAGCGCGCCGGATGATGGGCTGAGCCTGATGGAACAGGGGCTCAGGCTCTTCATGCGGGGGATGCAGCAGGAAATAGAGCCTGCGATGCGCGATCTCGAGGGCGCATTGCGCGAATTGCAGCCGGCGCTTCTGGAATTGCTGCGGCTCGTGGACGATTTCAGCAATTACGAACCCCCGGTGATGCTGCCCAATGGCGATATCATCATCCGCCGCAAACGGCCGAATGAGACGATTGCGCCCCAAGGCGGAGAAACCGAGATCTGACGGGGCGATTCGTGCCTGCTCTTCATTCCCTTTCAAGAACGAATACCCAGGCCGGGATTTTCTTGTTGCCCTTCGAAGGGATCTCGATGATGTCGCTCAGCCGGTATTTGCCGCGCCCCCAGGTGAAGAAGAGATAGGGCATCACCATCGGGTGCGCCCCGAAGGGATCCATTTCGCCGGCCCCTGCGGTGGAATGAGCCATGGTGTGTTCGATATAGATGCGCCCGTCGGGGCTGAGCTGGCGGGCCCAGGCGGCGAGTGCGCGATCGGGCTCCATCGCCTGATCGAGGGAATTGGTGTAGATGAAATCGAATTTCCCCTCCCACTCCGGGTTTTCCTCGTGGAAATCCCAGACGACCATGTTCGGGAATTGGGTGGCGGTTTCGGAGATATCGGTGCCGATCACATCGGCGCCCAGGTGATCGCGGAACCATTGCACCTCGTAGCCGTTGCGCGCGCCGTGGCAGACACCCGATTGCGGCGCAAGGCCGGTTTCCTTCATGTGATCCACGATCCGGCTCAGGGTCGTCTCGTCGGCCCACACTTTTTCGAGCTTGCGCTTGTTGTGCCGGATCTGGATCTTGCGGTATTCCTCGTAACCGCCCTTGTATTGATGCTGATAGAGCGGATCGAGATGATGCGCCTTGACGAGCGCATAGCCGAATTTGCGGGCGAGCCGGTCAAGGCTTTTGCGTAGTCCCATATGGTATTTCCTTCATTCGGTATCTGTTGCGGGCCTTGCCCGGGGGCTGCTTTTCCGCTCCGCCCGATCGGCCTTCTTGCGCACCAGAACGCTGCGCAGATCGTGCATGGCGAGGAGCAGATCATCGGTGATTTCCGCGAGCTCTTCGGGCGTGGCGCGCGATTGCGCCCATTGGGCGGTGAGATTGAGGTGATCTATGGTGCGGCGGATGTCGTCCATCTCGCGGCGCTTCAGAAGGGCGCGGCGCTCTTCCATCCAGGCTTCGATCGCCGCCTTGTCTTCTGCCGAAAGTGCCCTCCCGCCCTGGGGCTTCACCTCGCCGTTTCGGATGTTGATCACGGCGATCTGCTCGAGCTCGAGGCGGCGCAGGCGGTTTTGCGTATCCACCCGGAACACCGCCGCGCCGTTTTCGCGCACCCTGAAGTAATAGGGAGGGAGATCGCTCATGCCCTCTCTCCTAGCGCAGTTCCGCGCAGAAATCCTGGATACGCGTGCAGGCTTCCTTCAGCGCTTCGTCGGATGTAGCGTAGCTCACCCGGAAATGCGGCGAGAGGCCGAAGGCCGCGCCGAACACCACCGCCACGCCCTTTTCCTTCAGAAGCGCGCGGGCGAAGGTTTCGTCGTCCGTGATCTTCACGCCTGCGGGGGACGTCTTGCCGATGCAGCCCCGGATCGAGGGATAGACATAGAAGGCGCCATCAGGCAGCGGGCATTCGATGCCTTCGGCTTCGTTCAGCATCGCCACCACCAGATCGCGGCGGCGCTCGAAGATACGGTTGTTTTCCTTGATGAAATCCTGCGGTCCATCGAGCGCCTCCACCGCCGCCCACTGGCTGATGGTGCAGGGGTTCGAGGTGGATTGCGACTGGATCTTGCGCATCGCGCCGATCAGTTCCTCGGGGCCGCCCGCATAGCCGATGCGCCAGCCCGTCATCGCATAGGCCTTGGAGACGCCGTTGCAGGTGAGGGTGCGAGGGTAGAGCGAGGGCTCCACCTCGGCGGGGGTGCAGAATTCGAAATCCCCGAAGGTGAGGTGCTCGTACATGTCGTCCGACATCACCCAGACATGGGGATGGCGCATGAGCACATCCGTCAGCGCCTTCAGCTGATCGCGTGTATAGCCCGCGCCGGTGGGATTGGAGGGGGAATTGAAGATCAGCCACTTGGTGCGCGGCGTGATCGCGGCTTCAAGCGCCTCGGGGGTGAGGCGAAAGCCGGTTTCGATCCCCGCTTCCACGATCACCGGGCGCCCGCCGGCCAAGAGCACCATATCGGGGTAGCTCACCCAGTAGGGCGCGGGGATGATCACCTCGTCGCCCGCGTTGAGCGTGGCCATCAGCGCATTGTAGAGAATCTGCTTGCCCCCGGAGCCGACGCTGATCTGCGATGGCGCGTATTCCAGCCCGTTGTCGCGCGCGAACTTGCGCGAGATCGCCGCCTTCAGCTCCGGCATGCCATCGGGGGCTGTGTATTTTGTATGGCCCGCATCGATCGCGCGCTTGGCGGCTTCCTTGATATGCTTCGGGGTATCGAAATCGGGCTCGCCTGCGCCAAGGCCGATCACATCCTTGCCCGCCGCCTTCAGCTCGCGCGCAAGGGTGGAAACGGCGATGGTGGGCGAGGGTTTGACGCGCGCAAGCGTTTCTGAAAGGAAGGGCATCGGCGGGCTCCGCTGTTTGGTGGCGATGGTTTCTCATAGGCCGGCGGGCGGGGCCGATCAAGGCCGGGTATCGGAGGCACAGGAATGGCGGACAAGGCGGAAACCCCGGAAAACAGGCTGAAGCGGCTGGTGATGCGCTCAAAGCGGCGAGGGATCAGGGAGATGGATCTGATCCTGGGCGCATTCGCCGATCGCCATCTGGCGGCGCTTTCTCCCGAAGAACTCGATCTCTACGAGCGGTTCCTCGGCGAGAACGACCACGATCTCTACGGCTGGGTCACCGGTTATCTCCAGGTGCCGCCGGAATATCTCGGGCTGATCGAGAGGATCCGCGCCGGCGCCAACTTGCCTGGTGCGGGGGCGGATATTTCGAATTAGAGGAAGTTTTTCCCACGATTTAACGGAATGTTTGGCAATCGTCCGCAATCTCCCCAAAGGCTGTCAGAGGTGGAGATTGACATGAGCATGAACAAGGCCGTTGCCGAGGAGGGCCAGGAAGATTTCATCAGCGGCTATCTTGAAGCGCTTGGGCTTGTCGAGCGGCTGCACCGGCTCCTGCTTGACGTGATCAAGGATGAATTCGAGCGCCTCGGCGTGCTCGAGATCAACGCCGTGCAGGGGCTTTTGCTGTTCAACATCGGCGATAACGAGGTCACGGCGGGCGAATTGAAGACCCGCGGCTATTACCAGGGTTCGAATGTTTCCTACAATCTGAAGAAGCTGGTGGAGATGGGGTTCATGCACCACCAGCGCTGCGAGATCGATCGGCGCAGCGTGCGCGTGCGCCTCACCGAGCGCGGCCGCCATGTGCGCGATGTGGTGGCGGCGCTGTTCGCGCGCCACGCCGAGGGGCTGCAGAAAAAGGGCATCCTCGGGCCGGACGGGATCGGCGCCATCAACACCTCCCTGCGCCGCATGGAACGCTATTGGAGCGATCAGATCCGCTATATCTACTGAGCCTGACGATCTACTGAGCCTGACGGGCCAGCGGCACGCTAGGGCTGCCAAACGGCGAGCGGCCATGCCCGGATGTTTCGATCAGCCGAGGCGGGGTGCGGCGCATATCTGGCATTTCCCTGCCGGTGGCAGGCATTTCGCTACCAGTGGCCGGTGTTTTCCCTGCTGGCCCAGG
>Ga0256832_1002977_pt1 | contig 11572 bp, 8 predicted proteins | sample 134614metaG_FD_190534 | JGI IMG/M metagenome (GOLD analysis project Ga0256832, IMG submission 190534) | Hydrothermal vent microbial communities from Lau Basin, Pacific Ocean - 134-614 | ecosystem: Environmental > Aquatic > Marine > Hydrothermal vents | place: Pacific Ocean: Lau Basin | collected...
CCGAGACGGAACGCAAGATGAAGGCAGCCGCAAAGGATTTGGACTTCATTACGGCAGCACAGTACCGCGACGAACTGTTTGCCCTCAAAAAACAGCGCAAGGGGGCTGTGCGTTGATGCCTTAATATGGAGTCACAGTCCTGCGTGCATTTATATTGTTTATAGTGCACTAATGCGATCCCGTCCGTCGTCTTTTGTGTCTTTTGGTATGAAATGGTGGATTTTTGAGGAGTGCGATTAGAAAAAGTCATATAAATATTGGAATATATCCAAATAGTAGTATATTTGCCGAATGAAAAGGAAAAAATGGAAGAGATGGGCCATTTTACCTTCTCCGAAGTTCTTTTTGAGTCAGTTCAAACTTTAGCATATGTGTGGAAGATACGTCATTAAAAGCCGATTGGAAATCGTGGAAAAGCGCTTTGAGGCCAAGGCCAAGCATCCGGAATGGTACCAACGCAGCCCCAATGTTGCGATAGGAGAACGCGCCCCTGTAATTCTCAATACGGCACCAAAGGAAATCCGTTTTTTACACTTCGGTCTGACTCCCTTTTGGGCTAAGAAGCGCATGTATATCATCAATGCGCGCAGTGAGGGAAATAACAACAAGTCGGATGACCCGCATTATACCGGGGGGATGGGCATCCTTCAGAAGCCGGCATTTCGCAAGCCGATACGCTCGCAGCGGTGCCTGGTGATTGCAGATGCTTTTTTGGAGGGCCCCAAGGACAAACGGCTTTCAGAACCCTATGTGTTCTATCCGACAGAGCGCAAGGGACCTTTTGCGATGGCGGGGATATGGGATGTTTGGATAGACCCGGCTAGTGGAGAGGAGTATGGCTCTTTTGCTATCATTACCACGGTCGCCAATCGTCTTGTCGCTGCCATGCGTCACCACCGCTCACCGGTGGTGCTCCCGCCCGATGCAGAGGCCTTGTGGTTGGATGATTCGGTGCCGTTGAAGGATATCACGGCGCTGTTGCATCCCTTCGATTCCTCTACATTCAACGGATATCCGGTTTCTCCGGAATTGAAGTCTCCCCGTGCCAAGGATTTTGAACTCTTGCGCCCTATCGGTCCACCGTTGAGGACGGAGGAGGATTACATCTTATATCAGGATATTGTGCTCGAAGGGATGGGCGCCACGACGGGGCGCAAGCGCAAATTGGACCGGGAGGAGTAAGTCATCCCGGGGGGAGAGGTTGGTCCGTTTTATTTTTTTATCCCCCTACCGGCTATCCGGCGTTGTTGTCGCCTGGCAGGATGAGGGAGACCACAGCGGAGTTGTTGCCTAATATAATGTAGAAGGGAAGATCAATTGTTGCTCAATAATCATACATATTACAGTTTGCGATACGGGTGTTTTTCGGAAGAAGAGCTCCTGCAGATGGCGGTGGAACACGGATACCGCACCCTCGCCCTCACGGATGTAAACAACACTTCGGCATGTCTCAATTTTTTGCGGATGGCTCCCCGGTACGGGATACACCCTGTCGTTGGGGTTGCCTTTCACCGGGGATTGTCCGGGAAGCCCTTGTATGTGGGCCTCGCCCGGACCAACGAAGGATTTTATCATCTCAATGCCTTTTTGTCGCAGTATTTGCAAGGAGAGATTGAGTTGCCAGACCGGGCCCCTCCGCTGCCGGACGTGCATTTTGTGTATCCGCTCGAGCGGTTTTATCCGGAGCCGGCAGCGGATTTGGAGCGTTTGTTGGAGGATTTATCCTTGACCGAAAATGAGTGGGTAGGGGTGCGGGCAGAGGAGCTAGACCATAAACTGTCCCTGTTCCGGCGTATACCCGTCGACAGAGCCGTCATCTGGCACCCGGTCACCTTCCGCAATAAGACAGACTTCAATGTGCACCGGATATTGCGTGCTATTGATGCCAATGTGCTACTGAGTCAGGAGAACAAAGAGCATATCGCCCGTCCGCAAGAGCAAATGGTGCACCGGGAGGCCTTGTGTCAACCATTTCATACCCATCCCCAACTCATCGCCAACACCCGGGAACTGCTCGAAAGCTGCCGGGTGGCCTTTGAGTTTGACAATCCGGAGAAGACGCAAAACCAGCGCAGTTATACGGGGTCCGTTAAGGAGGATGAAGCGCTTCTGCTGCAGCTCGCCCTGGACGGGTTGCAGACGCGTTATGGAGAGGATGTGACGCAGGAGATTATCGATCGCGTGCATAAGGAGCTGGCGCTCGTTCGCCACAAGAATTTCGTTTCGTACTTCCTAATCAACTGGGACATTGTCGAGTATGCCCGGCGCAAGGGGTATTTTTATATTGGCAGGGGAAGTGGGGCCAACAGTATCATCGCTTACCTGCTGGGCATTACCGACGTGGATCCCATCGCCTTGGATCTGTATTTTGAGCGATTTATCAATTTACACCGGCAGAGCCCACCCGATTTTGACCTGGATTTTTCGTGGAAGGACCGGCAAGATGTTACGCGCTACATCTTTGAACGCTTCCCCAATGTGGCCTTGTTGGCGACGTACAACACCTTCCGGTACCGGGGGGCAGTCAGGGAGGTTGCCAAGGTGTTCGGACTGCCCCGCGATGAGATAGACCGCCTTGCGCGTGGGCAGGTGCGGGGATTTAGTAATGATAAGCACGCCCAATTGGTTTTGCGCTATGCCGCGTTGCTACAGGGAAAACCCAACCATTTGGGGATTCACTCGAGTGGCATTGTGATATCGGAGCGACCATTTCACTGGTTTTCTGCCACGTTTATACCTCCCAAGGGATTTCCCACCGTCCAATACGATATGGTAATCGCAGAGGATGTAGGGCACCACAAATTTGATATCCTCGGCCAACGGGGGTTGCCCAAGATTAAAGACGCTCTCCGGATGATTCGCGAAAATAATCCCGGGCAGGAGGCCATAGATATCCGGGATATTCCGCGATTTATCCGCGATGAAGGCGTGCGAAGTCTATTGAGTAAGGGCGATTGTATGGGGTGTTTTTATATCGAATCCCCGGCGATGCGCATGCTGTTGCGCAAGCTGGGTACGGATGATTATCCCGGTCTGGTGGCCGCGAGCTCGATTATACGCCCGGGTGTGGCGCGCAGTGGGATGATGGATGAGTATATCCTGCGGTCCAAGTATCCGGACCGGGCGGCAAAGCGGGCACATCCCAGGTTGTTGGAACTCTTGCCCGAGACCTACGGAGTAATGGTGTATCAAGAGGATGTCATCCGGGTGGCGCATCATTTTGCGGGGTTGACCCTTGGGGAAGCCGATGTTTTGCGCCGGGCGATGAGCGGAAAGTTTCGCTCCCGGAAAGTTTTTGATGACGTCCGCCGCAAGTTCTTTTCCAACTGCGCGGAGCGCGGATACACACTGAAGGACACGCAGGAGATTTGGCGGCAGATCGAGAGTTTTGCGGGATATGCATTTGCCAAGGGGCATTCGGCCTCCTATGCCGTGGAGAGTTATCAATGCCTGTATTTAAAGGCGCACTGGCCGTTGGAGTATATGGTGGCCGTAATCAATAATGGCGGAGGCTTTTACAGCGCAGAGACATATGTGCGAGAGGCCCGGAGGTGGGGCGGGCGGATTCATTTGCCGTGTGTGCAGCGCGGAGCGGTGGAGACGACGATCGAGGGCCGGGATATTTATCTTGGACTCGGGATGATTCAGGGGCTGCGGGAGGAGTTCTTGTATGAAATGGTCGAAGAGCGAAGAAATCGAGGACCCTACAAGCATCTGGAGGACTTCATGCGCCGGACCAATACCGGTATCGAGTCCCTCGCCGTGCTCATACGCGTCGGGGCACTTCGATTTACGGGTTTATCCAAGCCGGCATTGCTGTGGCAGGCGCATTTTTTTGTGAGAGCCTTTGATGACACATGTGCGCAGCCCTTGCTCTTCGAACCCGAAGTGCGGACGTTTGCGTTGCCCGGCTTCGATGCTTCCACCGTAGAGGACGCCTACGATCAGATGGAGCTGCTGGGCTTCCCATTGTGCAATCCATTCGAACTGCTGCCGGAGCGCACCGGAGAGGGGGTGTCGGCCACTGATTTGCCGGTATTTTTGCGGCGGGAGGTAATTATTTACGGATATTTGGTTACGTACAAAGTGACCCGCACCTCCAAGGGGGAGCGGATGTTTTTCGGCACCTTTAGAGATGAGCACGGGGAACTGTTTGATACCGTGCATTTCCCCGATGTGGCGCGGAGATATCCCTTTCGAGGGCGGGGGATATATCGCATGAGTGGTAAGGTGACGGTCTCGTTTGATTTTTACAGCATCGAGGTGCACACCCTTTCGAGGGTACATTTTATGCAGGATCCGCGGACTGAAGGGCAGACGCAAATGCCGGTTCCTGCCGGGAGACAGAGTGAGCGTAGAGGCGGAGGATACCGGAGATAAGTGCTCGGGAATGATATAACTACAGTGTACTATTTAATGCCTGCAAGAAAACTTTTCAAAATTAGAAATGTATCTAATAATCCTGATTTGTTTACTAAGGTTTTTATTGATTTGTCTCATCTTTGTCCCTGTCAATAATGCAGTTATTAAATAATTTAAAGATGAAGAACCCAACACCATCAAAATCAGAAACGAAGGAGGTAAAGTTTAGAGTAGGTAGAACGGTGACGCAACTTGTCTTATTCTGCGGAGTAAGCCTCTTTCTACTGTGCTGCAGCAACCCCAAAAGGGATGCAGGCACCCGTAATGAAACCTCCATCGTTATGGGAAAAGCAAAGATTGCATTTCCTGAGGAGATTACGATAAGGGGCATTGCCCAGAATCCCGAAGGAATAGAATACGACAATAATGATCAAACGTTCCTTTTGAGTTCCCTGAATGCAGGTCCAATCATAAAAGTACATCTCGATGGGACGTATGAGCCATTTACTACCGGAGAACCCTTTCCTATGTCTACCGCCGGACTCCACGTTGACCGGAAACACAACAGATTGCTCGTAGCCGCCTTCAGTCTTCCGGAACTGATAGACAATGACCCGAAGACGAAGGGCGCAGCTCATTTGAGGATATATGATTTAAAGACCGGCAGGATGCAAAAGGATGTTGACTTAGCTACTTTTTTGCACGGCGCCAATGCTTATTTTGCCAATGATGTGGCAGTCGATGGAGCCGGCAATGTGTATGTTTCGGATTGGTATGCCCGGGTCGTATACAAGGTGGATACATCCGGCAAGCCCGGTGTTTTCTGGAAGAATGAAACAGGTATTTCCAGTGGGGCTAATGGCTTGGATGTACATCCGGACGGATATTTGTTGGTCTCTTTGGTGAGTGTTAACGACCAAGGGCTTTACACAGATTATGGCCTGGTCAACATCCCGTTAAGCGACCCAAGTTCAGCTAAGCTGGTGGACTTCCCAAACGGTGGTTACGCCGGTTTTGATGGCATGGTACTCAATGCCAAAGGGAATGTAGTAGGAGTCACCAACAACGGTAAATCCCCCGGTGGCAACACCTTAGTCGAATTGTCGAGTAAAGACAACTGGAAGTCTGCTCAAGTAATCCATTCGAAAGCCATCACCCCGAGTACGACCGTGGCAACGACTCCGGAAGGCAAGTACTACATTATCAACCAGGATTTCACCAAAGACGAGGCCACAACCTGGACGATTCAACAAATCGAATGGTAGATCGCTTGGGGTTGCTATCGGAAAAGTATTTTCCCGGAGCATTAGATAATGCTACGAAATTGAATAAAAAAACTGTTTGCTGTCTGCTTCGAATTTTGTTGCAATAAATGGGGGGGGTGACAATAGAGGTGCGATAAAGGTATGATGGACGCAGGCATCCCGATCACTCCCCGCTACGTTTCAATTCCTGAAATGGTGCGATTAAAAACTGAATTTTGAATCCAATTTAGGTACCTTCTACATAATTTCAATAACTTTCCGGTCCTTTTTGACTCTACGTCGTATTTTAATATGCAATACATTGTTAGTTTATCTAAAATCATTCAACAACCTACCACCACATCTTAAATGGTAAGTATTCTTTTTCCATTTTCAAAAGGTATTTTGCCAGTTTATAAATTTCCAATCGTACAAGTCGCTTATAGCTTACCTTCCTTTTCAGCGATCTGTGCATAATCGTCTCTTGTAGGCGTTCTTCAAATGCACGGATAAATTTCTTTCTCCCACTTTCCTTTAAAAAACACCCATTTAGCCCTTTCTCAAAATCCGCTTTTGTGATCATTTCTTTATTCAGCAGCTTAAAGATAACCCTATCTACCAATATAGGCTTGAATTTCTCCGCCAAATCCAGCGACAACGAATAACGCCGCGTCCCCGGCTCGTGCAAAAAGCTAATTGTGGGATTCAACTGCGTATGGTATATCTGGTCGAGACACAAAGTATAACACATCATATTGCCAAACGAAATCAAGGCATTTATCTCATTCGACGGGGGGTGTTTCTCCCTATTGCCCATCTCCCACCCGGGCATTATCGACTCAAAACAACTATAGTACACCATCCTGACATTCCCCTCCAAGCCCATTACCTCCGATACGGTTTTGACTTCATTCATTGACTTCAAATACTCTTCAATCGATGTAATCCTTTCCCCCATCTCACGCCCCCGGGTATTATAATACTTCAAGTTTTTTAACATATTATATCCGGCTCCCTTCAAAATCTGCCTGGCTATATAAAGCCTATTGTTCTTAGAAAGGTACGCTTGGGTTTGCATCACTTGCATCTTGCCTGCCAAAAGGTATTCCTTAGGCTGAAATGACCCCGTGTAATGTTCGTAATAATCAAAAAAATGCACCGGAATGCGACGCTTGCCCAAAAAGTTGTACAAGGCACTGTTGGCATCCACACTACCGAAAATATAAAGTGCCTCCACTCCTTCAATTGGCAAATACTTAGGCTTCGACGGCAGCCCCATTGCATCCACGGCTACAAATTTTAGAGTGTTGTCTTTGCGGCTCATCCGCCCCGGATTGAAGAGATATTAGGTCTTTTTCATATTGTGTCGTCTTTTTCACCCACAAAACAAAATTCATAATAAGCACACCGCTTACAAATAGTCTTCTTCACCAATGCCGGGCAAACATCCTGACCGACAATCTCCTCCACCTGCTTTTCCCAAAGCGGAATCACCTTCCTGTCCTCATCCGATAACCATACTTCTTCCGTAATTCGTAACTTGGGATATTCAAGTATTCCATAGTTAACCAATATTCCGTTTCGTTCCAGCACAAAGAGGTAGTATTTCAATTGAGCAATATGGGCATTCTCCTTTTTATTCGATTTTTTGACCTCGCGTACCACCCCGTTTCTTGCATCGTAATGGTCGATTTTTATATTTTCGATGGCCAGCTCCTGCCACTTCTGCGCCCGCTGCGAATAGCTGTGTTCGTCTATCAATTTTCCCTCTTCCACCAGTGCACTCGTCTGTTCCATTGTGATACCATTGGCAAAGAGCCATAGTTTACGGTGGCAGAGATGCAGGTAGGCGATTTGTGTTCCGGTAATGTTCATCCTATATCAATATAAAAAACCAAAAATCCATAAAGGCAACGATCTTTGGGTTGGAAATGATATATCGTCTTTCACGACCCAAGCGTTGGTTAGATTATTAATTTGCTTTGAAGTTTTTGATCGCCCACCGATTTCAAATGTGTATGTATTGTCAACAACAAAATCTGCTTGGGGGGATGCACGGACCGTATGCAGATAACTCATTTGATTTTGAAAAAATGTTTCTCTGATACTACCTGATTTGGGCTCTTGGAGACTAAGTGCATAAACCAAATTGGTATTGTCAAGGTATATTTTTTCGGGTTTCTGTAAAGTAGAGACACTATAGTTTTTGTGGTAGAGCATTCGAATCAGTCTTGCTTCATTGAGAAAATACAGATAATTGTTGAGCGAATTTCGGTGGATGGAAGTTTTTTGGGCAAGGGAAGATAGATTGGGCTTAAAGGGCACCTGTTGAGCGATAATATTAAGCAATTGGAGTATTTTTTTGGCCTGTCGTATATCAAAACCCTTGATTTCTGCCATGTCATTTTCTACTACGGCTCTCGAAAGTTGCCTGAGACGCATTTTATATTCTGACAATCCTTCCATTGCAAATGGATAATACCCGGTTTTTAGATAGGATTGAAAGTGTATGAGTGGTTTGAAGTCCGGAGAGAAATAATCACCCATTTCAAAATCAGGATGGAGTATATCATCCAAAGCAATGACCGGATATTCCTGATGATGAAGGAAATGCAAATACTCCCGGTATGACAATCCCTGCAATTCATACATCAAGGCACGGCGGCTTAGGTCCCCTTGATGTTTGGTAATCTCAATGATAGAAGATCCCGTAAAAACAATCTTTAAATCTGCATACCTGTCATATAGATTTTTAATCTCTCGGGTCCAGGAAGGATATTTGTGGACTTCATCCAATGCGAGGATTTTACCACCTGCCTGATAAAAAGATTTTCCAAAATCAACAAGAGAAGCATCTGTAAAATAAATGTCATCCAAGGAAACGTACACCTTCTCCCGGTTGGGCAAATCCAGTGATTTGAGATATTGGAGCAATAGTGTTGTCTTCCCCGTCCCTCTGGCTCCTTTTAAACCGATGAGTCTGTTATTCCAAGGTATCCTATGGTATAAAGATCGATGAAAGTCTGTCGGCACTCGTCTGATTAACTGAGCGGATATTTCTAGTAATTCATCCATTATGCATATTTATTTGTGCAAATATAAACAATATATGCATAATAGAATGTGCAATCTATACGTAATTTTCATTTTTAAAGTCCAAATCATTACATTACAGGGTTGAGAAGGATAAAATAGCGTTTGCTATAGGATAAGATTGCGGGTCAATAATCAGCCAGCACATCGCTCACCAACTTAATAACGCTCCCATAAGCTGTATCGAAATCAATGCGTCTTCCTTTTGGTAGGTGATGTCCCAAGCTACTTTCCCAATCTCTTCTTTGCCGCTTTCAAATCAAATACAGAAGGGTCGTAATTTTTATAGCCACACTCCTTCAACCAGGGCTCCCATCTCTCTCCGTGTAACTTAGAGGGGGAACCGGTCACCAGACATTCTTTCAGGTCTTCAAATCCGAAAATGCCGCCGCAGTCCTCGGGTGGACAAGCGCCTTGACCATCCAGTATCTCCGGTTTGTTTCCATTTTCACGAATGAAATCCTCTACAGTGATGGTGTGTTCCCAACTGTCGCCATAGTCGTATAGATAAACCATAGCTTTCTTTTTTCCATGCATTAGTTGCCAATTGTAGAGATTCATCAAAATGGGACCTATCTCTACTTGATCCGCAAAAATGGCCCCATCCTCCTCGTACCGGCTCGTAATTCTCAACAGGTCCCCGTGTGCATTTTCAGAAAAGCTGTACAAGTGTGCATTCCTCCAACCCATCGATGCTTGTATGACCTGATGCAATTGTTCAAAATTGAACTGCAGAGGCACCTTGATGCGTCTCCAGACTTCGGGATTCCCGGTGCCTTGAAGAGAGATTTTTAGTTGTAACAACATAGTAAAAACAATTTGAATGACCTATTGTAGTGCGACATAGATTAAGTCGTCGCCAGCCTCGGCGTGCCGTGTGGCTGTGGTGACAAGTTGGAAGAATGCTTATGGATACTCCTCAGAGGAATCGCTCGAAAGCGATACCCCGCGGCGGTCAATCTCTCTAGCACTTCCGGAAGGGCAACTTTGAGGTTGTCCCATGCCTTTAGGCTGTCGTGAAAGACCACGATGGAGCCCGGGCTGACGTTGCCACAGACATTGTTGATGCATTTTTGAGGGCTGTTGCTCGTATCGAAGTCACCACTCAATACATCCCACATGATAATGTTGTAATGACGCAATAAGAACTGGACTTGACCGGGCTTCAGTTTGCCATATGGAGGACGGAAAAGACTCGATTTGATGACTTGGCCGGCTTTGCGGACATTGTGCAAATACGGCACATCCTCACTCGTCCAACCGGATAAGTGATTGTAGGTGTGATTGCCGACATGATGGCCCGCATCGAGAATGCTGCGGTAGATCTCAGGATGCTTCTTGACGTTTTCCCCGACAGCAAAGAAGGTCGCTTTGGCATCAAAGCGGTCGAGTTGCTCCAATACCCACGGAGTGACCTCCGGGATAGGACCATCGTCAAAAGTCAGAAAAACACTTGGCTCTTCTGTCAGTATACGCCAAACAAAACCCGGGAACAGGTTTTGGATGATTTTGGGTGTGTGGATAAAATACATTTTCAATAAGTTTGGATATGTTATGGGTTGCGAAGTCGCCGGTTTTCAGGTTGACACACCTGGCTCTCCTTTCGTCTTAGACGCCGGAAAGCCTCGAAAGGTTGGCTTTTATCCGTATAAAAGAATTACTCTAAAATTATTTTGAGCGGAGAAATTTCTTTTCAGGTATGAAATGGTGGGCTTACAGATCGGGGGTGTATATCTGCATGCAAGGTACGATTTCATACCATATAAAAAACTTCTCTCCACTACCAAAAGAGTATCTCCTTAAGGTAAAAGTACTTCTCAGGCGATGTGTGCGCTTACTGGCGACTTCTATCAATATGGATATACACGGCATTAAACCGAGCATACCTCAATGGTTTTCCGGCGGCACCTGGGAGAGGGCAGCGAGTGTTATTTCATGGGATAACAGTGCAAATGTAACTGTTTCCGCTGTTAAATATTGTTTTATTAACAATCGTTAACATTGTAATAACAAAGCCCTTACCTTTGCGGCGCTTTGGGTCGAACATGGGACTCCAAAAGAGGCGAAGACATCGGATGCCTCACTCCTTTTGAATATAGGCTCAAAGGTATAATAAATTTTATGTATTATGAAATATTTTAATGTATAAATTATGAAAAATATTCGCGTTCGCTTTGCCCCCAGTCCGACAGGGCCGTTGCATATAGGCGGGGTGCGTACGGCGCTGTACAATTATCTCCTCGCCAAAAAGCACCAAGGGGCGTTTGTCCTTCGCATCGAAGACACCGACAGGACCCGTTACGTCGAGGGCGCAGAGGAGTATATCAAGCGTGCCCTCGAGTGGTTTGGCATGTCTCCGGATGAAGGAGTTGATCAGGGCGGAGCCTATGGTCCATATAGGCAGTCGGACAGGAAGGAGATTTACCGAAAGTACGTGGATGACTTGGTGGCAGCCGGGCGGGCATATATCGCGTTTGACACTCCGGAGGAAATTCAGGCCATGCGTGAACGCGAGCAAAACAAGGGGGTCCATTCGCCCAAGTATGATGCATCGACCCGGATGACCATGCGCAACAGTTTGACGCTTTCTGCCGGAGAAGTGACCCGCCTCCAGCAAGAGGGAACTCCTTACGTCGTTCGATTATTGGTGGAACCGGGAAGGACCGTAGAGATCGAAGACCTCGTACGCGGCTCGGTACGATTTGACACTACGGAGCTCGACGACAAGGTCCTCCTCAAAGGCGACGGCATGCCGACGTACCACCTCGCCAACATCGTGGATGACCATCTTATGGAAATCACCCATGTCATCCGGGGGGAGGAGTGGCTGTCGAGTACGGCACATCATGTATTGTTGTACGAGGCATTTGGAT
>Ga0256832_1002978_pt1 | contig 11572 bp, 13 predicted proteins | sample 134614metaG_FD_190534 | JGI IMG/M metagenome (GOLD analysis project Ga0256832, IMG submission 190534) | Hydrothermal vent microbial communities from Lau Basin, Pacific Ocean - 134-614 | ecosystem: Environmental > Aquatic > Marine > Hydrothermal vents | place: Pacific Ocean: Lau Basin | collected...
GTTAAAACCACATGCCATCTCTTCGGTATTTATACCCTCTGGAGCAATAGTCATAGAGTTTTCAAGAGGAATAGCAATCTCAGCAGGTGGAACAGTATATTTAATATCAAGAGATGGTCTATAGTGAAGTCCTCCTCCTTGGTTCCCATACCCAATATCAAAAACCATTATCTGTGAATCTCGACCTAGTGGTAACTCGGTAGGACCAGCTATCTTAAAGGTGATTTTCCCATGTTTTAACTCATCTTGAATCATTTTGTTTTCAAACTCGTTCGCATCCCAGTGTGACCAGATACCTTGAGTAAGCTTTTCAGATGGAATACTCTGTCCAATGGTCTTAATGCGTTTTGCATTGTGAACTTGTTCAAAGTCACGAATGTTGGGAACTGTATCTTGGTCAACAATATTAATAGACCACTCACCATACTTCTCAATTTTAGCAGAGACACGATTAAGTGGATAGAGGGAGATTTTTGTCCCTAAAATAATAGCATTTTTCGGAATGCTTGACAAATCAAAAGTCATAACTCCATAAGAGATACCTCGGCTCTCACTAACTCCCACTTTTAAAGAGTTAACTCCAAAGTGACCATGATTTGCTTCTGGTGATTTTTCTGACACATATCCCACATCATTTTTATGAGGGAAAATGGTTCGACTAAATTCACTTTCAGCTAAGAGTGTTTTTAGTTTTACCTTTGGAGGGTATGGAGAACGAGTTTTAGTAAGTTTATCAACAGCTCGAACATAATAAAAATACATAGTCCCACTCTTTAAGTTCTCATCTTTGAAAAATTTATTACAAGTGGTTCCAATAAGAGATGAAGCGTTACAAGCCATTTTATTATTTAGATTTTTATAAATTTCAAAGTAGACATTCGCATTTTCATCATAATCCCATTTAAGTTCACATGAATTGGCATCAAAGGAAACAATTTCAAAGTTTTCAACCCGTTTTGGTGCAGTTTTAGAGTAGTTCTTTGCTTCACCTAAAGCATAAAGTAGAGCAGGAATATTCTCATTAACTGATTCGCTCATATTTTGAATGTAGTCTGGAATATTTCGTGTTCCAACCTCTACTACAACAGCAATAATCCCTTTTGAGTAGTAGTATTCACGTCCAGAGCCTGAGATAAGTTTGGTAGGTGGCTTTCCTCGGTTAATACCATATTTACGTCCTGTTACCTTGTTAATGTGGTAGTTCATATTGGCACAGAGTGAGTTGAGGTCAGTTCCTTCAATTTCGCTCTCATGATTAAATTTATGTGCAGGGAAAAAGACATTTCCTTGAGAGTGGTAATCTAAAGCAATGGTAATGTTTTCATGTTCATCAACAAACTTTTTAATCGCTTGTGTCTCAGGTTCTGAAAAAGGATGAGGTCCTGAGTAGACATTAGAATTAGTTTGAGTTGATTTTCTATAACCCTCTGAGAAGTTACGGTTAAGGTCAACTCCAAAAGTTCCATCACCATTGTCTCGTCGATTTTTTCTCCAAAAAGAGAAGTGCCGTTGAGAGTAGACAAAACCGTCAGGGTTAAGACAAGGCACAATATAGAGAGTATTCTCTGTCAATGTCTCTAAAATTTCAGGGTTTTTGTCATAGTTACTTAGTAGATAGTCAATAAACTCAATTGAGAGTTCATGTCCAATCCATTCTCTAGCATGAACTGTACCTGTGTAGAGTAGAGCAGGTTTTAGGTGAGCATAGGCAACATGCAACGAGATAGTTGCTAACATAATAGGTCGACCTTCCCAAGTATTACCTATATTTTCAATACTAATTAAATCAGGATATTTTTCAACACATGCTTCAAGAAAAGCACAGCTTTCGTCGTAGGACTTATATTGTTGTTTCATATGATATTTCCCTAAATTTATAATGTGGAATTCTATCAAAATATTACATAATTTGGGTTGATGTGTTGGTATAATATAATTTCTTTAAAATTAAAGCTAAGGTATAATGAAGAGGTTAATTTAAAAACAAATATATAGGTATAAGTAGTGGAAAAAATAGAAAAGTATAATATTGAGTATGAGAAACCAAAAGTAACACTTCTTCAAGAGTCAGGATTGGGTGTAGCAGAGATTGCAGCTAGAACTTGTTATGATAGTTTTGAAAATAGTGAGAATGAGTCTGTAAAAAATGCCATGCAAGAGATGGACAGAGAGGCAATCAATAGCATTGAAAACTCACAACTCCTCTCTAACTTAGCTTGGGTTCATCATCACCACTCTATTATAGAACATGCAACTCTCTCTTTTCTTATAGAGGGAACCTCAAGAGGTGTACTTCAAGAACACGCAAGACATAGACTCCAAGCCATCTCAGTAAGAAGTACACGCTACACTATGTCATCAGTTATTAATGCTTTTGTGGCTTCTACTACTCTTGGTTTAGAGACTCAAGAGTCATTTGACTTTTTTTTAGAAAAGCTACTCAATCTAAATCTTTTTGTCATTACTGACCCAGAGTACTTAACCATCGAGATACGAGCTATTTACGATAAATTAGTTTTTCAATACAAACGAAACCCTGACTTTTTGGTTAATGCTGTTGCTAAGTCATCTCTACCATTTATAGAAGAGTATAAAGAGAGTGCAGAGGAGCTTTTTAGAGCTTTAGAGTCTGGAAAGAAAAAGAGAAATGTAGGTGATGCTTTTAAACATATTGTCTCTGATAACTGGAGAGTAGATATGGTAGTAACGTTCAATATACGTTCTCTTAAAAACTACTTTGACCTAAGAGACTCAGGTGCTGCTTGGTTTCAGATACAGTGGTTAGCTCAAGAGATGAAACGTGTTACTCCTCTTAAGTATTTGAGGCTTATTTCTAAGGAGTATAAGGGGTTGTAGAGTTAATACAGTTTGTTTGACTCTCTTTATTAAGGGGATATGGACTTTTTAGTCTCTACCCCTAAAAAACCTTAGTATTCTGAAATTCAGCTATCTCAGTCTCAACCATCTCATCAATAAGTCGAACAAAGATGTCATTAATGAGGTTAGGTGATAGGTCAAGGTCTATCGCTTTACTTCTTGCTCTTGCTACAACATCATTAATACGCTCTTCAGATTTTACCTCTTCAATACTATTTTTAAATTTAGCAATCTGTTTAATATAGTTGTTTCGTAGAGCAATCATCTCTACAATCTTCTCATCTACCTTATCAATTTGAGTTCTAGCCTCTTCAAGTGTATTACATTTTACCATTTCCATTTAGCATCCTTTATGTTGTTTTTTCGTCAATATAATCTTGTACAAATTGTTTAATCTCACTATAGACAAAAGAGTCTTTGTACTCCTTTATTTTACCACCAGAAGCATTAGGATGACCCCCACCATTACCAATTTCATCTGCCATTTTAGAGACATCTAATTTATCGTTTGAACGTAATGAGAAGTTTCCTCTAAAACTTAAGTCCATGTAGAAGTCATAGTCTGGATTTTCAACTAAAAAGGTATTACCTAATATAGAGGTATTTCCTAAAGAGTAACCCAAAAGACCTTTGTATCCACGGTAGTCAATGGTGAGACGTTGTTTATCTTGGCTGAGTAGTTGGGCTACATAGATAGCTACTAGATTATCTTTAGTATTGTCCTCTTTCTGTTTAAAAAAATCTTTTTTGATTTGGTGTAGGTTGTTATCGAGAACAATGTGTGCATTCTCTTTTCCAAGATGCTCTTTCATCGCTTCAATAAGTGAGAGTTTTAACGCTCTATCTTCATCAGGAAATAGGGTACGGTTAATCTCTCTTGCTCCTGAAATCATGCCTAAGCCTACTTTCCCAAACTCAAAAAGTTCATCGTCACTTAGCCAAATATCAATGGCATTGATGGCTTTTACTATTTGAGCATACTCACCCTCTTTGTCAAAACCGTAATGTTGCTTTAACCACTCATAGGTAATAAGTGTTGCAGAACGTGTGGTATCAAGCATATACCAAATATATTTCTCAGCTGTTTTCTCACCAGTAATATGGTGGTCAAGTAGTTGAATTTTTGCTCCCACCCCCATCGCCTCTGTCTCTAGCCATTTTGCCTCTTTTGTAGTAAGGTTTAAATCAGTAATCAAGATAATATTCTCTTTGTTACTACCTAAAAATTTTTCACGTTTAATCGCAGTGATAATCTCTTCAAGTCGTGCTTTGACTTCAGGTCCATAGTTTGCATTATAGGAGCTAAGTTTATAGTTGTGTTGTTCATTAAAACATTTGTTAGCTAGATATTGACAGCCGTAGCCATCAAGGTCAATGTGGGAAAGGTGGTAAATATTCATATTAGTTAAAAATATCCTCTAAAGTAAGTTTCTGTAGAAATGTATCTACTTTAGTTTGAAAAGTAACTAAAAATGGTGAAATTGTACAGGCTCCTATGCTACCATTTGGACAAGAGGTACTATATTGGCTACAGTCAAAGACAGCAGGAGTCTTACCCTCTGCGGCAATAACAATGGAGGCAATAGAGATTTCTGAACTCTCTTTAAGAAGTACAAATCCTCCATGAGCTCCTTTTTTTGACTCTAAAATACCCTCTTTTGCAAGTCCTTGAAGGATTTTAGCTAAAAAGCTTTTGGGAATGCACAGTTCAATAGAGAGCTGTTCTGCACCTTTGGGTTTTTCTGAATTACGGATAATATCAAGAGCAAGTAGAGCATATTCACTAGCACGGGTTAATAACATTTCTTTCCTTATAATATATTCAATCTAATTAAGACTATTTTACTCTAATTTATATTAAGTTTAGGTTTAGAAATCTTTATAATAATTTATCTCACTTTAAAACTAGAGTGCTACAATGTCACTTCATTTCATAGGTGTTAAAGCTTTTGAAAAATTAAACTACCAATCAGGAGGTCATTATGGCTTTAGATAAGGCGAAAAAGCAAGAGATTATTGCTAAATATTCAAGAGGTGAGAACGATACAGGTTCTACAGAGATTCAAGTTGCGTTAATTACAGAGAGAATTAAGTACTTAACAGAACATCTTAAAACAAATAAAAAAGACCACTCTTCAAGATTAGGTCTTCTTAAACTTGTTGGTCAAAGAAGAAGATTAATGAGATACTTAAAAAAAGTAGATCTTGGTAGATGGAATGCTATTAAAGCTGATTTAGGTATCAGAAACTAGTATTTCTCTCCTCTTGTGACACAAGATTGTTTCTTGTGTCGATTTTTCTCTTTTCTCCTCTTCCTCTATATCCTTAATTATGCTTAACTTACTAATACTCATATAGTATATTATGCTTAAAAAATAAAGTTTAGTCACTTGAACTAAACTTTATTTACAAAAAAATATAAACTAAACCTTGACAAGACAGACTCAATGATGTATAATTCCTCAAATCTTCATCTATTTATCTTATTTGGAGATTCAAAAATAAGAAATAAGGAGTAGTATCTATTATGAGTAAAGAGAATGAAAGTTCTAAAGTAGAGACTGAACCAGAAGTAGAAACTCCAGAGACTGAGGAGGTGACAGAGAGTGAAGAGAACTCTACTGATGAGCTTACGCAGTTAAAGGAGTTAGTAAAAGAGTGGGAAGATAAGTATTTAAGAACACATGCTGATTTTGAAAACTCTAAAAAACGTTTAGCTAAAGATAAAGCTACAGCTGTTTCCTATGCTAATGAGAGTTTTGCAAAAGATATGTTATCTGTTGTAGATTCATTTGAGAGTGCTTTAGCGACTATTGAGGGAACTGCGAGTGAAGAGAGTTCAGAGGTGTTAGATAAGATTAAAGAGGGGTTGAATTTAACTTATACACAGTTAACTAAGGTTTTAGAAAAAAATGGAATTAAAGCGGTAGAGTGTGAAGGTGCGTTTAATCCCGACGTTCATCAAGCCATTATGCAAGTAGATAGTGATGAGAAAAACTCAGGAGAGATAGTACAAGTTTTACAAAAAGGTTATACTATTAAAGATAGACTTTTACGACCTGCAATGGTCTCAACTGCAAAATAACCAATAAAATTTTAGAAATGCACCTAAAGTAGCATTTTAAATTTTGAAAATAAATTATAATAACACAACTATAAAAAAAATAGAAGACAAAAGGAACAAATATGAGTAAAGTATTAGGAATTGACTTAGGAACAACAAACTCAGCAATGAGTGTTTATGAAAATGGTGAAGCAAAAATTATTGCAAACAAAGAGGGTAAAAATACAACTCCTTCAATTGTTGCATTTACAGATAAAGGTGAGATTTTAGTTGGTGAGTCTGCAAAGAGACAAGCAGTAACAAACCCAGAGAAGACAATCTACTCTATTAAAAGAATTATGGGGTTAATGTGTGATGAAGACCATGCAAAAGCAGCAAAAGAGAGACTTCCATACCATATTGTAGATAGAAATGGTGCTTGTGCTATTGAGGTTTCAGGAAAAACATATACACCACAAGAGATTTCATCTAAAATTCTAATGAAATTAAAAGAGGATGCAGAGGCTTACCTTGGTGAGACAGTAACTGATGCAGTTATTACAGTACCTGCTTACTTTAATGATGCACAGAGAAAAGCAACAAAAGAGGCAGGAACCATTGCAGGTCTTAATGTTTTAAGAATTATCAATGAACCAACTTCAGCAGCACTTGCTTATGGTCTTGATAAAAAAGAGTCTGAACAAATCGTAGTTTATGACCTAGGTGGTGGTACATTTGATGTTACTGTACTTGAAACAGGTGACAGTGTTGTAGAGGTTATGGCAACAGGTGGAGATGCATTCCTTGGTGGTGATGACTTTGACAACAGAATTATTGACTATGTAGCAACAGAGTTTAAAAATGAGACAGGTATAGATATTAAAGCTGATGTTATGGCACTTCAAAGAGTTAAAGATGCAGCTGAAAATGCAAAAAAAGAGCTTTCATCTTCAACTGAAACAGAGATTAACTTGCCATTTATTACAGCCGATGCAAGTGGACCAAAACACCTTGTTCAAAAAATTACAAGAGCGAAGTTTGAGTCTTTAATTGAAGATTTAGTGGCTTCTACTATTGATACCATTAAAAAAGTTCTTGCAGATGCAGATGTTACAACATCAGATATTAATGAAGTTGTAATGGTTGGTGGTTCGACAAGAGTACCATTAGTTCAAGAAAAGGTTCAAAAATTCTTTGGAAAAGAGCTTAACAAGTCAGTAAATCCAGATGAGGTTGTTGCGATTGGTGCAGCGATTCAAGGTGGGGTTTTAAAAGGTGATGTTAAAGATGTATTGTTACTAGATGTTACACCACTCTCACTAGGTATTGAGACTTTAGGTGGAGTTACTACAAAGGTAATTGAAAAAGGTACAACTATTCCAGCTAAGAAGTCACAAGTCTTCTCAACAGCAGAAGATAACCAACCAGCTGTAAGTATTCATGTACTTCAAGGGGAAAGAGAGTTTGCTAAAGATAATAAATCGTTAGGTATGTTCGAGCTTAGAGATATTCCAGCAGCTCCAAGAGGTGTACCTCAAATTGAAGTAACCTTTGATATTGATGCCAATGGTATCTTAACTGTTTCAGCACAAGATAAAGGAACAGGTAAATCTCAAGAGATTAAGATTACAGGCTCATCTGGACTTTCAGACGAAGAGATTGAAAAAATGGTTCAAGATGCAGAAGCTAACAAAGCTGAAGATGAAAAGAGAAAAGCACTTGTTGAGGCTAGAAACCAAGCTGATGCTTTAGTTCACCAAACAAAAAAATCATTAAGTGATTTAGGTGAAAACTTTGATGCAACAGAAAAAGCATCTATTGAAGCTGCGATTGCTGATGTTGAGGCTCTTCTTAAAGATGACTCTGCAACAAAAGAGCAGATTGAAGATAAAGTTAAAGTGTTAACTGAAAAATCTCATAAACTTGCAGAGGCTGTTTACGCTAAAGAGCAAGGTGGAGCAACTAAAGAACAAGCTGCTAAAAAAGTAGATGATGATGATATCATTGATGCTGAAGTAGAGTAATCTACTGATGTTTAAACCACTCAATGTCTTCGGTGAACCTTTAAAACCTTGCAGTATGGAACCTATAACAGGGTTCTACCGAGATGGTTCATGCAACTCAGGTATGGATAACCCAGGGCGACACACGGTTTGTATTTTGGCAACAGAGGAGTTTTTAGAGTACTCTAAAAGAGTAGGAAATGACCTCTCTACTCCTCTTCCTCAATATGGATTTGCTGGGGTAAAACCAGGAGACAAATGGTGTTTGGCTATAGGAAACTTTTTACGAGCTATACACCATGGAGAGAGACCTAAAGTGTTTCTTCATTCAACACATATTGCTGTTTTAGAAAATATTGAGTTGGAGAAGCTTAAAGAGTTTGCTGTAGACTTAGTCGATGAGTAGTGTCGGGTTTTTATGCCCGACTATTTAAAAGAGAAAGATTTATTTCCCTCCACACTTTCCACTGCCACATTTAGCATCGGTTTTGGCTTTTGCTTTGTCATCGCCACACTTATCTGAACCACATTTTTTTCCCTTGCAGTTTGGACTAGTGCAGTTAGTATCATTCCATTTAGAAGCACATTTTGCTTTGTCACCTCCACATTTACCTGAACCACACTTGTTTCCTTTGCAGTTTGGACCTGTACAATTCGCATCGTCCCATTTTTCATCAAAGTTATCAAAAAGCCATGTTGCTACTGTTTTTCTCTCCTCTTCGCTCATTGCTTTACCAATAGGAGGCATAAGACCGAACTTTTTAAGAGCCATTGGCATACATTTAACTTTCTCTTCAGTTGGATTTTGAATATAATCTTCTACAAACGCTACAAATGCAGTTTTATTGTTGTCTAAATCATATTTAATTTTTGCAGATACTTTACTAAAAGGTGGGGCTTTCATAGTGCTTTTATCTTTTGGAATTTTAAGTGTATGACACGCTACACATTTACTCTTAAAAATAGTCTCTCCTGTTACCTCTTCAGCATTCACATTTACAAGTGTTGCAAAAAGTAAAACCAATATTGCTGTAATTTTTTTCATTCTGTTTTCCTTTATGATATTTTGGAGTCAATACTATATAACAACTAATGTTAAGAGAGTGTGTAGTTTAAAGCTTTTTTAGTATGATTTTAAAAAAGATGGGAGAGTCGTATGCATCAGATTAGTTTAGAAGAGTTTAAAAAGGCTGTTGAGAGTTTAGAGTTGCTTTCTCTTACAAGTCAAGAGCATGTTAGGAAGAAATATTTGAAACTCTCTCGTAAGTATCACCCAGATATGGAGGGTGGCTCAACTGAAAAATTCCAAGAGATTCAAAAGGCGTATGAGATTTTAGTCGCTTACATGGATAATTTTCGTTTTGTCTTTTCAGAAGAGGAGTTTAAACAGCAAAACCCTATCTTGGTTAATGTTGGGCAGAGTTGGTTGGAGGGGAGTTAAAAATTATGGATATGTTGGTATGCGAATGTGGGCAGACACGGAGGTCGCCCCTACATGTTGTTGAGGTTAAATAAATATTTTCAATAGATATATTTTTAAAATATTGTCATAAAATAAAATTTGAAAAATATAAAAATGCCTGTAGGGGCGACCTCCGTGTCTGCCCTTGGGTTAAAGAGTCGTTAAAATATGCAATATATTCGCCACCCCAAGCCCCATAAAAGTACCAACAATATACCCCATCATCGCCATAAGCACCCCAACAGGAATAAGTGCCTTATGGTAAGCCCCTGCTAAAATAGGAGCAGAAGCTACCCCTCCAATATTGGCTAATGAAGCTACCCCCAAAGAGAATAAATCAAGTCTAAAAACTTTAGCAAAAAGCACCATAATAGTTGCATGAATAACAATAATAATAAACCCTGCAACAATATAGAGTGGGGCTTGGCTAAGTTCTGAAAAGTTAGCACGAGAGGCGATAAGTGCTACAATAAGATAGAGCATAATATTTGCCAAAGGTTGGGCAGAAGATATTTTGCTTAGAGGAGTTACTCCTGCGACAATCCCTGCTAATGTTGCAAAGATTACAATCCAAGTTGTATTGGTTAAAAATGAGGTTGTTGGTAGAAGTGGGGCGAGTTGTTGAGCAAGAACCGAGACCATAAGGGCTAGACCCAACATCATAAAGAGTGATGGAAAATCAATTGGTTGTTTCTCTTGTGTTGTATCTAAAGTTGAACCAAGTTTTTCAAGTAGCTCTCCATCGGCTTTTGTCCATTGGTTAAACTGTTTAGCCAAAGGGACAAGAGCAAGGAGTATCATGACCCATATTGCATAGTCTATAGAGTCAATCAGTAACACATAACCCATCTTTGAGTCAGGTAACTCTAAAGCTGATTGAATAGCTACCATATTGCCTGTACCTCCCATCCATGAGCCACTTAAAGCTCCAAAAGCTTTCCATGCTCCATCTTCAAACAGTGAGTGCATAAGAGCAAACATCATAATAAACCCTAAAGAGATAGAGAGTGAAGCCAAAAAGAAAGTAAGCAAAATCTTTTTACCCAGTTTTAGTATGGTTCGTATGTCACTTTGAAGCAATAGTAGAAATATCATTGCAGGTAAGAGATTAGATTTAAAGCCTTTGTAGGCACTGTTTATCTCTTGAGTTTTGCTCCAAACTCCTAAAGTAGAGAGTGTCATAACCGTAAAGTATAAAATAACAATAGCAGGTAGATACTCAAAGAGTTTGGCTTTGGTTTGAGCCTCTACATAGACAAGCATAGAGGCGATAAAGAGTAGAAGTGCTATGTAAGGAAAGGCTGTTGTAATCATTATACCTCCTAAGTAAAGAGGCGACTAAAAAATGAGCCTTTTCCAGCCAATTTGTCAATTAAGTCAAAATAGTAGGTCTCATTTCGTAACCCTATGTCAGGGTATTTGAGTTTCTCATCAGGCATAACCACAATGGTAAAGGGGATAGATTTTATTTTGAATGCCTCTGAGAGTTTTGGGTTTTCATTGACATTGCATTTAACAACTTTTACACCATTCTCCTTGCCATACTTCTCTAGTTTTTCATCTATAAGTTTTTTGAGAAGTTGACAAGGTGTACAGTTTGGCGAGTAGAAGTCTATAAAGACGGGTTGCTCACTGTTTTTAATAATCGTTTTGTAGTTTTCATCTGTTAATTCCATAGGGGAAGTGTAGCGAAAAAATGATTACATCCCAGGTAATCTAAACATTTTCCCAAGCTTGGTATTTTTACAATACCAACCCCAACCTTTTTTCATAATATGACCAAGATACGGCATAGGAATCATCTTAGCAGAGTTATCACTTCGATAGACAAAAGCAGCTCCATCACCTGTGTCCATTACACATAAGATATTTAAGTGGTTTATATAAGATTTTCTACTCTCTATCTTTTGACTATGCTGAAAAATATTGTAAGCGATATTTCGTGCCATAACCTCTGCTACATGACCCTGTTTTGCTTTCCATTTTGGTCCTAAGAGTGCAGCAGAGTCACCAATGGCATAGACCCCATCAAATCCTTCTACTTCATTATACTCATTGGTCACTACAAAACCTGCTTCGCTGAGTGGTACATCAGATGCTTCTAAAACAGAGTGACCCTTTCCTGCTGAGATAAACATGGTTAAGTCAGACTCAATCTTCTCTCCATCTGCAAAAACAATTGGAATT
>Ga0256832_1002979_pt1 | contig 11570 bp, 14 predicted proteins | sample 134614metaG_FD_190534 | JGI IMG/M metagenome (GOLD analysis project Ga0256832, IMG submission 190534) | Hydrothermal vent microbial communities from Lau Basin, Pacific Ocean - 134-614 | ecosystem: Environmental > Aquatic > Marine > Hydrothermal vents | place: Pacific Ocean: Lau Basin | collected...
ACGTTCGGCTATAATGTCTTTAGCCCCTTTTATAGCATCATCTAAACTTTTTACAGAACCTCTTACAAAAGTTTTTGCTTTTGCCTCAAACTCTTTTTTGTTAAGCTTTGCTGACTGCAATATGTTGGCTAATGGTTCAAGACCATTTTTTATGGCTACAGAGGCACGGGTATTTTTCTTCTCTTTATAGGGTCTATAGATATCTTCAAGCTCTGTCATGGTTTTAGCATTTTCTATAGCATTTTTTAGCTCCACGGTTATCTGCTCACGTTCAGTTAAAAGATTGACTATCTCCTCTTTTCTATCAAGCAGTCGTTTTGCCAACATATACGCTTCATGAAAGTCACGAAGCACATCATCAGAGGCACCACCTGTCATCTCTTTACGATAACGGGCAATAAAGGGGATGGTTGCCCCTTCATCTAAAAGTTTTAGTATATTACTGATTTGATTTTTGTTAAGTGAAGTTTTTTGGGTTAGTAAGTTTATTAAATTTTGCATGGGAAATTATACCCAATTATCCTACTCATCATCCCCTATAATCAAGCTATTACAGTTAACTAAATGTTTATCCAATGTATCTTTGTCAGCATCAAATAAGACAAAGTTGTCGTAATAGTAACATTGTCTAAACTTTTCCTCATCGTTATATAGTATTTTCCAAAAAGCTTTAGATACAGCTATTCTATTTTCTCCTATATAGTCAGGTTTTTCATCAAAAACTACCCCATTAATAACACTTAACTCTCCTAAAGTTGCAGCAACCAAACGCTCTTGATACTCTGCTTTTGTCCAAAAGTATCGGTTTACATTGGGGTCTTGTGGAATAATATTTGCCAAAGAATAGATAAGCCTTAAATCCTCTTCATTATAATCAAAGTCAGCATCAGGAGCCAAATGCCCTCTGTCATACCCACTTCCAGTATAGTCACTATATAAAATCTGATACTCACGAGGAATCTCTCTTTCTCTATAAAAATTCGGTCTCTCCTCTATATTAACCTTATTAATCAACTCTCCATCAAGGGTATATGCCACATATTTTGCAGATTTATACCCATAATCATAACAGATAGAGAGCAAATTACCAGTAGAAAACTCTTTTTCTAAAACTTGGTCACAGTTGGTATCATTGATGAAATTGTCAAGATTTATGGTTTTGTTTACTTCTACCGTATCAGTGCTATTAATATCTGGACTTTTTATACTACTATTGCTATCAGGAGATGAACTCTCATTTATATCTGAACTATCTACAGTATCACACCCAGTAAAACCTAAAAACAATACAAAAACTAAACTAAATTTTAACGACTCCATAGTGCTTTCATCTTCCTTTTTAATGCTTTTTTAACTTCTTCTATAAGTGCTTTTCCTTCTTCTTTAAACATAAAAGTAGCCTTATACTTCTCTTCTACAGCCTTTACATAACTTTGTAGTTGTTCTTTTTCCTCTTGAGTTTTAGGAGCATGAAAAAGGTACTCCATACCACTCTCATTATCATACTTCTTCTTTGTCTCTTCAACATAAACTTTACCCTCTATTAACTCTAGTTTTCCAGAATCTAAAACTTTATAACGCTGTACCCTAGCTCCATATGGGGACAAATAGGCTTTACCTCGTCTCGTCCACATAGTATAAAAAGTAATGGTATTGCCTGATATTTCATAACTCCCTTTAACCATACTTTTAGAAGAACAACCACCTGTAGTGTCTGATAGTGTAAAGCTTAGAAGAAAGGTTAGGTTACTATTTTGTTCCTCTTTGTAAAGCTTTAACACCTCTCCTTTACTATCATAGTCATCATACTGCTCTTTAACAAGAGAAAAGTCATTATTATTAATAGTTACATGCTCTAATGAAGCAGAAAAAAGTTGCATAAAAAATAGCGATAAAATAAAGATTGTTTTCATAAATTACTCCCCAAAAAGTAATCATACCATAATTTTTCATCTAAATATAGTTTATTTTTCACCGTTTAAGCATTATTTAACAATTTTAAATATATAATAACACAAGACAAAATATATACCTCCTTAAAAGTTATAGTTTGTCTTAATTAAACAACTTATATATTATACTTGGTGATAAATTTTTTCTTTGTTTTCTATTTATCACCAAACTTTCTTTTTATTTTCCCTCTTACAATCTACCATATCACTCATTATTTTCAAGTTCCTTTTAGCTATAATTCAGCATGGCATTTATAAAAATAAACAAAGAAAATTTCTTTCATAATCTATCTCAATTTACAAAAAAAATAGGTTCAAAAAACAGCATTGCTATTGTACTAAAAGACAACGCCTATGGTCATGGCTTAGAACTTATGGCAAAACTTTCGGCTGAGTTTGGACTAACCAAAGCTGTGGTTCGTACCACTAAAGAAGCAGAGCAAATCAAACCCTATTTTAAATATATACTTGTCTTGGGTGATAAGGCTATTGCTCAAGAACCTTATACTTTTGCACTTAACAGCCTAGAGGATATCTACAAAGCAGAAAAAAATGCTTGTGTTGAACTCAAAGTAGATACAGGAATGCATAGAAATGGTATTGCCATGCATGAAATAGAAAAAGCATTGAAATTAATTGAAGAAAAAGAACTATTACTCGTAGGAGTAATGTCACATAACCGTTCAGCCGATGAACTAAGTAGCGAACTTTTTTGGCAACATAAAAATTTTTTAGAAGTTAAAAAACGTATTGAAGAATTAGTCGATACTCAACTCATTACCTACCATAACTTTAACTCTGCTACAGCATTACGACTTGCGTGTTATAATGAAAAATTTATTCGCCTAGGCATAGGAGCTTATGGATACTCTGAACTACCTGCTATTTATGACACCTTAAATTTAAAACCAGTACTTTCACTTTGGGCAAAAAGAATCTCTACACGTCAGTTAAAAAAAGGTCAAAGAGTTGGCTATGGAGGTCAATTTGTAGCCCCAAAAGAGATGACTGTCTCTACTTACGACTTAGGTTATGGTGATGGATGGATGAGAAGTAATAGTTTTGAGTCATTTGTTACAGCCGAGGGATTACCTCTACTTGGTCGTGTCTCTATGGATTATGTTATTTTAGAGTCTACTAAAGATGAAGTGTGTATCTTTAATGATGCTTTAGCTGCAGGAAAACAGTTAGGTACTATCTCTTATGAGCTTATGACTCAACTACATTCAGATGTAAAAAGAGTGGTTACTTAAACCATGCTCCATCTACATTGGCTTTTGCAAGTTCTTCTATCTCTAACTCTTTAGAGATAACCCCTAAAATTTGAGAGTCAAACAAGTAGTTTTGGGCAATAGGCATAAGCTCTTTGGCTAACTCTTTAGAAGCTTTTATATACTTTGCTTTAAAAATATTGGCAAAAATAGCCTCTTTTATATCGCTTACATTAACCATGTATGCTAAAGAGTTTATCTTACAATACTTCATTAGCTCTATATTGAAGTTTTCAATTTTTAGTGTAGAGTTTGCAGGTGTTTTTTTAATATCTTCTTGATTCTCAACCACATAAAACTGTTCAGTCTCTATCCAAGGGTGTCCAAATATTTTCATAAACTATTTTAACCTCTTGGCTTTTTCTACACACTCAGTTGAACAGTATGCTTTTTTATGATAAATAAGAGCATCATCTTCTGTCATATAGGTTCCACAACTAGCACACTCAGAAGTAGCTTCTATTTCACCAAACTCATGCTCTGATTTTTTTGATTTAGGTCTATCTATAAAGGGGATATTCCCCCCCATTAATCTATAAATAAATCCTGCTATTACGGCAAAAATTATCAACTTTAATATCATTTTATCCCTTTTATATAGAGGTAATTTCTTCTATCTTTTTCAATTATATCATAATCTAAAGCACTCTGAACATCTTCTATTTCATCAAAAACGCGTTCACCCTTATAGAAGAGATACTTTGTATCTTTTGATTGTAGATGATGGGTAAGCCTAAGTAACATTTTAGTATCGGTCACAGCACGTGAACTAATAAGTCCAAAGGGTTCATCGTCAAAATCTTCTACACGCTCTTTTACGACAACTACATTGCTAAGCTCTAGCTCCATAGCCACATACTTTAAAAACATAGCCCGTTTTTTTCGTGGTTCACAAAGTACTGTTTTCACATTAGGGTAAGCTATTGCTAAAATCAATCCAGGAAAACCAGCCCCTGTACCTACATCTAAAATTGAACTTGGTTTCTCTATAAAAGTAGTAGGAAAGAGTGAATCTTCAATATTATTTTCAACATCAACAGGAGTTTTTGCACCTGTTAAATTATGAATCTTATTCCACTCTAACAACAACTCTCTAAATTTTTGTAATTTTTTTTCCATACTACAGTAAATGCCCCATCTGCTCTTTCTTAACTTTTAAATAACCTTCATTATAACTATTTGGCTCCATCTGAATCGGTATACGTTTTATAATCTCTACATTTTTCAATGAATCTATTTTGCTAGGATTGTTAGTAAGAAGTTGAATCTTTTTAATATTAAAATAATCTAAAATATACTCTACTATTTCATACGTTCTCTCATCTGCTTTAAAGCCTAATTGATGATTTGCTTCTACCGTATCATAGCCTCTATCTTGCAGGGCATACGCATTTACTTTTCCTAAAAGCCCGATATTCCTTCCCTCTTGGCGATGATAGATTATCATCCCACCCTGTGAGGCAATAAGCTCTTGTGAAAAAGCCAACTGCTCTCCACAATCACACTTTATAGACCCCAAAGCATCACCTGTTAAACACTCTGAATGTACTCTAACAATAGGGTTATCACTTAAATCATCTGTAAAAATAGCCAGATGTTCTTTGTCTCCCTCTTTAAAGGCTTGAATGTTAAATGTACCATATTTGGTTGGGAGTTTTGCAACTTTAGAAATATCAATTTGTCTCATGGGCAAAATTATATCAGTTTATGATAAAATTCAGCAAATTAAAATAAGGGAAAATTATGTTTACCAGATTTAGACGAAAAAGACTCAACCCTGTATTAAGAGACCTTCTTCAAGAGACTCATTTACGAGTGGATGATTTTATCTATCCTCTTTTTATCAGAAGTGGAGAAGGTATAAAAAAAGAGGTTGACTCTATGCCTGGTGTTTTTCAGATGAGTATTGATGAAGTTTTAAAAGAGTGTGAGGTACTAAAATCTTTAGGAATTTACTCCATTATTCTCTTTGGTATTCCAGAGGTTAAGGACTCAGTCGGAAGTGATGCCATGTGTGACCACGGGATTATTGCTTCAAGTATACGTGCCATAAAAGAGGCTCATCCTGATATGTTTGTGGTTACAGACCTATGTTTTTGTGAATATACTGACCATGGTCATTGTGGAGTACTTGACCCAATTTTAGAGACAGTTGATAATGACATCACCTTAACCAACCTACAAAAACAAGCTGTTATTCATGCTAAATCTGGAGCCGACATGATAGCACCAAGTGGTATGATGGATGGAATGATAACAGCCATAAGAGAAGGACTTGATTCGGAGGGGTACTCTCATATACCTATTATGTCCTACTCGACTAAGTTCTCTTCTGCTTATTATGGACCATTTAGAGATGTAGCTGAAAGCTCTCCTAGTTTTGGAGATAGACGTTCCTATCAAATGAACCCTGCAAATCGAAAAGAGGCTATTTTAGAGAGTATGGCAGATGAGGCAGAAGGTGCAGATATCTTAATGGTTAAACCTGCTCTTGCTTACTTAGATATTGTAAGAGATATAAAAGAGAACTCTTCACTCCCACTGGCTGTCTATAATGTGAGTGGTGAATACTCTATGTTAAAAATGGCTGCAAAAGCTGGGGTAATTGACTATGAAAAAGTAATGATGGAAACCATGATTGGGTTTAAACGAGCTGGAGCTGATATTATTATCTCTTATCATGCTAAAGAGGTAGCTAAACTTTTAAATAAATAAAGAGAGATTTTTATTCTCTCTCTCTATCAATCTCTTTGGTTAATGCTTCTAAATCTTTTATATACTTACTCTCTACACTGTCTAATTCAATATTTTTTGTTGTTTTTGCTAAAGACTCTATATATCTACTCTCTGTTTTATTATCATTATTTGTACTGTTTTCATGAGCCTTGTTTTTCTCTTCACTTTTAGACATATCAATTTTTATTTGATCTGCCAAATCATTAACATCTAAACTTTTTGATTTTGGTAACTCACTTAATGATTTAACAACAGTTTTTTTAACCTCTTTATCTTTCATTTTATTTTCTATTTGGATAGGTTCAGTAGCTTCAGCTGTCACCTTTAACTCCTCATCTGATATAATTTCAACTGAACTCTGTAAGCCTGAAGTTTTACTATTCATATTCATAATGTAATTATATCCAAAAATTGAAAGGGCAATAATCATAGCCAATAAAAACAGAATAATTAATATTGAAATTATAGGCGATGATTCTTTATCTTCTGAATTATTATTTAATATTTGAGATTTATAAGCTTCACAAAAATCAACTTCATCTTCTTTATTGTTTTTAAACAAGTTGTTCCTTTATTTAGAATATATTTTTAATTTATTTTTAATTTAATATGATTATTCTAACATAAAAATCAATAAAATCTCTTTTAAATCACATTTTTTACATATTTGTTACCACAGAACCCTATTTGTTTGATATAATACTAATAATTGAATAATTCAACGCAAATAATGTTATTTATTACATTAATTTGTGTTATTATAACTAAAATAAAAGGGAGAAGAACATTATGGATGCAGCAACATTCTGGATGGTAGGAATATTTTTAATTGCTACCATATTGGTTATACTTTATTATACAGGTGTGTTACAAAACTTTTTACCTGTAGTTATTGTAGATTCACAAAAAGCAGTAATTGTAGATAATCGTTTAGGAAAGGATAGGGTCTTAACAGAGGGAATCAACCGTTATTTTCCTTGGATAGAGAAAATTGAAGGTGAAATTTCACTAAAAGAGCAACCCGTTGACCCTGAACCTCAAGCTATTATTACAAAAGACAACATTAGTATTACAGTTGATATGATTGCAATGATAAAGGTTGTTGACCCATTGAAGGCAGTTATGGATGTAAGTGATTATAAAAAGGCTGTCAATAGTCTCATACAGACTGGAGTAGTTGACATTATGGGTAAAATGGAACTCAAAGAGATTCAAATGAATTTAGAGAGTATCTCAAAAGAGGTCTTAACTCATGTCGAAAAGGACAGTTTAAGATGGGGTGTAAAAATTGCACAAGTTAGATTTGAAAGCATTAGCTATTCTGAAGACATTAAACAAGCTATGGAAAAAGAGATTGTTGCAGAAAAAGAGAAAAGAGCTGCTATTCTTAAGGCAGAAGGAGATCATAAAGTACATGAACTTCATGCAGATGGAGAACGTGTTCTGATTGAAAAACGAGCTGAGGCAACTCATAAAGTTATCAAAGACTTAAAAGAGTTAATGCCTGATTTATCAGATGAGAAGATTATGCAATTTTTAACAAAGACAGCATATATTGACTCTATGAAAGAGTTGTCTTCTTCTTCTAACTCCAAGTTTGTTCTATATCCAACTGATGTACAGCAACCTATGGATAAAGTTATGAATGCTGAGTATATGACACGTAATATACCTAACAACGATATAAAATAATCAACAAAAAAGGAAAAAATATGTTTTTTATAACAGGAATGTCAACATTTACATGGGTTTTACTTGCATACGTAGGTTTACATTTAGGACATGATTATGTCAGTGCATTTAAAAGTTTAAGTCTTGATTCAATCATACTAACACATCATATTAGTCCAGAGAGAGACTTTATATTAAGAGTTAGAGAGCTATTTCTAATTATAGGTTCATTTGCACTATTTATAGAGATATCAAAGGCAGCAACATCTACTAAATTTGGTCCAACTGAAACACTTTTAAGCTTTATTGTCTCAATTGTTTTTGTTGTGATGTTTTTTATGGTTTCATGGGCACAAAATGCGACCTTCCTTATCTTAGCGATGATGTCTCTAATTGATGCTACAGGTGGATTTATTATTGAGCTAAAAGCAGCTAAACGTGATATCTCTATTGGATAATTTCTAAAAGGCTATAATATTTCTATATTTCTACCTACCAATCACCAATACATTGTCATTGGTGATGTTCATGGTTGTATTGATGAACTTAAGACTCTTTTAAAAACTCAAGGGTTTACAACCAATAAAGAGGATTTATTAGAAATAAATTCTGAAAATGAACATAAATCTATTGTCTTACTTGGAGACTTTGTCGACAAAGCCTCCGAGGAAAAACTGACTCAAACTATTGAGTTTCTTTACAAAAACTACCAACACCTAAACCAACAACGAAAACGTCTCTATTTGATTCTTGGAAACCATGAAGATATGGTTTACAGATATATCACAAATGACCCAACCATTATTGTTAATCCAAAGACCATTAGAAATAAAGCTCTCTACTACAATACTGTAGCCCTTTTAGAAAAAGAGCCTAAACTAAAAAAGCTTTTTTTAGAGCTATACAGTTTTTGTGATACCTATCTTCTTTATAAAAAAGATAGTGACTTCTCTGTCACCTTAACTCATGCACCATGTGAAGAGAAATACTTAGCAAAAAACGATACAATCTCAAGAAAAAAAATGATAAAATGTGTTTCACGCAGTAAAAACCCTAACATGCCATTAGATGAGCTGCTCCCTTACACACATGAAGAGGCTAAAGAGAACCAACATTATCATATTTTTGGACACCTTTCACAACCCAGTATACGTCAATATAAAAACAAAATCTGTATAGACACCTCTGCCATTTATGGTAACACCTTAAGCTGTGCGATTATAGAAGACAAAACCATAAATTTTTACTCTGCACCTTTTGAATCTAAACAAAAAAAAGCTGAACAAACCTACAATATACTTTTTGATTTTTAGCGATTAATTTCTTTATAACATTTTCATGGTAAAATGGCTCCCTTAAATTAAAACTACTTATTATATGGTAAGTAATGTAATAGGAACTCCCCCATGAGACACTTCTTAAGCATAAAAGACTTTACAAAAACTGAACTTTTAGAGATGATTAATCTAGCCAAAAAGATTAAAACAGAAACAAAAGCAAAAAAATTCGTACCCTATTTAGAGAAACAGACCCTTGGTATGATTTTTGAAAAAAGCTCTACAAGAACACGTGTGAGTTTTGAAACTGGTATCTACCAGCTTGGTGGGATTGGTCTATTCTTATCATCAAATGATATTCAGCTAGGGCGTGGTGAACCCATGAAAGATACAGCCAGAGTGATTAGCCGTATGGTTGATATGGTCATGATACGAACTTTTGCACATAGCAACATAGAAGAGTTTGCAAAATACTCAAAAGTACCTGTAATCAATGGATTAACAGACTCCTATCATCCTGTTCAACTCATGACAGACTTCCTTACCCTGCTAGAGTGTGGTGTTGAAAACCCTATTGTTGCTTATGTAGGTGATGGAAACAACAACATGACCCACTCTTGGTTAATGTTGGCTGCTAAACTTGGTTTTGAACTCCGTATTGCCACACCAAAGGGTTATGAGTGTGACCAAGAAATCGTTAATAAAGCGTTAATATTTGCGAAAGAGAGTGGTGCTACTATTACATTTGGACATGACCCAAAGGTTACCGTAGAGGGAGCCAATGTAGTGACTACAGATACTTGGGTCTCTATGGGACAAGAGGATGAAAAAGAGATAAGATTAAAAGCATTTGATGGTTATATTGTAGACGCTTCACTTATGAGTTTAGCCCAAGAAGATGCTATATTCTTACACTGCTTACCTGCTTATCGTGGTCTTGAAGTGAGTGAAGAGATATTTGAAAAACATGCAGATGAAATCTTCTTAGAAGCAGAAAATAGACTACATGCCCAAAAAGGAATCATGGTTTGGCTTGACCAACACCGTGATGATACAATAACAGAAGGAAAATAATGAGCAATATAGATTTTGAGAAGTTTTCAAAATACTCTAAACCAGGACCTAGATACACCTCGTACCCTACAGCTTTAGAGTTTAACAATGATTTTAAACATGATAAATACATTGAGTTCCTTGAGAACTCTACAGAAAAACTCTCTTTATATGTTCACCTCCCCTTCTGTAGAAGTGCTTGTTACTTCTGTGGATGTAATGTTGTCTTTACTTCAAAAGAGGAGAAACTAAGTCGTTATGTTGACTACTTAAAAAAAGAGATTGATATTCTAGCCGAACACATAGATACCAATCGTGAAGTGATTCAATTTCACTTTGGTGGTGGAACACCCACTTTTTATAAAGCCTTTGAACTCGATGAAATTGTTACTTATATCAAGTCAAAATTCCCTAACTGGAGCAGTGATGCTGAAATCTCTTGTGAAATTGACCCAAGATATTTCAATGAAGAGCAGATGAAAGTGTTCCAAAAACATGGCTTTAACCGAATTAGCTTTGGTGTGCAAGATTTAGATGAGAAAGTACAAAAAGAGATTCACCGTGTTCAACCACTTGAGCTAACTAAAAAGGCTGTTGAACTGGCACGTAAATATGGTATCAACTCCATTAATACAGACTTCATCTATGGTTTACCTTACCAAACGCTAGAGACATTTCAAAAGACCCTAGAGCTATCGACCCAACTCAACCCTGACAGAGTAGCTGTCTTTAACTATGCTCACGTACCTTGGCTTATGAAAACCATGCGTAAGTTTGATGAAACCACTCTACCTACCCCTGATGTTAAACTACAAATTTTTCAATACACCATTGACTTTTTTGAAAAACATGGCTATAAAATGGTAGGTATGGACCACTTTGCTAAACCAGAAGATGAACTCTTTGGAGCCATTGAGAAAGGTGAACTACATAGAAACTTCCAAGGTTACACCACAAAAGGTGGTGCAAACTTAGTAGGAATTGGTCTAACAAGCATCGGTGAAGGAAAGCGTTACTATGCTCAAAATACAAAAGATATGAAAGCGTATGAAGAGAGGCTAGATGAAGGAAAACTTCCCTTTGAAAGAGGTGTAGTATTAGATGATGATGACTTTCTAAGAAAAGCCGTCATTATGGAACTGATGGCAAACTTCTCTATTGATATGAAACGTGTAGAAAGAGAGCATGACATTAATTTTAAAGAGTATTTCTCTGATGCATTAGAAGCTTTACAAGAGTTTGTAGATGCAGAATTGGTTACTATAACAGATGATAAAATATCGGTTAGTACCACAGGAACACTTTTAATAAGAAATATTGCTATGCCATTTGATGCCTACATGAAAAAATACGCACAAAGTAAAAAAGCATTTTCTAAGACGGTTTAGATATATTCAAAGAATCCGTAGGGTGTGATTGCTATCACACCACTTACAAATAATATAATCATGGTGCAATAGCAATTGCACCCTACAGTGAGAAATAAATGACAAAAAAACCAGAAGATATTTTTAACTTTCAAGCAACATCAGACGACTGTGTCAAATGTGGAAAGTGTATACCTGTCTGTACCATTCACCAAGTCAATGCCGATGAAGTAACTTCTCCTC
>Ga0256832_1002980_pt1 | contig 11567 bp, 3 predicted proteins | sample 134614metaG_FD_190534 | JGI IMG/M metagenome (GOLD analysis project Ga0256832, IMG submission 190534) | Hydrothermal vent microbial communities from Lau Basin, Pacific Ocean - 134-614 | ecosystem: Environmental > Aquatic > Marine > Hydrothermal vents | place: Pacific Ocean: Lau Basin | collected...
ATTCAGGGGGGGGAGAGGAAATGTTAAGAAAAATTTTAATGGTATGTATGATAGTGTCGGCAGCTATTGCAACGCCTGCTGTTGCAAAATATGATCCGGGTAGTGTTCCTGGCATGATGAAAAAACTACATGGTTTTAAAGGGAAACATATATCAGGAAGCTTACATTGCAACCCCGGAGGCGGCAGTAAAAATTGTGACTTCTATACAAAAAGAGCAAGCAAGGCCTATGCCCGCTATTTGAAATTTAAGAAAATATATACTGATTGTCAGCACAACACGGAAGGTCACGGATCAAACTGCAAGATCCAAAAATATGGCTTCAAACATACACAGGACAAACACAAAAGCAAAAATAGCAAATGTAACCTGTGCAATAAATGCAATATGTACAAGAGAAAAGCTGCTGTAGCCTATAAAAAGTATCTCTTTTACGAAAAAAAACGCAAACGCGCTTGTCCTACTGAAGCAGCTCCTGTGGCATATGATCAGAATATTACAACTCCGGAAGATACCAATATAAGTATTATGCTGACGGGTACGGACAGCAACGCAAAACCGTTAAGTTATGTGATGCTTACGCAGCCTGCACAAGGGGTACTCTATGGTACTGCGCCAAACTTCATCTATGCTCCCCATGCCGATTATACCGGGGAAGACAGTTTTACATTCAAGGTCAATAACGGAACGATCGACTCCAATATAGCTACAGTATCGATTATTGTGACACCGGTCAATGATGCCCCGATTGTTGAAGATAAACATTTTGTTGTTCCCGAAGATACAAATGTAAGCATGCTGTTAACAGGGTTTGATAAAGATGGGGACACGTTAACCTATCATATAAAAAAAGAGCCGGTACATGGCACTGTAACGGGGAATGCATCCAACTTTACCTATAAACCTGTGAAAGGTTATTATGGATCGGATCATTTTGTGTATATTGCAAATGACGGTACCATAGATTCAAATGAAGCCACAGGCACAATAGAAATAATAAGAAACAATACAAGTGCCCCAATAGCTATTGACCAGAATGTTACAACCGATGAAAACAGTGCTGTAGATATTGAATTATTGGGCTTAGACAGTGATGGTGATACCTTAACCTATAGTGTCGTCACGCAGCCACGCAATGGAATATTAAGTGGTACAGGTAAAGATATAACCTATACGCCCGATGGAAACTATAGCGGGACAGACAGTTTCACATTTAAAGTAAATGATGGACTGTCAGCTTCCAATGTGGCTACTGTGCACATTTTGGTAAAAGAGAAAGCTGAAGTCAGTTGTAAAGATATACCTGTTGTGACGGGAGCCTTAAACCCGGTAGTAAAATGGCACTGGGATGGAAGCCAAACCTCAGAAAACCCTCTATCAGTTGAAACGATAAGCAGCCCAATAGTTGGACAACTCAATGATGATAACGGGGATGGGAAAATAGACAATAATGACAATCCGGATATTGTATTTACAACATTTTACAATTGGGAAGTTTTTAGAGGCAAGGGTATATTGAGAGCTGTTAATGGAAAAAGTGGTGAAGAGCTTTGGAGTATACCCAAAAATCAATATCTTATTTCTCCAAACGCCTATAGCGCATTAGGTGATATTGATCATGACGGTTTAAATGAGATCATTACCATAACAAATGATGGACACCTTATTGCTTTTGAAAATGACGGTACATTCAAATGGGAAAGCAACTACCGGATCAATGGTGACTCGTGGGCGATATCACTCAATGACTTGGATTCAGACGGCAATATTGAACTTATTGTCGGTTCAATCATTTTTAATGCGGATGGAAGTCTCAAAAGAGATATCAATTCTCCCTATACTGCCTCCAATGTTTTTGGCGGTTTGTTTTCAACCGTTGTTGATCTGAACAATGATGGAAAAAAAGAGATCCTTAACGGATCTGCCGCCTATGATCTAAACGGAACAGTATTATGGGATGCCCATTTGGGAAACGGATTTACAGCTATAGGGAATTTTAACCATGATATATATCCGGAAATTGTATTTGTCGGCGGACAATCCGTAACATTGCTCGATCACAATGGACATATCATCTGGGGACCAGTTGGCTTGGCCGGAGCAAACAGAGGTATGGGAGGTGCACCTACAATCGCAGATTTGGATGGCGATGGTCTTCCGGAGATAGGCGTAGCAGCCTATACTTACTATATAGCACTTGATACAGACGGAACGGTTATGTGGAAACAGCGTACGTTCGATGATTCTGAAATCACAGGCTCAACCGTTTTTGATTTTGAAGGGGACGGTCGGGCAGAGATATTGTATTTTGACGAACAAAAGTTTCGTATTTTTGACGGTGCTACAGGTACAGTCAGGTTTGAAATGTCAAATACTTCGGTAACTTCCAGAGAATATCCAATTGTTGCCGACATCGATAAGGACGGTCATGCGGAGATCATACTGCCTGCCAACAAGATATATCATGGCGGGGCAGATTATGGTATGAAGGTACTTGAAGATGCCAATGACAGTTGGATGCCTACACGGTCTATATGGAATGAGTACAACTATCATATCACCAATATCAATGATGACGGTACTATTCCAAAATACGAAGAGCCATCATGGCTTACCCACAATACCTACAGGCTCAATACCTTTGCCGTCAATACACGCTGTCAAAAGCCGCCGGTGGCCTATGAAGGAAACTATACTACATTAGAAGATACAGCAAAAAGTATTGCACTGTATGCAAAAGATATAAACCGTGACACATTGACCTATACCGTTACAAAACAGCCTGTACACGGAACATTAGAGGGTACGGCACCATATCTTATCTATATACCAGACAACGGATATGTCGGAAGCGATCATTTCTCCTACAGGGTGAATGACGGGTATGTTGATTCCAATGAAGCCAATATTACTATTACGGTACTTTCATCTGATAATGCACTTATCGCAGTGGATGATGAGGTTACTTTAAATGAAGATACCAATATTACAGTGAATGTTTTGGAAAATGACAGTAACGCAACAGGTGTTGCCAGCATGGCTATTGTTGTCTCACCGATGCATGGGGCGGCACGTATCGTCAATGATCAGGTGCACTATGCCCCCAAAGCAAATTACCATGGGGAGGATGTGTTCTACTACACCTATAGAAACAGTAACGGATTTGTCTCCAATGCTGCAAAAGTAACCCTTAACATAGGTGCAAGCAATGATGCCCCTGTGGCAGAGGATCAAAACCTCTCCATAGATGAAGATACAGAAGTGGTAACTACGCTGCGCGCAAGTGATGCTGATGGTGATACTTTGGTCTACTCTATAGTCACCCCTCCTGCACATGGAAAGCTCAATGGTGTTGCACCCTACTATGCCTATGTACCCGATAAAGATTATGTAGGTACAGACAGCTTCAGTTTTAAAGCATTTGATGGAAATCTTGATTCTAATGTTGCAATAGTCAGTATCACCATAAATCCAGTCAATGATGCACCTGTAGCCATAGTCGGACCAAACCAACGAAAATTGCTCGGTAAGCCTGTTTTTTTGGATGGCAACAGCAGTTATGATGTTGATGGTGAGATTGTTTCCTATGTATGGAGAGAGGGCAATATGACACTCTCCGACCAATCGACTTTCACAAAAAACGATTTCACATTAGGAGAACACACCCTGATGCTCACCGTCACAGATAATGATGGTTTGAGTGCGAGCAGTACAACGATAGTCAATATACTCTCTGTTGATACACCTGACACGACACCACCGGTTATCACTGTACTGGGTGAGAGACCTGCGCAACTTAATATTGGTGATACTTATGTTGATGCGGGAGCAACAGCATACGACAGTAGAGACGGCAGTGTCAGTGTAAGTACACAAAACAATGTCAATACTTCAGTGGCAGGAACGTACACTGTTCACTATAGTGCAGTTGATAGTGCAGGCAATAGTGCAACAGCTACGCGTATGGTGATGGTGATTGACAGAAGTGCACCTGATGTTACACCTCCGGTGATTACTGTTTTAGGAGACAATCCTCAGACAGTATACCAAAACAGACCCTATGTTGATGCAGGTGTACGTGTCATAGATGACCATGATGGCAATATAGGATATGCACTTTCACACAATATCAATACAGCGCAGATAGGTAAATATCAGGTACACTATACCGCTACGGACAGTGCAGGAAACAGTGCTACTGCTACAAGAGAGGTACTTGTGCGCGATCCTAACGGCAACCGTCCACCTCTTGCCAATGCAGGAAGTGATATAACTGTATCGTTGGGAGAGAGTGTAACACTGGATGGCTCTGCAAGCCGAGATCTTGATGGGGAGATTGTCTCGTATCTATGGCAGGAAGTGGAGCAAAATCTTTCTACATCACCACATTTTACCAAGAATGATTGGAGTGCAGGTCTCCATACCCTGACACTTACGGTAGTAGACAACGAGGGAGCCACAGGCAGTGACAGTGTCATTGTAAGAGTCATAGACCCTAATGATACCACTCCGCCAAGTGTTGCTATTGGTACTCCTGCGGAGAATACAAAAGTCACATTGCAAACAGAGATTGTCGGTACGGCAAGTGATGAGAATTTGGACTACTACACGCTTTCACTTTCTCCTGTAGGTAAAGATACCTACACAGAATTTGCCCGAGGTACGGTCAGTGTGCGTGATGGTGTGCTGGGTGTACTGGATGCTACGACCCTTGCCAATGGTATTTATGATTTGAAGCTTGCAGCGGTGGATGAGAATGGGGCTACTGCTACTGCCTCCACCAAAGTCATCATCGACGGCAGAGCCAAGATCGGCAACTTCTCCTTCACCGTCCGTGACTTCGACCTCAAAGTAGGCGGGATTCCGGTGCAGGTGAACCGTACCTATTCGACGCTGCAGCGGTTTAAAAAGTATGACTTCACCTACGGATGGAGTATTGACTACCAGAATGTGAAGCTTGAAGAGAGTATCCATCCGGGCAAGGCATGGCGCACAACTCCCGATACCCTTGTGGGGTACTGCTTCAAGGAAGCCAAACAGCATATTGTCAATATTGCCCTGCCTGACGGGACGACGGAGCGTTTTGTGTTTCAGTTTGCCAGAGAGTGCGGACACTATAGTATCGGCAGTTTCTATGATGCGCCTGTGTTGATACCTCTTGATGGTACAGAGGCGAAGCTTGAGGCTGTGGATGGTTCAGATACAGTAGCGATGAACGATGCCGGAGAGATCATTGACGGAAACTCTTTGGCACCGTATGACCCCGGTCTCTACAGGCTGACCCTGCCCAACGGCATGGTCTACGAGATAGACCAAAACAAAGGCATTACCAAGGTTGTCAATCTGCGAGGTGATACCCTGCAGTACAACCACAATGGTATTATCAGTTCCCGCGGCGAGTCGCTCGCTTTTGAGCGTGACAGTGAGGATCGCATCACCAAGATCACCGATCTGGCCGGCAAATCGGTGCAGTATCACTATAACCAAAACAGCGATCTGGACTATGTGATCGATCAGATGGGATACAAAACGCAGTACCGCTATCTGCCGGGTCATTTGTTGAGCGAGTACTACGATCCCAGTGGTACTATGCTTGCTAAAAATATCTATGATGAAGCAGGAAGACTCATACAAACCATAGATGCCGACGGCAATGTGGTAGCGTTTACCCACGACATAGAGGGCAAAGAAGAGGTAGTCAAAGATAAATTAGGGCGTACCTCTGTGTTTGTCTATGATGAGGCAGGCAATGTGCTCAGCCAGACCAATCCGCTGGGAGAGACGACGGTCAGAACCTACGATGCCAAAGGCAGAGAACTGACTGTGACCGATCCGCTGGGCAATACCCTCACCAACACCTACGATGCCAACGGCAATTTGCTGAGCACTACCGATGCGCTGGGCAACACCGAGACGACCACCTATAACGACAAACAATCCCCCACAAGCATCACCGACAAAAACGGCAATACCCTGAATATCGTATATAATGATTATAACAATCCTCGCTATATAATCACCCCAAGCGGCGCAACAACTACCTACTACTATGATCAGTTTGGCAATAAAGTTCAAAGCATTAACGAATACAACCAGACTACGGTGTATACCTACAAGAACCGCTTTGTCTCTACCCTTGGGGATGTGTCGTCAACGGGTAAAGTGGAGAGTGAGACCAGACCTGACGGTACCAAGATCACCTATACCTACGATGAGAGTCTTAACCTACTTACGACGACTACAACCACAGCCGAGGGTATAACAACCACCACCGCCAATACCTACGATGCCTTCAACCGCATCACAAGCACCACGGATGAGCGGGGCAATACCACGACCTACGAGTACGATGCGAGGGGCAACAAAGTCTCCATGACCGACATTTACGGTCTGAAGACTACCTATGAGTACAACACCCAAAATAAGCTCACCAAAACCACCTACCCAGACGGCACCACTGAGCTAAAAACCTACGATGCGATGGGCAATCTCCTCTCTGAGACCGACAAGGAGGGGCACACGACCACCTATGAGTACGACGGCGCCGATCGGCTCATCAAGACCACCTACCCCGACGGCACCGCCACCTCCAAGACCTACGACGCGGCCGGCAGGGTCACATCTACGACCGATCAACGCGGCAATACGACAACATATGAATATGACGCCGCAGGCAACAAGATCGCCCAGACCGATGCACTGGGTAACAAAACAACCTTTACCTATGATGCACAAGGCAATCTGCTCAGCGTCACCGATGCGCTGGGTCAGACCACCCGTTATGAATACAATACCCTCAATCAAAGAGTAAAAACCATTTATCCTGACGGCAGCATCACCACACAGAGTATGAATATCTCCGGACTGCCTGAGAGCAAAACCGATGAAGCAGGACACACGACACAGTACGGCTACGATACCAACAAAACCATACCGCTGCTTGAGCGAGTCACCCTTGCCGACGGTGCGGTGACACGCTACAGCTACGACAGCCAAGGGAGAAAAACAAGCCTCACAGACGCTCTAAGCCATACCACCGCATGGAGTTACCAACCGACAGGAGAACTCTCAAGCGAAACACTCCCCCAAGGCGAGAGAAAAACATTCACCTACGATGCACAGGGCAGACAGACACAAATAACTGACTACGCTAACAAAGCACAGAAGTTCATCTATGACAGTTACGACAGACTCGTGCGCATAGAGTATAGTGACGGCAATACGGTCACTTATGACTATACCCCAAGCGGAAGAGTCAAAACTATTACGAATACCCAAGGAACCATAGCCAACACCTATGACGCTATGGGCAGACTCAAAACCCAGACTAACCCTAGTGGCGAGACCATCACCTACACCTACGACGAAGTGGGCAACATCACCCGCATCGAGACTCCAACACAAAGCATCTCTAAAACCTACGATGCCCTCAATCGTCTCAAAACCGTAACAGACGATCAAGGGACAACAACTTATGAGTATGATGCCATAGGCAGAGTGACCCAAGTCACCTATCCCAACGGCATCACCACAGCCTACACCTACGACAGCAGAAACAGAGTCACCAAGATCGAGCACAAAAAGAGTGACGGCACCGTGTTGCAAAGCTTTGCTTACACCTACGATGCGGTAGGCAACCGTACCCAGGTGGTCGAAAACACCGGCAGAACCGTCACCTACGAATACAACGACGTCAACCAGCTGACCAAAGAGACGGTTACGAATGATCCAAATGGGAATAACACGACCACAACCTACACTTATGATGCAGTAGGCAATTTGGTCAGTAAAACTATTGACGGTATAGAGACAAGCTATACCTACAACGCCAACGACCAACTCACACAAAAAGGCTCCGTTACCTACACCTATGACGCTAACGGCAATCTCATAGACGATGGTACCAATACCTATGAGTATGATGATAAAAACCGTCTCGTCAAAGTCACGACCCCGACCCAAACGATCGAATACACCTACGATGCACAAGACCACCGCATCGCCAAGATCGTAGAGGGCACTACGACCACCTACCTCGTCGATCCCAACACCCCCTATGCCCGAGTCATTCACGAAAGCCGCGACAACGGCACCGAGATCGACTACAGCTATGGCCTGCGGCTGTTAAACAATGGAGAGCATACCTTCCTCACCGATGCACTCGGCTCCACCCGTGCGCTGGCAGACGGCAGCGGACAGATCACCGACAGCTACGACTACACGCCGTACGGAGAACTGCTGCGCCATAGCGGCACTTCAGATACCCCCTTCCTCTTTACCGGGGAGCAGTACGACCCCGAAGCCGGGTTGTATTACCTCAGAGCGCGGTATTACAGCCCCGAGCTGAGCCGGTTCCTTGCGAGAGATACCTACGAAGGGACACTGACCGATCCCATCACGCAAAATCCGTATGCCTACGCCAATGATAACCCGCTGAGATATGTAGATCCCAGTGGGCATATGAGTATGTTGGATGTTACGAATACCCTAGCTATAATGGGAACACTTAGCGGTATTGGAACCTCTTTGATAAGCACAAATAACTTTACTAGTGGCTCGTATATGAGATGTTGGCTAAAGTGTGTTCAAAGTCACAATCCTTTGCACCCAGCTTTTACCACGATCTTCGCAATATCCGGTGCACCTATTCCAAAATCTTGGTTGAAGGCAATGGGGCTGAGGGTTATTATACTTCCAGGAGGCAGTCAGTATACCACATTATCAAGTGCCTTATCCGTTATTTTAAAACAGGGCGGAGCTAGTTTATTGAGAGGATTAGGGAAAGGATCATATTATGGGGTTCTTGTTTATGGAATTTATATGGATATACTGCAGGGCGCTTGCTTGACGCATTGTGCCAGCAGCACCTGCAAGGAATAGACTGATGTTTGAGAATGTATCAGCATTTTTGTTTTTTGTTGGAGTTGGGTTGGGATTGTCAATGATATTCAGTTTTATTGAAAGAAAAAGAAGAAAATCAAAGACGTATTCATTGCCAAATCAAAATTTAAATGAAATATATGAAAAGTATTACAAAGAAAAGATAGACTACAAAAGTTTCATATGTGCATTGAATATATTTTTAGAAAGGGTCCATATAGATGATTTCAATCGAATCGATCATAAAAAAGAGATTGCATATTATGAAACACGACTCTCTATAGCCATATCATCGGATGTTGAAGATTTACTTATGGACTACATAGATTTTTTACCAAAAAACAAAGAGGTATTTAAGATACATGAAGTGATCTTGGCTATTGCAAAGAAAGATTGCAATAAAAATGATAGTTACAAATCATGAAACCCATCCTTTCTTTCCTTCTTTTTGTAATCACACTCTTTGCCAACATCCGTTCGGGTGCATATGATGCCCAAGATCACCGCATCGCCAAGATCGTAGAGGGCACTACGACCACCTACCTCGTCGATCCCAACACCCCCTATGCACAGGTGATCCGCGAGAGCAAAGAGAATGGAACGGAGGTTTATTACACCTACGGCAAAGACCTGCTCAGTGACGGTAGTCACACCTTCTTGACGGATGCTCTTGGAAGTACAAGAGGTTTAGCAGACCGTGCCGGGCAACTGACAGATAGCTACGACTACAGCCCCTACGGCACACTCCTGCGCCACAGTGGAAGCAGTGACAATCCTTTCCTCTTCACCGGTGAGCAGTACGATCCCGAAGCCGGGTTGTACTACCTCAGAGCGCGGTATTACAGCCCCAAACTGGCAAGGTTCCTGAGTCGGGATACATACGAAGGGTGCATTTACAATCCGATAGTAATGAACAAATATGCGTATGCAAACGGTAATCCTGTAACATATGTTGACCCAAGCGGTAAATTTGGAATTATTGGTGTGATGTATACCCAAGTAGAATCCATGCTGATGCGAGGTGCACGCATGAGTGCCGCTACAAAGCGTGTAGCAAGAGGTTTTCGCATGGCATATAAAACATTGTGTACGGCAGCGAACAAAGCAATGGGGCAAGTAGTTCATCTGCATCATGTGTTACCTGTAGGTATAAGTGGGCTATCAAGAACAAGAGGCGAGTTTGTGGGATTGCAACTTTTAGACAGTATCCATCGCACATTTCATTCTTTGCTTAATGGGGCTTTGAGACTAAAAGGGTATCCTGCAGTAGGTAAGCCTCTATATCATTCTCTTGAGTCGGCAAAATCGTATCGTGAAATCTTTAATATTCTTATGGACTCTGCCGGATACTTTGATAAAGTATGTGAACCGAAAGAGAGCATGAGAAGTAAAATATGGAAGGAGCTTTATGGTGGCGGAATTAATTAAATATGATCAAGAGTTTCTCGATCTTCATGCAGAAATTAAACGATTATCAAGAAAATTTTTAAATAAATCTAATTTCATACTCTCTTATGTGTCTGATGAAATTGCAATGAGAACCAAATTAGTCGAATTGCTTATAGATAATATTGTTGGTGGTTATGTCGAACCGTTTTTCGAAGATAAAGAGTATGATGAATCTTTAGACAGATTTTTAAAAAAAATAGACAGACATGGAAAAAGAACAATTATGATTGATAAGATAAAGCAAGATAAGAAGCCTGCTTTGGAATTCATGTTAAGGTTACTAGACGGGAAGGATACACATTTTATTTGTGTAATTTATATAGATTTTGGTGAGTCTCTACTGACAGATATTGCAAAACTTCTTTCTCAGCCTGAAATTATTTCGGGAGTCCAAATGGAAACGGTGGTTAGGCATGTAAACAACAAAAAGAACCATGTGGCGTTTTGTTTTGGTGGGAGGGATAACGATATGAAAATGTTTATTCAGTCAAGCATTGATAACAAGAGAAAAGTTTACGATATAATGGTTCAGTACGGTGATATTTATAATAGCAACTATCAATATACTTCACTTATACAAAGGGATCTTTTGTGGGGTGTTCCGCCTCTGCCAAATATAGAGCAGGCAAAAGCGGCAATAAAGTTTTTAAAGGATTCCTGATAAACAATATAAGTATGAAAAAAGAATATTCAAGATACATCAATTCAAGGCTCAAAGAGCTTATACCAAAAGAATTTCCATGCTTTAAATATAGTGGGCATAAGGAAGAATTTGCTTTAGATTATAGCTTTGTATGTAGAGAAAGAAACTGCATTAATGTAATCTCGGTACAAAATTATCATAACGAGGACTCTTTTATGGTTGAATTGTTTTGGTCAAAAGAAGGAGAAAAGTTCCAAAATGATCTTGCGCATTTTTGGTTTGAAAGCAATGATGATAGGCTAAAAAAGATTTGTGACGATGTAGGCTCTTCTGTAAGGGTTAGGCTTCCGATCTTTTTTATGGATGACCTCGAGCCTTGGTGGGCGATTGACCCTACAGGAAATATTGTCGAGTCTATAAGACAAAACGGATATATAACATCAGAATCTTATTTTAAGTTTATGTCCGAAGACAGCTTTTATGCGGACGAAGTAATCCTTAAAAAAGAAGAATATAGTTTGTATATAGATCCGCTCATTGATAACGTTATTGATTTGTTGAAAAAATATGCTATTCCATTATTTGAATGTTTGAAT
>Ga0256832_1002981_pt1 | contig 11566 bp, 9 predicted proteins | sample 134614metaG_FD_190534 | JGI IMG/M metagenome (GOLD analysis project Ga0256832, IMG submission 190534) | Hydrothermal vent microbial communities from Lau Basin, Pacific Ocean - 134-614 | ecosystem: Environmental > Aquatic > Marine > Hydrothermal vents | place: Pacific Ocean: Lau Basin | collected...
GGAGACGTCGTAGGCGTTATCGTCATTGAGGTTCCAATGATCGTAGTTGCCTTTGAAGTTCAGAATACGCACGTTCTGCCAGTGTGCCTGATAGGGCATGGGGTTCCAGAGCCGGGCGGGGTAGGGGCCTTTGTCTTCGGGGTTTTTCAGATCGAAACTGTAGCGGACCCGAAAGCGCCGCTTCTCCCGGGAGATCTTCTCTTCACTCTCATAGGCGGACTCGGCAGCGAGCAGCGGAGCGGTGCCGCCGGCGAGTCCTGCCGCAGCGGCGATGGAGAGGGTCTTGAGAAAGTCGCGTCGTTGCATGGCAATCCTTTGTCGCAAAAGTCAGGTTCTCGAAAAATATGCGGTGATAAAGGTGTCAGTAGAGTTCTCTGGCATCTTATGAACGCCCGTCCCGCGGGCCAATGCATCGGTGGAATTTTAGCATATTCCTATGTTGTTCATTGGATGCCGTCAAAGACTTTGGATCGCTCAGAACTGTTCCTTATGAAAAATTGGAGATAATGCCGTAAAGAACACTGATGAGCCGAAATCGAGGAGAAGCGATGCGGGAGTATGATGACAGCCATAAACTGACCAAGTTCGTCAAAGCCGCCGGTTGAGCCGCCAAATTGGGTCCGGGGGACCTTTCACATATCCTGGCGGATCTGGCAAGCGACGACGAACGACTGATCGTGGGGATCGGCAGCAGCGAAGACGCGGCGGTCTACCGTCTCGACGACGAGCGGGCGCTGGTCCAGACGCTCGACGTGATCACCCCGGTGGTGGACGATCCCTATCTCTACGGACAGATCGCAGCCGCCAACAGCCTCAGCGATATTTTCGCCATGGGGGCTGAGGTGCAGACGGCCATGAATATCGTAGGCTTCGATGCCTGCAACCACCCGCAGGAGGTCCTGGGGGAGATCCTGGCCGGCGGGGCCGAAAAGGTACGGGAATGCGGTGGAGTAGTCGTGGGCGGCCATACCATCGAAGCGCCGGAGATGACCTACGGCCTCAGCGTGACGGGGCTGGCCCATCCGGACCGGATCTACCGCAACGACACCCCGCGGATCGGGGATTTGCTGATCCTGGGCAAGCCGCTGGGGATGGGGGTACTCACCACCGCGATCAAAGCCGACATGCTGGAGCGGAACACGGTGATCCGGATCGCGGAGATCCTGGCCCAGCTCAACTACCGGGCCTCCCTGGCGATGCGGAGCTTCGACGTGAGCGCCTGCACCGACGTCACCGGCTTCGGCCTGGCAGGCCACGCCTACGAAATGAGCGGCAAAGGGCGGGTGAGTTTGCATTTTTTCTTCGACCGCCTTCCGATCCTCCCCGAAGCGTGGGAGATGGCGGCGATGGGGATCATCCCCGGCGGCACCTACAACAACCGAAGCTATCTGGAGTCCGAGACCCGCTGGGAGATCGAGACGCCTGACGACATCCTCTTCTACGACGCCCAGACCAGCGGAGGACTGCTGATCGCCGTGGCCCAAAAGGAGGCCCAGGCGCTTCTGGATCGGCTGAGAAACGAAGGGTACGAGTATGCGGCGATCGTGGGAGAGGTGCTCCCCGCCGGCGAAAAGGCGTTGATCGTTTCATGAAGCCGCAGCCGGTCTATCGACAAATCCTTTCTTGTCTCCGATTCGGCATATTTTGATGATGGATGTTGGATTTTGAATTTTGAATTTCGGTGCGTTGCTTCGCACCGCGTATTTTTGGAGGCGGGACTTTAGTCTGTAGGTTGGGCTATCTGCCCAACAAAAAACAAAACGCGTTCCCAATTGTCGGGCATAGCCCGACCTACAACTTCTGAAGCCCTGCCCCCAATGACCAGTGACCAATAACTCCAAACTTGCGACTTGAGGCCCGAAGGGCCGTGCTTGCGACTTTTTCTCTTTCTTTCGTTACAATCCATAGAGATAACGGAAAACTTTCCAAAAAGGTTTCATGTGGAGGTGGAGAGGAATGGATAGGTTCCGAATCGTGGCGATAGTGATGATATGGGCCATGCTCCTGGGGCAAGGGGAGTGTGAACGGATGGATCAAATGCAAAAGAAAAACCCCGCCGCTTCCCAGGGGGCCGATACCGAAGCACTCAGAAGCCTCCGCCTCTCCCTCGGCGCAACATCGCTCAACAAAGACCACAACACCACCTTGAGCCTCACAGGCACCTACGCCGACGGCACCCAAAAGGATCTAAGCGCCCAGGCCAAATGGCTCGTCACCCCCCAGGACGCGATCAAGATCACAGGCCACACCCTCATGGCCCTCAAAGACGTCAACGTCACCCTCCAGGCCCAAGTGGGCAAAGTCCTTTCCAATCCGGTGCATCTGGAGATCTACTGGGAAGTCGACGGCCACCGCCTGCCCCCCGAACCCGACCCGAAAGTGAACAACGCCACCTTGCTGGGGGTGGATGTCAATCACAACGGGGTGAGGGACGATGTGGAGCGGTGGATCTATAAAACCTATAAGCATCCGATTGAGAGGGGGTTGATATTGCAAGTTGCTTATGCGTTTCAAAAAGTTATATTGAATCCCCAAAAAGCTCACGAAACAGTAAAATATATTAATAATTCTTTATCATGTTATTATTATTTGTTCGATACAGATAATTATATTCGGGAAAAATATAAATATCGTTACTTAGGACATGATTTAAAAAAAATCCAATTTAATACTATAAAACGCCATATTGCTTATGAACGGTACAACGGCGAGTTCAACGGTGAAGTATTTAGTTCTCAGGAAGCCAATCAAAGCAAATGTCTCTTTGATGCCAATGGCAACCTGAAGGAATGAATATGAAAAAGTACCTTGTTGCATGGTTCATTTTGCTTCATAGTCTCCATGCTTGAATGTGAATGAGTGTGTCAGCGAGAGCTAACGAGATAATAGTACCTAAAGCCTATGTGTGCCCATACATTTATCAGGACCACGAATCGAATCCAGGGTAACAATCGGGGCCTTCATTTGTTTTTCTTTGTTCGCGCGACAAAGAACACGCGAGGCACTGGCGTCTTGGCGAAGGTACCACTTGATAGCGGAAGCGTGTAATGTGGGACTATGATTCCGCGAGGATTATGGATTTTGGATTCTGGATGTTGGATTTCGGTGCGCCGCATCGCGGCGCTTATCTTAACACTTAACACATAGCACTTAGCACAAATCGATTGTCAAAGAGGGGCGAAGTCCCGTTCAAACGACAAACGACGAACGCTTTACCCGTCCCGCAGCGAAGCAATATAGTCCAAAATCTCCCGCTTGTTTCCCCTGAAGACGATCCGTTCGCTTTTTCTACTGATCTGATAGTCGTACATCGGATCGTAGTACTCCTCCAGCAGGGCCCGGATCCAGGCTTTGTGCCCTTCGGGGTTGCCGGTGCGCTGCTGCTCCTCCCAGGCCGATTCGAGCATGGCGCTGAAGCGGCGGTAGCGCTCGTCTCCCAGCCGTTTGCGGATACGGCGGAAATTGTGCTGCATCGTTTCAAACCAGTCGTAGGGGGCTTTGCCGCGGGCATAGGCTTCGTCGTACTCTTTCTGGGCGTAGAGGATGTAGTCGTCGTAGGTGATCTCGATCCGCTCTTCCAATGGCGTTTCCAGGAGGACCACCTTGCCTTTTTGAAACTCTTCGAAGAGTTCCGGGGGGATGTAACGCTGTCCGATGTTGCGGCTTTCGTCCTCGATCACCAGATGGCGGTAGCCCCCTTCGTCGTGGCGGATCTGGGCGTAGGCCAGGGCGTTTTCAAAAGCGATCTGGGGAGGTTGGGGAGCGGCGTAGCGTCCGAAGGCCGACCCCCGGTGGCGGGCGATCCCCTCCAGATCGATCGCGTCGGGGATCTTTTGTAGCAGCAGGGTCTTCCCGCTGCCGGTGCGTCCGCCGATGACGAGGATCTCTTTCTCTTGGGCCAGCCGGAGGCTCTCTTCCGTCAGGTAGCGTCGGAAAGCTTTGTAGCCTCCTTTGAGTCTCGGGACGACGACCCCCCGTTCGGCCAGCCACTCCTGGACGATCCTGGAGCGCTGTCCGCCCCGCCAGCAGAAGAGGTAGGTATCGGGATGCTCCCGAATGAATTCGATCCAGGCGGCGAGTCGCGCCTCTTTGACCGCACCGCTGACCAGCCGGTGGCCCAGCGCGACTGCCGCCTCGTTGCCTTCCCGTTTGTAGGTCGTTCCTACCACTTCGCGCTCCTTGTCGGTGAGAAGGGGGAGGTTGACCGTATCGGGGAAGGAACCCCGCTCGTATTCCACAGGTGCCCGTAAATCGATCAGGGGATGGGCTTCGGTGACGATGGAACGGAAATCATCGATCAGGGGGAGAGAGGATTGCACGGTTTCGGCGTCCTTTGGCCTGGAGAAATCTGCCGGAATTATAGCATAGCCGCATCGAAGAGATTTGTTATGATAGGGAATGAAATATTCAAGGAGGAGGTACCGATGTTTCAGGATCGCAAAGATGCGGGAGAGAGGCTCGCCAGAGCCCTGGAGAGCTATCGGGGAACGCCGGGCCTTCTGGTCCTGGCGATTCCGAGGGGCGGGACCGAGATCGGATACGAAATCGCCCGGCATCTGGGGGCTGATTTCGATCTGCTGATCTGTCGGAAACTCCCCTATCCCTTCAATCCGGAGAGCGGCTTCGGGGCCATCGCCGAGGATGGAACGATCTATATCAACCCCAGGGCCTCCATCCCGATGAGTGAAGCGGAGGTCCTGGAGATCATCCGGCAGCAGCAGGAGGAGATCCGGCGGCGGATCGAGGTCCTGCGTGGCGGCCGTCCCCTCCCGTCACAGCAGGGACGGACGGTGATCCTGACCGACGACGGTATCGCCATGGGATCGACCATGCATGCGGCGGTGGAGATGTGCCGCAAGGCGGGAGCGGCCCGGATCGTGGTCGCGGTCCCGGTGGCCGGCCCTTATGCCGTGGCGGAGTTCAGTCGCCTGGCGGACGATCTGGTGGTGCTGGAGTCCCCGCCCGATTTTCATGCCGTCGCCCAGGTCTATCGGCACTGGTACGATGTCAGTGACGAGGAGGTGCTGGAGATCATGGAGCGTTGGCGGCGGGAGCAGGGCCGATGATCGCACTGATCCAGAGGGTGAGCCGTTCTTCGGTACGGGTAGAAGGGCGAATCGTCGGTGAGATCGGTACGGGGGTGAATATCCTTGTGGGAGTAGTGCGGGGGGATACCCGGGAGGATATCGATCGATTGATATCGAAGATCCCCGTTTTGAGGATCTTTCCGGATGAGCGGGGACGGATGAACCGCTCCCTGATCGATATCGGCGGTTCGGCACTGGTGATCAGTCAGTTTACCCTGGCCGCCGATCTCAAAAAAGGTCGCCGACCGAGCTTCGACAAGGCCATGCCCCCGGAGGAGGCTCGGAAGCTCTACGGAGAGTTCTGTCGGGAGTTATCGCAGCATGTTCCGGTGGAGCAGGGGATCTTCGGAGCGATGATGGAGGTGGAGATCCTCAACGACGGACCGGTGACGCTGATCCTGGACAGTCAAGCCTTATAGGGAGTGACAGATCCTCTCCGAATATATTTTCCATTAAGTTGCACAGGAGTAGAATCAAAAAATACACCCATTTTTCGGAGAGAAGGAGGAGCGATGAAGACAATTTTCCAGGACCTGGAGTCACTGAAAGAGCATGTCAAGGACAAAGAGGGAAAAGCGATCATCAAAGAGTTGGAGAAGAGTTTTCAACTGCTGCGGACCAAGAGCGGGCTTTCCCAGTTGCTGCAGAAGAAAAAACTGGCCAAAATCATCCGTAATGTGGAGTATGAGCAGGAGCTGACCCAGTTGCAGGTGGAGCTGATCAAACTGCAGAACTGGGTCTACGAGAACAAAAAGCGGGTGATGATCATCTTTGAAGGACGGGACGCCGCGGGAAAAGGGGGAGCGATCAAACGCTTCATTCAGTACCTCAACCCCCGCAAGTTCCGGGTGGCCGCCCTGCCCAAACCGACCGAGGTGGAGACGGGACAGTTCTATTTTCAGCGCTACTTCAAGCATCTGCCCGATCCGGGAGAGATCGTCTTCTTCGACCGGAGCTGGTACAATCGGGCCATCGTGGAGCCGGTCTACGGATTTTGCACCCCCGAACAGTACGAAAAATTCATGAAGGAGGTCCCCGAGATCGAACATGCCCTCATCGACGACGGGATCATTCTGATCAAATTCTGGTTCTCCATCAGCAAAGAGACCCAGCAGAAGCGCTTCAAGGAGCGGATGACCAACCCGCTCAAGCACTGGAAACTCAGTCCCGTGGATCAGAAGGCCCAGGAGATGTGGGACAAGATCACCTACTACAAAGAGGAGATGTTCAGCCGCACCCACACCAGCTACGCCCCCTGGATCATCGTCGACAGCAATGACAAAAAACGGGCCCGCCTCGAATCGATCCGCTACGTCCTCTCCCAGATTCCCTACGACGGGAAAAAAGATGCCGTCATCAACCTCCACCACGATCCCGATATTGTCGAACGCTATCACCGCCGCTCCCACCAGGAAAAGGGGTGAGAGGCATGGAGAATGACAAAGTTGGATAAAATACGCAAACTCCATCCTTCTTCAAAGGTTTGCCATGTCCAAAAAGATCGCTTCCGCCCGGATCTCTGCCGAGAGTTCGGCGCTGCTCAAAGAGCTCAACAACTCCCTTCCCTTCGATAAAGCCCTCTATCGGGAGGATATCCGCGGTTCTCTGGCCCATGCCACAATGCTCCGGGAGCAGGGGATCATCAGTGACGAAGATTACCGGTCCATCAAACGGGGGCTGGCCCAGGTACTGGAGGAGATCGAAAGCGGCGCCTTCTCGCTGGAGGGGGACGATGAAGATATCCATATGGCCGTGGAGCGGCGCCTGACGGAGATCGTGGGGGAGGCAGGCAAACGGCTCCATACCGCCCGCAGCCGCAACGACCAGGTGGCGGTGGATTTCCGAATGTATGTGCTGCGCCACGACCTGGAGATCGCGGTGCTCCTACGGGAGCTGATCGCCTCCCTGCTGGAGAAGGCCGAAGACCACACCGAAACCCTGTTGCCGGGTATGACCCATCTTCAGCACGCCCAGCCCACCAATCTGGGATACCACCTGACAGCCTACGCCAGTATGTTCCGTCGGGATCTGGAGCGTTTCCTCGACTCCTATGAGCGCAACAACGTCTCCCCGCTGGGTTGTGCGGCATTGGCGGGGACGCCTCATCCCATCGATCGGCAGCGGACGGCCAAAGAGCTGGGCTTCCGCGAGCCGACCCTCAACTGTCTCGACAGCGTCAGCGACCGGGACTTTGCCCTGGAGATCCTCTTCAATATCGCCACGATGATGATGCACATCAGCCGTCTCAGCGAAGAGCTGATCCTCTGGAGTACCAGCGAATTCGGCTTCGTGCGCCTCTCGGACAAACACGCCACCGGCAGCTCCATCATGCCCCAGAAGAAAAACCCCGACATTCCCGAGCTGCTGCGGGGCAAGACCGGCCGGGCCTACGGCAACCTGATGAGCCTGCTGACGGTGATGAAGGGGCTGCCCCTGGCCTACAACAAGGATACTCAGGAGGACAAGGAGGGGGTCTTCGACAGTGTACGGACCGCCGAGCTGAGCCTGCGGGTGCTGCGGGAGATGATCGACGAGATGGAGATCAATGCCGAAGCGATGGAGGCTGCCTGTATGAAAGGACATCTGACGGCGACCGATCTGGCCGACTGGCTGGTGCGCGAAGCGGGCCTGCCCTTCCGTGATGCCTATCACATCGTGGGCAATGTGGTCAACCGGGCCGAAGAGCTGGGTAAGGATATCTCCCGGATGACGCCCGAAGAGCTTCGCTCGGTCGATGAGAGGATCTCCGCCGAGGCCTGCGCGCTGCTGGACAACCGGGTGTCAATGAATGCCAGAGTATCGGAGGGAGGAACGGCCAGCAGCAGAACCCGAGAGCAGATCGAGCGTCTGGAAAGCTGGCTGGAGGCGTTGAAGATCTGAGAGGTTCGGAACCGATCCGGCAGGGATCAGATGTTTTTCCGGGCATCCTCGTGGAGGTGATCCCATTTGAGCTTGCCGCCGCCCAGAAGATGGAAGTGAAGGTGGTGGATCTCCTGTCCGCCGTCCTCTCCATTGTTGCAGATCAGACGATAACCGGTCTCGTCCACTCCGAGCTTGGCCGCGGTCTCCTGAATGAAGGGGGTCATTTTGGCCATGGTCTCCGGGTCGGTCTCCTGGAAGCAGCAGATATGTTTCTTGGGAATGACGAGGACGTGGATCGGTGCTTTGGGATAGAGGTCGTGAAAGGCGAGGAACTCCTCGTTTTCATGGACGGTATTGTTGGGGATCTCTCCCTCGACGATCTTGCAGAAAATACACATCATTCACTCCTTGGGTAGGGTTCTTTGGAATCTATCCCGGATTATAGCGCAAGATCACCTTGGCACTCTCATCACATTTTGGATAAAATCACGGCAATTTCATTCAGAAAGCGAGACTGTTTTGGATCAACTGAAAGAGAAGATCGAATCGGCTTCCTCCCTGGAGGAGCTGGAGAAGATCCGGATCGAGATCTTTGGGAAAAAAGGGGCCCTGGCGGCGGAGTTCGCCAAGCTCAAGGATGTTCCCGGACCGGAAAAAAAGGCCTTCGCTGAAGGGCTCAATCGCCGCAAGGCGGAACTGCAGAGCCTCTTCGATACCCGGTTGGAGGCGCTGAAAGAGGCGGCACTTCAGGCCAGGTTGCAGGCGGAGGCCCTGGATGTGACGATGTATTCCAACCTTTCGGAAAAAGGGGCCCTGCATCCCGTACGGGAGACGATGGACCGGATTGTGGAGTATTTCGTGGCGATGAACTTCGCCGTAGAGAGCGGTCCCATGGTGGAGGACGATTTTCATAACTTCGAGGCGCTCAACCTCCCCAAACACCACCCCGCCCGGGATATGCAGGACACCTTCTACTTCCGGGACGGGATGCTCCTGCGCACCCATACCTCCCCGGTACAGATCCGGACCATGATGCGGCAGAAACCGCCGATCAGGATCATCGCTCCCGGAGCGGTCTTCCGCCGGGACTACGATCTGACCCATACGCCGATGTTCCATCAGGTGGAGGGGCTGGTCGTCGAAGAGGGGGACGGGGTCAGCTTCGCCAATCTCAAGTGGATCCTGACCGACTTCCTTCACCACATGTTCGGAGAGGTGGAGGTCCGTTTCCGTCCCAGCTTCTTCCCTTTTACAGAGCCCTCGGCCGAGGTGGATATCAGCTGCATCTTCTGCGAAGGCAAAGGATGCCGCGTCTGTTCCCATACCGGCTGGCTGGAGGTCCTGGGCAGCGGCGTCGTCGATCCCAATGTCTTCAAGGCCGTGGGTTACGAAAACGTCAGCGGCTACGCCTTCGGACTGGGGGTGGAGCGTTTCGCCATGCTGTTGCACCGCATTCCCGATCTGCGGTCGCTCTTTGAAGGAGATATTCGTTTGTTGGAGCAGTTCAGATGATCGTGACACGGAAATGGCTGGAGGAGTTTATCGACCTGGAGGGGATCAGCGACGAGCAGCTCCACGATACCTTCAACAGTATCGGCCTGGAGGTCGACAGTATGCAGCGGTTCCAAATGCCTCCCAAGGTGGTTGTCGGCCGGGTTCTTGCCTGTGAAAAACACCCCGATGCCGACAAGCTCAATCTCTGCCGTGTTGATGTGGGAGAGGGGGAGCCGCTGCAGATCGTCTGCGGGGCTGCCAATGTAAGCGAGGCGGAGTATGTGGCAGTGGCTACCGTCGGCGCGGTGCTGCCGGGGGATTTCGCCATCAAGCCGGCGAAGCTCAGAGGGGTGGAGAGTTTCGGGATGATCTGCTCTTCTGCCGAATTGGGATTGCCGGAGACAGGGGCGGGGATCATGATCCTGGACGAGAGTCTGGGAGAGATGACCCCCGGAAAGCCGCTGGCGGAGTATCCCGATTTCAACGATACCGTCATTGAGCTGGAGCTGACGGCCAACCGGGGGGATTGTCTCAGCATCCGGGGGGTCGCCCGGGATCTGAGCGCGGCGCTGGACCGGGAGCTCCGTCGGTTCGAGAGTGCCTCTGTGGAGACGATGTCCCGCGGCATCGCCCGGATCGTGGAGCTCCATACCCACGGCAGGATCGATGCGGACCTTCTCTATACTCTGGTGGAGAAAGAAGAGCTGCATCTTCCCTTTCTGATGCGGTTGCGTCTGGCGATGGTCGATACCCTCCGTGACGAGGTCCTCGCCTCTCACCTGGCCTATACGGTCCATGCCACCGGCGTGATCCTCCGGGCCTACGACGCCGACCGTCTCAAAGACGAGGAGGGGAAAGTCCCGCTGGAGATCCTCCAGAAAGCTCCGGGGCTTGTCGAGGTCTCCAGCGGCGGTCGTCGCCTCTCTCTGGTTGGGATCTCATCCGATCCGGCCTTTGCCGCGACGGATGACTCCGCTGAGATCCTGCTGGAGGCTTCCTATATCGATCCGGAGATCCTGGTCCCGGCCGTCGCCGAATCGGGAGAGAAGACCGACGAGCTCTACTATCGCAGTTCCCGGGGGAGTGAGCCGGAGATCCCTCTGGGGATGGAGTATCTCGAGAGCCGGTGTTCCGCCGCCGGGAGCTGCCGTTTCAGCAAGACACCTCTGAGCCTGGAGGCCGACCGGGAAGATCGGATCCTGAGTGTGGATATTTCGAAGCTCAACGCCGTGATCGGCCAGGAGATCCCCAAAGGGACGATCCATACGATCCTTAAGCGGCTGGGCTTCGTGATTCACCACACGGGTGCCGAACGTTTCGGAGCGACGATCCCCCGATGGCGCCATGACATCCGGAACATCCAGGATGTGGCCGAGGAGATTCTGCGGATCGTCGGGATCAACCAGATCCAGGCCCGCCCGTTGGAGCTGACCGAGCAGAACCGTCTGACCGAGAGCACCCGCCGTTTCCGGATCCGTCGGGATCTGCGGCAGCGGGCGGCAGCCGCCGGCTTCTTCGAGGCGGTCACCTATGCCTTCGCCGACCGGAAACTGCTGGAGTCCTATGGTTTCCCGGTTCTTGACGAGTCCCGGGAACTCCTCAACCCCATCGTCGAAGAGCTCAATACCCTGCGAAGCACCTTGACAGTCAATCTCCTGGAGGCGGCTCGGCGAAACGTCAGCTATGGCAAACGGCGGATCCCGCTTTTCGAGATAGGCTCGGTCTTCGACCGGGAGCGTCAGGAGCAGGAGAGGGTTGCTTTCCTCTGGAGCGGTGAGGCGGAGGAGCCCGGGGTCCCCAACCAGGGCAAGCCGCCGCGGATCGATTTCGCAAGGTTCGTCCGAGAACTGGGCAGTGTGATCGGCAGGTTCCGGCTGGAGAGCTGCACCGAGAGCAATGCGCTGATCCATCCCTATCAGTCGGCGACGGTTTGGATCGGGGATCGACCGGCAGGGTGGCTGAGCAAACTGCATCCCAAAGCGGCGGAAGCCTTCGGTCTGGCGGAAGAGACCTTTGTCGCCGAACTCGATTTCGATGTCCTGATCCCGCCCTACATCGAGGCGGAACCTGTCTCCAATTTCCAGGGAACTTTCAAGGATCTGAGTCTGCTGGTGGATCGGGAG
>Ga0256832_1002982_pt1 | contig 11565 bp, 13 predicted proteins | sample 134614metaG_FD_190534 | JGI IMG/M metagenome (GOLD analysis project Ga0256832, IMG submission 190534) | Hydrothermal vent microbial communities from Lau Basin, Pacific Ocean - 134-614 | ecosystem: Environmental > Aquatic > Marine > Hydrothermal vents | place: Pacific Ocean: Lau Basin | collected...
CCATCCAAGAAACCATGCTCATCCACCGTTTTCTGCTGTTCGTCATCGCATCGACCCTGGCCGGCCTGATCGCCGGCTATGTCGCCTTGCAATTCGGCAACCAGGATCAGTCCGTGCGCATTCGCGAGGCCACGAACCGGCCCCGCGCGGCGGATATAACGCCACCGTTCAGCTACGCCGCCGCGGTACGCGCCGCCGCGCCGTCGGTGGTCAACATCTATACCGCCAAGATTACCACCCAGCGCGAAAACCCGCTGCTGAAAGACCCCTACCTGCGGCGCTACTACGGCAGCCGCCTCGGGCAACCGCGCAAACATATCGAGACCAGCCTGGGTTCCGGCGTGATCATCTCGGCGAACGGCCTGATCCTGACCAACCACCATGTCATTCAGGAAGCCGACGCCATCAAGGTCTTCCTGAACAACGGTCGCAGCCTGGACGCGCGCGTGCTCGGCGCCGACAGCGACGCCGACATCGCCGTGCTGAAGGTGGACGCCACCGATCTGCCGACCATCCCGGTGGCGCACTCGGCCGATGTGCGCGTCGGTGATGTCGCGCTGGCGATCGGCAACCCGTTCGGCGTCGGCCAGACCGTGACCATGGGCATCATCAGCGCCACCGGGCGCAACCACCTCGGCATCAACACCTTCGAGAACTTCATCCAGACCGACGCGGCGATCAACCCCGGCAACTCCGGCGGCGCGCTGGTCGACGCGCGCGGCAACCTGATCGGCATCAACACCGCGATCTTCTCGAAGAGCGGCGGCTACCAGGGCATCGGCTTCACCATCCCCTCCGACCTGGCGATCGGCGTGATGAAGCAGATCATCAAGCACGGTCGCGTGATCCGTGGCTGGCTTGGCGTCGCCGGCGAGGACGTGACGCCGGCGCTGGCACGTGCCTTTGGCCTGAAAACCGTCAAGGGCGTGCTGATCTCCGCCGTGCTGCGCGACGGCCCGGCCGACCAGGCCGGCGTGCGCCCCGGCGACGTGATCACCGAGATCAACGGCCGGGAGTTGAAAAACGCCTATGACATCCTGAACATCGTTTCGGTACTGCGCCCCGGCTCCAAGGTGTCCCTCGACGGGCTGCGCGGCAGCACGCCGTTCAGCGCCGAGGTGGTGCTCGCGGAACGCCCACGCACGACCGAACCCGACAAGGAGTAACCCATGTGGAAGCTGTTCGAACGCCTGTTTGGCCGCGACGCCAAGAAACGTCGCATTGCAACGACGATCGCGGCCAGCACGCACGTGCTGGAGGAATGCCCGGTATGCCGGGGCTATGCCGACAAGCAGGTCGGCGAGGAGGTGCTGCAAGCCGCCGACCAGGCGATCGACGCGCTGTTCGACCGCGACGCGCCCGAGGTGGCGATCTTCGACGGCCGGCGCGACGAGTTGAAACGCCTGGTGCGCGATGTGCGCGATGACTACGGTTACCTTTGCCCCTGCGAGGACATCTGATTCGGCATCGAGTTCGCCACGATCAACGGCTCGGGCTCCAATGACACGTCGAAGCATTCCGCCACCGTGACACGCACGCGTGCCGCCAGCCGCCACAGGTCGGCGCCGCTCGCGCGACCGTGGTTGACCAGCACCAGCGCATGGCCCGGATAGACGCCTGCATCGCCCTCGCGCCGGCCGCGCAGCCCGCAACGATCGATCAGCCACGCGGCCGACAGCTTCACCCGACCGTCCGCCAGGGTAAAACCCGGCATATCGGGAAAGCGCGCCTTCAACTCGTCGTGGCGCCTTGCGCTGACGATCGGGTTCTTGAAGAAACTCCCGGCGTTGCCGATGTCCGCCGGATCGGGCAGTTTGCGTTGGCGAATCGCGCTGATGGCGTCGCTGACACGCGCCGGGGTCGGCGTCTTGCCCGCCAGCGCCGCCGCGACACCGGGATAGTCCAGTCTCGGCTCCCACGGTCTCGGCAGACGCAGCACCACCGAGGTGATCAGCCAACGGCCGGGTTCGCGCTTGAAGCGGCTGTGGCGATAGGCGAAGTCGCATTCATCGAGCGAAAACACGCGCTCGCCGCCGTTGTCGAGATCGACCGCTTGCAGGGATTCGAAGCGGTCCTTCAACTCGATGCCGTAGGCACCGATGTTCTGCACCGGCGCGGCACCGACCAGCCCGGGAATCAGCGACAGATTCTCCAGTCCGCCACGCCCGGCCTCGACACTGTGCCGCACCGTGGCGTGCCAAGCCTCGCCCGCGCCGACGCGCAGCCGATGGGCGTCCTCCGCGCCGTCCAGCCATTCCCGACCCGGCATCGCCACGCGCACGACAACGCCGGGATAATCATCGACGAACAGGATATTGCTGCCACCGCCCAGCACCAGGCGCGGCAGGCCGGCGAAGCGGGCATCGTCGAGGAAACGCCACGCATCATCCGGCTGCTCCAGCGTCACCAGATAACGGCAATTCGCGGCAACCCGAAAGGTATTCAAGGCATCCAGCGCGGCATGCGCGCGCACCCGCATCAGCGCCGCCTCACGGCTTGTGTTCCAGGCGCTGGCCGGTGACCGGTTTCGGTATCGCGGTGTCGCGCGACGCGGGCATCAATTCCTGACGCCCGCGCGCCACGCGCTCCTGGCGCACGCGCGTCAGGTATCCCGCCAATCCGCCGCCGGCGGTGGTCAGCATCAGCAGGCCGACGGTGATGAACTGGGTAAACAGCATCAGTACGCCAAAGCCGGCCGCGCCGGCGAGTACCGCGCCGACCTTGAAGCCGGCGCGCGAGTGGGCGCGCCTGGTCTCCTTGTCGAGTCGCTTCTGGCTGTCGCGCATCACCCGCGCCTTGGCGCGTTCGGCGCTGACCTTCAATTGCTCGCGCTCGCGCGCGTGCGCTTCACGCAAGGCGCTGACCTCCTCGTGATTGCACTGCCGCGACACCGCCGCCAGCCAGAAGGCCACCAGCAACGCGACGATAAAGCCGAGCAAGGCGACGATCAACCAACGCTGCGTTTCGTCCATCGGCGCCCGGGACAAGGCCCAGTACGCGCCGAGCAGCGCCAACTGCGCGATCAGAATGCCCGGCAGAAAACGGTGCATGATCATTCGCAGGCCTCCTCGACCAGGGCGCGCCACTCCTCCTCCAGGGATTGGTCGAGCGGAAAGCGGCTTCCGGCACGCGCGTGCCAGTAGCGCGCGTTACCGTCGTCGCCCTCCTCGCGGTGCAGATAGGCGTGGATGCGCGCCGCCAGGCGGTCGTCGAGTTGCTGCACGATACGGTGCGCGCGATCCCAGTCGCCTTGCCGGTCATGCCACAACGCTTGCAACGGCGAAGAGAGTCCTCGCGGGCATGTGTCGGCATCCAGGAGTTGAAGAAAATCTTTCTGTTTCATCGAAATCAAAACCGAAATCGAGTAGTCAATGTCGATATAATGAGCCTCTTTTTTGCGGATCGCCACCATGCTGAAGAAAATCCTCTACGCCCTGCTGCTGTTGCTCGGGCTGTTCCTTCTCGTCGGCTTCTTCCTGCCACGGGATTTCACCATAGCGCGCGCGATCGACATCGCCGCGCCACCCGAGGCGATCCACGCGGAGGTCGGCGATCTCAGCCGCTGGCAGGACTGGACACCCTGGTCACAGGGCGACGCGGAGATCAGCATCGCCGTCAGCCAGCCGTCCAGCGGCCCGGGCGCCACTCTCACATGGTCGGACCAGAGCGGCACCGGCAAACTGACGATTCTGGATTCCTCGCCGAAGACCGGCATCGACTACGAATTGGCGTTCGGCGAAACCGGGGACAAGGCCAAGGCATTCATCCATTACCAGCCGATCGCCAACGGCACCCGGGTGGAATGGCAGATGCGCGGCAGCATGGACATCCCGGTGGTCGGCGGCTATTTCGCCATGCTGGTGGAGAAGATCACCGCCAAGGCCTATCAGGCCGGCCTGCAAAAGCTGAAGGCGCTGGTCGAAGCGAAACAGGCCGGATAGCGCGCGCGATGCCAAGACCCCGAAAGATCCAACTGCACGGTTTCAACAACCTGACCAAGACCCTGAGCTTCAACCTCTACGATGTCTGTTACGCGATCACGCGCGAGGACGTGCGCAGCTATATCGAGTATATCGACGAAGCCTACAACGCCGAACGGCTGACCCAGATACTCGGCGATGTCACCGAGATCATCGGCGCGAACATCCTCAACATCGCGCGCCAGGACTACGACCCCCAGGGCGCCAGCGTGACCATGCTGATCTCCGAGGAAGCCGTGCTCCCGGAAGGCGTCAGCAACAGCGAGGCGCCCGGCCCACTGCCCGAGGCGGTGGTCGCGCACCTGGACAAGAGCCACATCACCGTGCACACCTACCCCGAGAGTCATCCCGAGATCGGCATCAGCACCTTTCGCGCCGATATCGATGTCTCCACCTGCGGACGCATCTCGCCGCTGAAGGCGTTGAACTACCTGATCCATTCGTTCGAGTCGGACATCGTCACGATGGACTACCGGGTACGCGGCTTCACCCGCGACACCCGCGGCAAGAAGCATTTCATCGATCACCAGATCAACTCGATCCAGAACTTCCTCGCGCGCGACACCAAGAACCGCTTCACCGCGATCGATGTCAACGTCTACCAGGAAAACCTGTTTCATACCAAGCTGATGCTGAAGCATTTCGACCTGGACGACTACCTGTTCAACGTCACCAGCGCCGACCTGCCAGACAAGGAGGCGGCACGCATCGCCCGCGAGCTGCGCCGCGAGATGCTGGAGATATTCTATGGTCGCAATATGCGCAAGGGGATGAAGCTGACCTGAGCGGCATTGATTGCATAAGGCATTTTCCGGCGGCATCGCGTATCCGCGATTACGCCAACCGTGGAAATTATCTTGTGGCATCAAGAGGCAAGCGAGGGCGCGTGCAATGCATGAATGTTCCGGGCTGGAGCGCGCGAACCAACGCCAGGGACCGGTTGGCGGCGACGCGTGATCGCTACATCCGATAGACCGTCGCGGTCATCACCTTCGACATCAGTTGCATCGCGCCCTTGATCGGCTTCGGCAGTTCGGCGCCGCCCAACCGGCGCGCCTTCTGGCCGTGTTCGATCTCGTCGTCGCGCATCTGTTCCAGGATCGCGCGGGTGCGCTGGTCCTTCTCCGGCACCTCGGCCAGATGGCTGTCGAGATGGCTTTCGACCTGATGCTCGGTCTCGGCGACGAAACCCAGGCTCCACTTGTCGCCGGCGACACCGGCCACCGCGCCGAGCGCGAAGGAACCGGCATACCACAATGGATTCAGCAGGCTGGTGCCGGTTTCCAGTTCGCGCGCGCGACGCTCGCACCAATCCAGGTGATCGTTCTCCTCGCGCGCCGATGCCTCCATACTGGCACGTACTTTCGGATCGCGCGCGGTCAGCGCCTGCCCCTGGTACAGCGCCTGGGCACAGACCTCGCCGGTATGGTTGATGCGCATCAAGCGACCGATGTGGTCTTTCTCGCGCGCCTCCAGTTCCGCCTCCGGCAGATCCCTCGCGGGATTCGGTCGCTCGGTCACCAATGGCTTGCCCAACAATGTGCGCAAGGCCTGATCGAGATTGATCAGCAGATGGTCTGCCGGGGAATAGTCACGATTTTCCATGCGAAGTCACCTTGAGAAAGGGGCGCCGAGCGGCGCCCCGGCTATCATCAGACTGGCTATGATCAGAAGAGTTTCTTCGCCATATCCATGACGCCGTCCATGCCACCGACCATGTCCAGCAGGGAACCGCCGCTGCTGCTCTTGTCGACCATCTGTGGCACCGCGTCGGCCAGCGTGTCAGCGGCGGTATCCTCGTCGACGCCCAACTCGTTGGCGAAGGCGCTGACCTTGTCGCTGCCGAACAGTTCCTTCACCTGATCGGAAGAGATCGGGTCGTTGTCGCCGTCGCCCAGCCAGGAGGAGACCGTGTCGCCGAGACCACCGCCCATCATGTTCGACACCAGGCCGCCGAGATCGAAACCGCCCCCGCTACCGCCGAACAGATTACCCAGCGCGCCGCCGATGTCGCCATTCGCGTTGCCGCCCAACTTGCTCTTGATCAGGCTGGTGCCCAATTCCATCAGATCCATACTCAATCTCCAGATATATATTAAGGGTAATGGCATTGTCCAAACGACAATGCCGAGCTGAGTATAAACCCCAGAACCCGCAGTCACATAACAATCCGGCCATCGCGCAACAGCAGCACGCGGTCCATCGCCTCGGCGATCCCGGCATCGTGGGTCACCATGATGAAGCTGGTTGCGTGCTGTTCGCTGAGTTCGCGCATCAACTGGAACACCGAGGCCGCCGTGGTCTGGTCCAGGTTGCCGGTCGGTTCGTCGGCCAGGATGCACGCCGGCCGGGTGACCATCGCGCGGGCGACCGCGACCCGCTGGCGCTCGCCACCGGACAGCTCGGTCGGCTTGTGGCGTACCCGATCGGAAAGGCCGACCGCGTCGAGCATCTCGCCGGCGCGCTGGCTCGCGACAGCAACACTGTCGCGGCGGATCAGCAACGGCATCGCGACGTTCTCCAGCGCGGTGAACTCCGGCAACAGATGGTGAAACTGGTAGACGAAGCCGAAGTAGCGATTGCGCAACACACCGCGTTGCCGGTCGCTCAAACCGCTCAACGCCTGCTCGCCGGCAAAGATCTCGCCATGGCTCGGCTCGTCCAGCCCGCCAAGGCAGTGCAGCAGGGTGCTCTTGCCCGAACCGGAAGCCCCCATGATCGCGACCCGCTCGCCGGCCGCGACCGACAGGCTGATGTCATGCAATACCTCGACCGGCCGGGGACCGTTCAGATAGGTCTTGCTCAGCCCCTCGCAACGCAATACGGCATCATTCATAGCGCAATGCCTCCGCCGGCAGGATGCGCGACGCCTTCCACGCCGGATACAGTGTCGCCAGCAACGTCAGCACGAAGGCACCGATGGCGATCGTGGTGACATCGTCCCAATGCAGATCGGACGGCAGGCGACTGATGTAGTAGATGCTCGGATCGAGAAAATGCACGCCGAACAGCTTTTCGATCGCGGCGACGATCGGCTCGACATTGATCGCCAGCAACACCCCGAGCAGCAGCCCGACGAACACCCCGACCAGGCCGATCACCACGCCCTGGATAACGAACACCGCCATCACGCCGCCGGCCGACATGCCCAAGGTGCGCAGGATCGCGATATCGCTCTGCTTGTCGGTCACCAGCATCACCAGCGCCGAGACGATGTTGAAAGCCGCGACCGCGACGATCAGCGACAGGATCAGCGCCATCATGCGCTTCTCCACCGCCAACGCGGAGAAGAAATTGCGATGCTCCCAGGTCCAGTCGCTGACGCGGTACAGGCCGGGCAGATCGCGCGCCAGTTGCACCGATACCGCCGGCGCGCGGTCCATGTCCTTCAGCTTCAGGCGCACGCCGGTCACCGCGGTGCCCATGCGCAGCAACCGCCCGGCATCCTGGATGTGGATCAGCGCGACCCCCCGGTCGTAGTCGCCCATGCCGACCTCGAACAAGCCGGCGACGGTGAAGCGCTTCAACCTCGGCATCGCGCCGACCGGCGTCGCGGTGGTCTCCGGCACCACCACCGTGACCTTGTCGCCGACGCGCGCGTTCAGCACGTTCGCCAGCTCCACGCCGAGAATGATCTGAAACTTGCCGGCATGCAGATCGTCCAGCTTCAGGCCATTCTTCAGATAGGCGGCGATCTTCGACACCCTGCCTTCGTACTCGGGGTCGATGCCGCGCAACAACGCACCGCTGACCACGCCACGATGCGTCAGCATCGCCTGTGCCTGGATAAAGGGCGCCGCGCCGACCACCTCCGGGTTCTCGCTGGCGAGGCGCATCGCGATATGCCATTCCGGCATGAAGCCGTCGGCGCGCTGCACCGTGGCATGCGAGGTCATGCCGAGGATGCGTTCACGGATCTCCTTGTGAAAACCGTTCATCACCGACAGCACCACGATCAGCGCGATCACGCCGAGTATGATGCCGAGCATCGAAACCAGCGAGATGAAGGAGATAAAGTGGTTGCGCCGCTTGGCGCGCGTGTAGCGCAAGCCGACAAACAGCTCGACCGGGTTGAACATGGCATGCGGCCCCGTGTGAAAACCGCGACAGTTTAGCAGATGCCAACCACCACTTCCGGGGGCTGGAAAATTCGGCTAATCTTGAAGCCCTGTCCACGAGGAAACACAACAATGAAATACACGCTCGCTAGTACCCTCATGCTGCTGCCACTGCTGGCCGGAGCCCCCTTGCAGGCCGATACCCTGTTGATAGAGACCATCGCCAACGAGCCGCCGAACTCGCCTCAAGGTCTGCCCCGACCGACACGCGGCATGCGCATGTCCCAGGTGGAACGCCAGTACGGCGAACCCGTCCAGCGCCTGCCGGCCGTCGGCCACCCGCCGATCACGCGCTGGAAATACCCGAAGTACACAGTTTATTTCGAATACCAGTACGTCATCGATACCGTCATCAACCGCGACACACCGACCGTCGGTCACAAGAAAGCGGAATAGGCATGCGCCTGCCGGCCGAATGGGAGCGGCAATCGGCCATCATGCTGACCTGGCCGCATGCCGACAGCGACTGGGCGGAGGATCTGCCCGCCGTCGAACGCGTTTACCAGCGTGTCGTCGCCGCGCTGCTCCCCCGACAGGACGTATTGATCGTCTGCCAATCGGCGACGCATCGCGCGCATGTCGCCGATCGATGCCCCGCCAGCGGGCGTCTCTACCTGGCGATCGCGCCCGGTGACGACACCTGGACACGCGATCACGGTCCGATCACCGTGCTCGACAACGGCAAGCCGATCCTGCTGGACTTCGACTTCAACGGCTGGGGCGGTAAATACCCGGCCGAGCGGGACAACGCCATCACCCGCGTGCTTTACCAGGCCGGCGTCTGGCCCGGCGCCGAACGGCGCGCGCCCGGCATGGTGCTGGAAGGCGGCGCGCTGGAAACCGACGGCGGCGGCACGCTGTTGGCGACGCGCTCGTCGATCATCACCGCGAGTCGCGGCAACAGCGACTCGCGACGGGTCGAGGCCCGCCTGCGCGAACTGCTCGGCATCCGGCGTTTTCACTGGCTGGATCACGGTCACCTCAGCGGCGACGACACCGATGGCCACATCGATACCCTGGCGCGCTTCGTCGACCCCGGCCACATCGTGCACGTCAGTTGCCGCCCGGACGACCCCGACCACGCCGAAATACACCGGATGATCAGCGAGCTGCGGGCGCTGCGCGATGCCGACGGCCAAGCCTACCGGCTCACCGCCCTGCCCGCCCCGCCAGCCGCGTTCAGCGACGACGGTCGCCGTCTGGCCACCAGCTACGCGAACTTCCTGATTGCCAACGCACAGGTGCTCGCGCCCGTCTACGGCCTGGACAGCGACCAGGCCGCGCTGGACACCCTGAGCGCCTGCTTTCCCGACCGCGACATCACCGCGATAGACTGCCGGCCACTGATCGCGCAGAATGGCAGCCTGCACTGCATCAGCATGCAACTCCCGGCATCGCTGACCCTGAATCCCGAGCTGAAACATGCGCCGTGAAACCCCGCCGATGAAACCGCGTCTACTCGATATCGCCCTGATCCAGCACGCGCGAGGCGACGGCATCGACGCCAACAACGCCGCCAGCCGGCGGGCCATCGCCAACGCCGCCAACGACGGCGCGAAGCTGATCGTATTGCAGGAGCTGCACCGGAGCCGCTACTTCTGCCAAAACGAAAACCCCGACAACTTCGACCTGGCCGAAACCGTCCCCGGCCCCTCCAGCGCGTGGCTGAGCAGCGCCGCGCGCGAGCACCAGGTCGTCATCGTCGGCTCGGTGTTCGAGCGCCGCGCCACCGGCCTGTACCACAACACCGCCGTAGTGCTCGACAGCGACGGCTCGCTGGCCGGTCGTTACCGCAAGATGCACATCCCCGACGACCCCGGCTTCCACGAAAAATACTACTTCACCCCCGGCGATCTCGGCTTCACCCCGATAGACACCCGCGTCGGCCGGCTCGGCGTGCTCGTCTGCTGGGACCAATGGTTTCCCGAGGCCGCTCGGCTGATGGCCCTGGCCGGCGCCGAACTGCTGATCTACCCGACCGCGATCGGCTGGGACCGCAGCGACGACGAGACCGAACAACGGCGCCAGCTCAACGCCTGGATCAACGTCCAGCGCGGCCACGCGATCGCCAACCAACTGCCCGTCGTCGCCTGCAACCGCGTCGGCCACGAAGCCGACCCCGGCGGCCAGACCCAAGGCATCGACTTCTGGGGAAACAGCTTTGTCTGCGGCCAGCAAGGCGAGCTGCTCGCCCTGGCCGACACCCGCGAACAGATCCTGCACGCCCGCGTCGACCTCGACCGCACCGAACAACTGCGGCGTATCTGGCCCTATCCACGCGACCGGCGCATCGACGCCTACGCCGGGCTGACCAAAAGATGCATCGATTGACGATTGCCGTGGAACTCCCACCCCGCTACACTGTCTCACTTCACGCAATGGGGACGACTTGGCTTCGACGTGGGTCACAAAGCCTCATGGTGCATGCCGAGGGGCAGATCACCTCGTAAAATCAGCTGCAAAATGATAGTTGCAAACGACGACAACTACGCACTAGCGGCTTAAGCCCGCTAGCCTCTGACTGGAGCCGTGTCCGTGCGTCCAGCGTCCTTCGGGACACCTCAGGGGTCATCTCTCACGGAATCGCGGGGCGGCTTGTCCGGGGCCAAACCGCTAAAACCTAACCGGAATCGCCAATCGATTGCCCTGCCCGTCGGGCAACGAGCGGTTAAATATAATAGACAGGGCTAAGCATGTAGAACCTGAGGTGGAGGTCTTGCGGACGCGGGTTCGATTCCCGCCGTCTCCACCAAACACCCTTCAAAGCCGTCTCCGGACGGCTTTTTTATTTCCTGTAATCAGCCAGGAGGCTGTCGGGTTTGACCGATCGTAGCGGGGGAAAGACAGGCTCCTAGTCGCCCAATCATGCAAACCGGATCATCCGCCGTCTGGAGCGGGACATCTTCCCCTGGATTGGCGGCAAGGCCATTGCAGACGTCACCGCCCCGCAACTGCTGGAAGCCGTCCGCAGGATTGAGCAACGCGGCGCACTGGACAAATTCGCCGGGAGCGAACTTGGACGCACGCAGTGCGCCCGAAGGGGATGCGCCATGGAAGGCGCAGATCGATCTTGGCACGGCGCAGCCCGGCGCGGTGCTTGCCGCGTAGCTTGCAAGCGGCGTGGCGGGCGGGAAACATCTACGTCAAGGCGCGTTCTGGTACGTCGCCCCAAATATCGTGTCGCCAAGCCATTTCTTGAATGACGGGTTATCGCTGAACTGCTTGAACAGTTCTGTATGGTCGGCCAGCAACTCCACCATCACCCGCTGCAACGCCTTGTCGTGCTCGATTCGGGCATTCTGCTTATCAGAATTCTGCATGGCATTCTGATAGGCCATATCCGCACCCACCTTGGCAGGTAACTCCTCCGCGATCACCTGGCGTATCTTGTCAGCGTCTTTCCAGTCGATATTGCCGAACTGGTCATTGAACGCCTTGATGATGTTGCTGAGCTGATCCAGTTCCGG
>Ga0256832_1002983_pt1 | contig 11560 bp, 9 predicted proteins | sample 134614metaG_FD_190534 | JGI IMG/M metagenome (GOLD analysis project Ga0256832, IMG submission 190534) | Hydrothermal vent microbial communities from Lau Basin, Pacific Ocean - 134-614 | ecosystem: Environmental > Aquatic > Marine > Hydrothermal vents | place: Pacific Ocean: Lau Basin | collected...
GCGCGAATGTCGTCCAAAAGCCGCTGCACAAAGCGGCTCATTTGGCGCTTGTCTTTTAGCTTAGATACGCGTTGCTCTCCCATGTTTTTCGTTTTGGAGTTATCTTTCTGCCCTTCTTGCTTTCTCTTCCCAAGACAAATTGACAATTCCACTCGTAATGGTCAACTCATCTATATCCTCATCGTATTCAATTTCGCTATCATCATAATAGATGTTCTCCTCGGGAATGACGATTCCCTCTCTTGCCAACACCATAGCATCTCGCACATTCACCTGTTTCATGCTGTTTTTATCCAGCACAACTCCTTTTAAGGATTTGCCGCTATTCACTCGTTCAACGGCTTGTTTAATCGTCAGGACTTTCATTTTCCATATTTTGAATTCGTTGGCAAAATACAACTTTTTTATCACAATGGTTCATTAAGTTTTTAGCCTGCTGTCTCCATTGGAAAACAGGCTATCAAGTTGAACCGGTTTAAGCTGGTTCAACTTGATAGCTTGGTTTCTGATGGAGACAGGTAGCCAAAAACTTAATGAACCATTGTTATCATTCAATGGCCCATTAAGTTTTGCAGACAAAAGAACAAACCCTACCTCACATTCAAAAGATGCTTCAGCATCACTACTTCTTTAGGCGTGAGATGCCTGAAGCGCCCCCGTGGCAGGTCTTTTTTGGTGAGGTTGGCGTAGTAGGTTCGGTCTAAGCGTTTGACTTCGTAGCCCAGGGTTTCGAAGATGCGGCGGATGATGCGGTTTTTGCCGCTGTGCAAGACTATGCCCAGCTCATTTTTGCCTTTGTCTTTGACGTATCCGATTTCATCTACCTCTGCCACTCCATCTTCCAGTTTCAGGCCTTCTGCGATTTTGATGAGGTCGTTTTTGCTCAGGGGCTTGTCGAGGACTACGTGATAGGCTTTCTTAACCTTGTGCCTGGGATGGGAGAGTTTTTGCGCAAGCTCGCCATCGTTGGTCAGCAGGAGCAGGCCCGAAGTGTCGCGGTCTAAGCGTCCTACCGGATAGATGCGCTCTTTGACCTTACCCTGCAGGATGTCCATGACCGTTTTGCGGCCTTTTTCGTCTTTCAGCGTGGTGATGAGTCCGCGCGGCTTGTTGAGCAGGATATAGACTTTGCGCTCTTCGGGCTTGAGGAGTTTGTCTTTGTACTCCACCCGATCGCGCTTTTTGACTTCGTAAAAGGGTTCCCGGACGACCTCTCCATTGACTTTGACCCGGCCCTGCCTGACCAGCTCGGCGGCTTTGCGGCGGGAGCAGACACCGGCATGGGCGATGTACTTGTTGAGGCGCATGGGCCAGGAGGCTTTGCTCTTCCCGCCTGTTACGGTTTTCTTCTTCTTACCATCCAAAGGTTTTGGTGCAGGTTTGATTCCGTAGTGATTGGCCTTGTTTTTTTTATGCTTACCGGCTTTAGAACGGGACATCTTCATCTGTATTCATTTTGGAAGGCTTAAGGGTTACCTCATCCATGGAAGGGAAGAAATCTCCGGCCAGGCCGTCGAGGTCCATATCGTCCAACTCTTCAAAGCGGGTAAATTCCGAGACCCACTTCAGGCGTATGGTGTCTGTACTGCCGTGTCTGTTTTTTGCGATGATTACTTCTGCCACGCCTTTGGTGGGGCGTTGTTCTTCGTCTTCTTCGATTTTATAGTATTCGGCGCGATAGAGGAAGGTTACGATATCTGCATCCTGCTCAATACTTCCGGACTCACGCAGGTCGGACAACTGTGGCCGGCGGGCGCCGCCGCGAATTTCCACGGCACGGCTCAACTGGGAGAGTGCTATGACCGGCACATTCAGCTCTTTGGCCATGCCTTTGAGTGAGCGGGAAATGGCGCTGACTTCCTGTTCGCGATTGCCGCGCTGATTGCTGTCGGGCGTACTGCCCATGAGCTGCAGGTAGTCAATGATGATCAGTTCAATGCCGTACTGGGATTTGAGACGACGGCATTTGGCGCGAAGCTCAAAGATGTTGAGGCCCGGAGTGTCGTCAATATAGATGGGCACATCTCCCATTTGCCCCACTGTGCGCTCCAATTGGTCCCACTCTTCATCACTCAACTTGCCGGATCGGAGCTTCTCGGAAGAGATGCGCGCTTCCATGGAAATGAGGCGCTGCACCAACTGCTCCGCCGACATCTCCAGGGAGAACAGAGCCACCGGCTTTCCATAATCCATGGCGGCATTGCGGGCCATCGTCAGGGCAAAAGCCGTCTTACCCATGGCGGGCCGTGCTGCGAGAATTACCAGATCGGAGCGCTGCCAGCCCGAAGTACGCCTGTCTATATCGGCAAAACCCGTGGGCACGCCCGTGAGGCCGTCTTCTTTGTCCTTCAGCGACTCAATATCGCGAATGGTCTGCGCCAGTACGGATTTCATATCGCGCACCGTGCGGCGCAGGTTTTGCTCTGTGATGGAGAAGAGCCCTTTCTCCGCCTCGTCCATCAGCTCAAAGATGTCGGTGGTGTCTTCATAGGCATCGTGTATGATCTTCGTAGATACCCTGATGAGCTCGCGCTGGATGAATTTTTGCGAAAGCAAACGAGCGTGGTATTCTAAGTTTGCCGAAGATGCGACTTTCATCGTCAGGCGACTCAAATAAGCCGGACCGCCCACGGCCTCCAGTTCGCCGGATTTCTTCAGGGCCTCCGTAACGGTCAACAGATCAATAGGCCGCGTTTCGTTAAACAGGCCCCGCATCGCCCGAAAAATCGCCTGATGCGCATCCAGATAAAAGGTCTCGGGATGCAAAATGTCCACCACTACCGCCATGGCATCTTTTTCCAGCATAATAGCGCCCAACACCGCTTCCTCCAACGGAATGGAGTGCGGAGGCACCTTGCCAAAGACAAAATCCGACAACAGTTCGCTGCCCACAGGCGCGGCTTTGCCACGCCGCTTCTTTCCGGTAGTTTTCTTTTCTTCAGGCATAATCAGGTGAATTCTCCTATGAAACCCAAAGTTACAACTTTTTCGGGGATGCGTTAGAACTTACAAAGCAAAAACCGTACTTTTGGCCAAGCAAAATCCACACTATTATGAAAGCCGCTTCATACCTGCTTTTTGCATTGGTCATGCTTCAACTGGCTGCCTGTATGCCGCCACAGCCCAAAGCTTTTGAGGGCGATGCCCTGAAATTTTCCGATCCGGACGTCCTGCGCATTCTTGATTTTCAGGACAAGCGGCAGGCCGACAGCCTCTATTCTTATCTGGAAAGCCCCGACCCCAACCTGCGCTTTGCGGCAGCCCGGGCTTTTGGCTCCCTGCGCAAAGCGACGGCCATAGACCACCTCATCCCCCTCCTTAGCGATGAAGTCCTCGAGGTGCGCACAGCAGCGGCCTACGCTTTGGGGCAAATTGGCAACCCCTCAGCCCTGCCCGCTCTCACGAAGGCCTTCGTCAGGCAGGACACGGCACGGCATTATGCCCTTTTTCACAGCGCCTTGTTGGAGGCCGTTGGCAAGTGTGGAGACAAAAAACATCTGCGTTACCTCGCTACCATAGCCACTTACAAACCCACCGACACCCTGCTGATAGAAGGCCAGACACGCGGCATCTATCGCTATGCCCTGCGCGGCATCACCCTGCCCGAAGGCACCCGACTCATGGTCCACTACGTGTGCTCCGATGAGATGCCCGCTTCCGTGCGCCTGATGGCAGCCAATTACCTGCATCGCGCAAAAAAAATCAAACTGCGCGCTTATACCGACACCCTTATTCCCATACTCGACGACGCCAACCCCTACATCCGCCAGTGCATAGCCACAGCCCTGGGCAAAACAAAAAAAGACACGGCCCTGTTGGCATTACAACAACGCTTCGACAAGGAGCCCGACTACCGCGTTCGCTGCAACATGCTAAGGGCACTGCGCTATTTTGAATACGAAAAAACAGCCCCCTTTGCTTTTGCCGCCCTGCGGGACGAGAATCCCCTGGTATCCCAATGCGCTGCAGAATACCTGCTGGCGCACGGTAACAAGGAAGATGCCAAGCGCTATTGGCGCTTCGCCCGCGACAGCCTCCCTGCCATCGAAGCCAAGTGGGCCCTCTATGCCGCAGCCGAACGCCACCTTCCCTACTACTTTGGCACTTCCCACAATCGCATTAAATACGAGCTCAAAACGGCCTACAACGTATCTGAAAACCCCTACATGCGGGTGGCCATCGTCCGTGCTCTCGGCAGTTTTTACAAGAACTACCGCGAGGTTTATCATTTGGCGAAAGCCGATCCTCATCCCGCTGTTCGCACTGCAGGCATTAGGGCTTTGGGCGATTGCATGCGGGTGGAAAAATTTAACAGGGCCTTTCGGCCAAAGCCCGACAAAGTCAGAAAAGAAGTCAGTGCTTATTTGGCGGAAGCCATGCGTTCGGGCGACATAGGCATGATGACCGAGGCTGCCTACATCCTGGCCGACCCCGGGCTTTTCTTCCGCGAAACTTTTGCCGACAGCATCGGCCTGTTGGAAAATGCCCTGCGGGGCCTGCAACTTCCCCGCGAAACGGAAACGAAGTACGCCCTCGAAAAAGCCATCGCTTACCTGCAAGGCCGGGATGCGCCCACGCCCGAACCGCCTGCCTACAACCACCCCATAGACTGGCAGGCCCTCCGTCAGGCAGGTGCCAAACCGCACGTTCTTCTAAAAACCACCCAGGGCGACATTGAACTGGAGCTCTGGCCCGAATACGCTCCGGGCAGCGTCATCAACTTCCTCCAACTCGTCGAAGACGGCTTCTATGACAACAAGCCCTTCCACCGCGTGGTGCCCAATTTTGTCATCCAGGGGGGCTGCCCCCGTGGCGACGGCTATGGCAGCCTGGATTACAGCATACGTACCGAAGTGCCACAGCTCTACTACGATGGAGAGGGCTATCTGGGCATGGCCTCCGCCGGCCCCGATACGGAATGCACTCAATTTTTTATCACACACTCGCCCGTCCCTCATCTCGATGGAAACTATACTATCTTTGGGCGCGTAATCAAGGGCATGGAGGCCGTCCATAAAATGGTGCAGGGCGATGTACTGGAGAAGGCCGTAATCCTGCCGCAGTAATTTTTTATGCCCCTAAAGTTTTACAGATGAAAACGACTCCGCTGACTGAAAAACACCGCGCCCTCGGCGCACGCATGGCCGAGTTTGCAGGCTATGAAATGCCCATTTCTTATGCAGGCATCCGCGAAGAGCACCTCACCGTCCGCAATGCAGTGGGTGTCTTCGACGTATCTCACATGGGCGAATTTATCGTCAAAGGCCCCGAAGCCCTGCAATTGGTGCAATGGGTTACCTCCAACAATGCCGCCAAACTCAAGCCCGGCCAGGTACAGTACTCCTGCCTGCCCAATGAAGAGGGCGGCATCATAGACGATCTGCTGGTCTATCGCCTCTTCGACGACCGCTGCGAAGAAGGCGAAGAGGCTTTCATGCTGGTCGTCAATGCCTCCAATATTGAAAAAGACTTCAACTGGATACAAAAACAAAATCGCTTCGACACCCGCCTCATAGACATCTCGGAGCGCACAGGCCTGCTGGCCGTACAAGGCCCCAAGGCCGCTGAAGCCCTACAAAGCCTGACGGAAGTCGCCCTGGCAAACATTCCCTACTACCACTTTACCAAAGGCCGCTTTGCAGGCATAGACAATGTGCTCATCTCCGCCACGGGCTACACGGGCTCCGGAGGCTTTGAGCTCTACGTGGAAAACGAACACCTGCCCGCCCTCTGGGATGCCGTCATGGAAGCAGGCAAGGCCTTCAGCATAGAACCCGCCGGCCTCGGCGCCCGCGATACCCTGCGCTTAGAAAAAGGCTACTGCCTCTATGGCCACGAAATCAATGATGAAACCTCCCCCATAGAAGCCGGCCTCGGCTGGATCACCAAACTGAAAAAAGGAGAGTTCACAGGCAAAGAAGCCATCCTCCGCGTCAAAGAAGAGGGCCCCAAACGCAAACTCATCGGCTTTAAAGTAGAAGGCAAACGCGTACCCCGCCAAGGCTACACCATAGAAGACGAAAACGGAAACCCCATAGGCGAAGTAACTTCAGGCACACTCTCCCCCTCGCTCAACATCCCCATCGGCATGGGCTACGTGCCTCCGGCCTTTGCGGAAGCGGGGAAGAGGGTTTTTGTCTCCTTTGGGAGGAAGCGGCTGCCGGCGGAGGTGGTGAAGGTGCCTTTTGTATAATGTGGAACGCTTCGCGTTCTAATGTGGGGCCTGCGGCCCTAATGTGGAGGCCTTGCGGCCTCTAATGTGATTTTACGCTCGCTTCGCATCGCGTAATCGTAATGGGGGCGCGCGATGCGAAGCGAGCGTAAAATCACATTAGAACGCTTGCGTTCCACATTAGGGCCGCAGGCCCCACATTAGACGCTTCGCGTCCACATCAGGCGCTTTGCGCCTGGTACCCCGCTTCCTCCACAGCAGCCACCACATCTTCGGCACGCAGCGCCTCGGTGCCATACACGGTCAATATCTTATCGGGGTGGTCTGTGTCAACCTCCCACTTGCTTACGTGGGGTACTTCGGCCAGAAAGCCTTTTACGGCACGCACGCAGCTGCCGCAGTTGATGTTGGTCTTGAATTTTAAAATTTTTTCCATGGGGTGTTCTGTTTTTGGTACTGTTAGCGGGCTGAAGCCCGCCCTACTCTACCACACTCACCTTCAGCATATTTGTGCGCAGACGGCGGTAAATGGGCATGGAGGCGGTGTTGACGATGACATCTCCTTTGTGTATTCTTCCGTCCTTTTTAAGGATGGTTTGTAAATCCTCGAAAGTCTCATCTGTAGTGGTCATCTTGTCGTAGAAGAAACAACGGACCCCCCACACCAGGTTGAGTGTGGAGAGCATGTGTTTTTCCGAAGAAAAGATGTAAATCTTCATTTGGGGCCGATAGCTGGAGACGGTAAAGGCCGTATAGCCCGAAACCGTCAGGCCGATGATGCCTTTGGCTTTGACGTCTTCGGCTGTCTTGACGGCGCGATAGCAGACTACATCTGACAGAAAGGTTTTTGATTTTTTGTCGGGCTTTGGGCGGTAAGGGGCTATGCCCGTATGGAAGGCTTCGGCTTCTCCGAGGATGCGGTTCATGGTTTGCACCACTTCTACGGGGTACTTGCCTACGGCCGTTTCGCCACTGAGCATGACGGCATCCGTACCGTCGAGGACGGCATTGGCCACGTCGGTAACCTCTGCCCGCGTGGGGGTGGGGTTGTTCATCATGCTCTCCATCATCTGGGTAGCCACCACTACGGGACGAGCCTTGTCGCGGCACTTGCGAATGATGCGCTTTTGCAGGGCCGGCAGGCGCTCCATAGGCATCTCAATGCCCAGATCGCCGCGGGCAATCATGATGGCATCCGAAGCTTTGATGATGGCATTGATGTTGGAAAGTGCCTCGGCTTTTTCAATCTTGGCAATGACTTTGGCTGCATGGCCTTTGGCTGCGATTATCTCTTTCAAGGCCTTCACATCATCGGCAGAGCGCACAAAGGAAAGTGCAATCCAGTGTACCGGTTGCTTCAGGATGAAATCCAGGTCTTCCAAATCTTTTTCGGTCAGACAGGGCAGCGAAACCCGCGTATTCGGCAGGTTGACACCCTTATTGGAGTACAAACGGCCTCCGGCGATCACCTCCAATTCCACCCGGTCTTTTCCATTGGTGGATAGCACTTTCAGGATGAGTTTGCCGTCGTCCAACAACACCTTTTCGCCTTTTTTGACATCGCCGGCGAAGTCTTCGTAGCTCATGTAAATGGCTTCATGCCTGCCCGTGCCCTCATCTTTATTGGTGAAAACGACCTTTTGGCCCTGTTCTAAGAGCAGCCCCTCTTCCGGCATCCTGCCTACGCGCAGTTTAGGCCCCTGCAGGTCGGCGATAATGCCTACATGCGTGCCCAACTCTGCATTGATTTTGTCAATCAGGCGAATGCTGTTGAGATGCGTTGCGTGCTCACCATGCGAAAAGTTCAGGCGAAACATGTCCACCCCCTCAATGACCAACTGCCTCATGATTTCTTCAGAGGTCGAGGCCGGCCCCAGGGTGCTGACGATTTTTGTGCTCTGTTTGTCTATAATTTTCATACTTCAAAGGCAGGACTGTCGCGCAAGCAAAAACGCAGGCACATAAATTAACAAAGACTTCATATCAGATGTGCAGGGGCCGTTTTTCCGTAGCATCCAGCATGGCCTCCTTGACGGCCTCGGCGAAGGTCGGATGCGCATAACAGATGCGGGCGGCATCTTCTGCAGAGGCCCTGTACTCCAGCAGCGCTACGGCCATGGCGATGAGGTCGGCTGCGCGGGCGCCAACGATGTGAATGCCCAGAAGCTCATCGGTTTTTTCATCGGCCAGCACCTTCACCATACCATCCAGGTCGCCGCTGGCACGTGCGCGGCCCAAAGCGCGGAAGGGGAATTTCCCCGTTTTGTAAGCGCGGCCTTCGGCTTTTAGCTCCTCTTCGGTATAACCCACCGAGGCCACTTCCGGCCAGGTATAAACCACCGAGGGAATGAGCCGGTAGTGCATGGCGGGTTTTTGACCGGCCAATTGCTCCACCACGAAAATGCCCTCTTCTTCGGCCTTGTGAGCCAACATGGCACCCCCAATAACGTCGCCGAGGGCATAGATGTGCGGCTGTGCCGTTTGCAGATGCTCATTGACGGGGATGAAGCCTCTTTCATCGGTTTTTAATCCGGCTTTCGCCAAATGCAGCCCGTCTGTATAGGGGCGTCTCCCGATGGCCACGAGGCAGTAATCGGCTTTGAGTTCAAACGGTTTACCTTCATCCCGTTTTTGCAGATTGATGACGGCCTTGTTGCGCTGTGTTTTTGCGCTGTTGACCTGGTGTTTGAAGAGGAATTTCATGCCCATCTTTTTCAGCGGCCTCAAAATTTCTTTGCTGCAATCTTTGTCCATGGCGGGCAAAGCGCGCTCTAAGTATTCTACTACGGTAACTTCCGTGCCGAGGCGGGAGAAGACCGAGCCCAGTTCCAGTCCGATTACGCCGGCCCCGATGATGAGCATGCTTTTGGGCAGCTTCGTCAGTTGAAGGGCCTCGGTAGAGGTGATGATGCGCTTTTTGTCGTACTCAAAAGCCGGCGGCACTTTGGGTTTGGAGCCGGTAGCGATGATGATGTTTTCGGCACTGAGGAGCAGGTCTTCTTCACCCTTTCGGGAAATGCGTACCGTCTTGCTGTCTTCAAAGCTGCCGTGGCCGTGAAACACTTCTACCTTATTCTTCTTCATCAGGTAATCAATGCCGCCTACGGTCTGCTCGACCACCTTGTTTTTGCGGGCGACCATTTGGGCCAGGTCCATTTTTAAAGAGCCCGTGCTGATGCCGTGTTCGGCAAATTCCGTGCGTGCCTGATAGTAGTGCTCCGAGGAATCCAGTAGGGCTTTGGAGGGTATGCATCCCACGTTCAGGCAGGTGCCTCCGAGGGTGTTGTAGCGCTCTATCAGGGCTGTTTTCATGCCCAGTTGGGCGGCCCGTATGGCAGCCACATATCCGCCCGGGCCGGAGCCGATGATCAGCAAATCGAATTTCTGCATGTTCAGTGATTTGAGGGTGCAAGCTGCGGCTTGCTTTCGCAAAAAGGTGAAAGGCCGCGCAGAGCTCGTTTATTTTTTGTCTTTGGGAGGTTTGTTCTTTCGGTTGCGGCGATTGCGGTTTGAGCGCTTATTGGATTTGCCGGAAGGCTTACCCTTACCGGCATCACTGCGCTTTTGAGACTCATCCGTCTTATCGGATTTTTTGTTCTTGTCTCTTCGGTTTTTGTTGTTTTGTTTCCGTTCTCCCTGTTTTCTGTTGCCCGATTGCTCGCCGGACCGTTTTTTGCGCCTGGAGCGGCGGCGTTTTTTGCGGCGCTCTTCCATGGGGAGTTCTACCACATCGTTGACGCTGTCGAAGCCGATTTCTTCCTCTTGGGGTTCCTCGATTTCGAGTACGTAGGCCATGAGGTCTTCGGGCAGTTCACCGGCTTTGTTCATTTCCTTGATTTCCCTGACGCGCTCAATGGGCAGGGTGTAAATCCGCCCCGGCACCTTGCTGTTGGCATAGGAGTAATACATCAGGCCTTCGAAGATGTCCATCTTAAAGAGCACGGCCGTACCCTGTTTGGTTTTGAGTTTATCGGCATTTTTGGGGAAATCCCTGAGGGCTTCCATATAGGTATCCAGCTCGTAGTTCAGGCAGCACTTGAGGCGCCCGCACTGGCCGGAGAGCTTGGCCTGGTTGATGGCAAGATTTTGGTATCGGGCTGCCGAGGTGGTAACGGATTTAAAACTCGTCAGCCAGGTAGAGCAGCAGAGCTCGCGGCCGCAGACGCCTATGCCTCCGATGAGGCCTGCTTCCTGGCGAGAGCCGATCTGCCGCATCTCTATTTTGACCCGGAATTCGCGGGCGTAGTGGCGTATCAGTTCGCGAAAATCCACGCGGCCGTCGGCGGTGTAGTAGAAAGTGGCCTTGCGTTTGTCGGCCTGATATTCTACGGCGCCGATCTTCATTTCCAGGCCGAGGGAGCGGGCGATGACGCGGGCTTTGATCAGCGTGGGTTTTTCCAGATCGCGGGCTTCCTGCAGGATTTCGCGATCGCGTACTGAAGCCTTGCGTATGATTTTGTGTTTGACGCGCTCGGGAGAGACTTTTTTCTTGCGCATTTGCAAGCCGACCAGCTCGCCGGAGAGGCTGATGCAGCCGATGTCGCGGCCGGTATCGGTCTCTACGACGACCATATCGCCGGTAAACAGCTCCGGTTTTGCAGGCCGGAAATAAAAGCCCTTGCGCATGCCGTTGTGAAAGCTGACTTCCACAATGCCGTCGTCCTGGACGTCGGCTACATTTTGCAGGCTCAGCCAGTCGAAAGTATTCAGGCGATTGCAACCGCTGTTGCAGCCGCCATTTTGCCGGCAGCCGAGGGGCATGCCGTCTTTGGTCTTTACACTACAACCCAAACAACCCATGACGTATATGTTGATGCCGAATCTTGTGCCCCTGCGGGCTTCGGCAGATTTTGTTAGAAACAGATGTGCGGATTTGCGTTCTGCAAGTACCCGCACGGGTTTACCTGATCATTTTGTGCATCTTCAGAGATGCGTCCAAAAAGAGTACTTTGGCATAGGCATTCCTCTGAATGCCTGCGATGCTTCGGTCGAGTAACTCTGACACTTGCTCCATTTGCCGAAAGGCGAGGCGGGAAGCCAATTTTTCGGCGGCAAGGCGTTGCTTTTCGCGCAGGCGGATGGGCATTTGGCCCCGGCTCATGCGCCAATGCATCATTTGCTGAATGAATTGCAAGCCGTATTGCAGCAGATGCTTTTGACGCTCGCGCCCGAGAGCTGCCAGTTTTTCGGCGTACTCGACCAACTCGTCGGCCTTGCCGAGGTAGCACTTGCGCAGCCAGTCAACGAACAACTGCCCCTCTTCCTCATCGGCCTCCGAACTCCACTGCAAAGCTAAGCGAAAATTTCCTTCTGCCAAGACCGCTATTTCGGAAGCTCGCTCGGGCGAGAGGCCCTGAGCCTGCAGGGCGCCGGCGAGTTCTTCTTCGG
>Ga0256832_1002984_pt1 | contig 11553 bp, 8 predicted proteins | sample 134614metaG_FD_190534 | JGI IMG/M metagenome (GOLD analysis project Ga0256832, IMG submission 190534) | Hydrothermal vent microbial communities from Lau Basin, Pacific Ocean - 134-614 | ecosystem: Environmental > Aquatic > Marine > Hydrothermal vents | place: Pacific Ocean: Lau Basin | collected...
AGCAGCTGAACCTTGGCCTCTTCGATCATGGCCAGGGCATCGCTGGCCAGCAGGGAAGTGTCACGGATCACTTTCGGACGGATGGTCGCGTAGTCGATGACGGGGCGCTCCATCTCAAATCCCTCCCGCATGAGGGCCCGTCGCAGATCCCCGTCGCTCATGATCGCCTCCAGGCGTCCCTCCCGGGTGACGAGGACGTTACCGAGCTTCCCTTCGCTCATGACGACGATCGCCTCCTTCAGCGGCGTCCGGACCTCCACGATCGGCAGATTCTCTTTCCGCATCAGATCCTCTACCTTGATGAAGAGGCGGCGGCCGAGGGAGCCGCCGGGGTGGAAGGAAGCAAAATCCTCTTTGCGGAAATCACGCTTTTTCATCAGGGCTACAGCCAGAGCGTCTCCCATGGCCATGGTCAGCGTCGTGCTGGAGGTGGGAGCGGCACCCAGAGGGCAGGCTTCCCGTGCTACGGAGATATCCAGGACCGTATCGGCATAACGGGCCAGGGTGGAGTCGAGGCCGGCGGTCATGGCCAGCAGCGGTATCCCGAAGCGGCGAATATGGGGCAGGATATTGGAGAGCTCCTCGCTCTCCCCGCTGTAGCTGATAGCCAGGACCCCGTCATCGGGACCGATCATCCCCAGGTCGCCATGCAGGGCTTCGCTGGGATGAAGGAAGAAGCTGGAGGTACCTGTGCTGGCCAGGGTTGCAGCGATCTTGGCACCGACCAGCCCCGATTTTCCGATCCCTGTGACGATCAGCTTGCCCCGCAGTCTGTAGATGCTCTCGACCGCCTCGGCGAAGCGGTTGTCGATCTTTTTTTCGGCCGCCAACAACGCCTCGGCTTCGATCCGTAACGTTTCACGGGCACTTTCGACAAGGGATTGGGAGCTCGGATTCTTGGAATTCATGGAGACGATTATATCACAGGGGAGGTGTGATGCCCCCCGTCCCGCCGGCTCAGACCAGAAAGACCGTGGGGATGATGATGGGATATTTCTTGTAGCGTTTGAGGATATGTTTGCGGACGGTACCGCGGATGTCGTCCTCTATGACCTTCGGGTTGGCGGACTTTTCGATGGGAGAACTGACCAGATAGCTCTCCAGGAGCTGTCCGATGTCTTTGGCGAACTGCTTGTCTTCCCGGTCAGGGACCAGCCCGTGAGAGGTCACCACCGGCTTGTCGATCAGCTTACCGGTCTGGGTGGAGATCTGGGCGACGATGTTGACGATCCCCTCGGTAGAGAGTTTCTGACGGTCGTCCACCACATCGGCGAAGATCTCCTGATTGTTCTGGTTGTCGATGTAGCGTTTGCCCGCTTTGACCGTCTTGACCTTTTTGAGGTATTTGGGGGTGATCTCCACCTGGTCCCCATCGCTCATCAACAGGATATTGCGCTCGTCGACACCGCAGCTGACGGCGGTACGGGCGTGGGCGGCGATGTGGTTGTATTCGCCGTGGACCGGCAGGAAAAACTTGGGCTGGACCAGGCGCAGGATCAGCTTCTGCTCCTCCTGGGAGGCGTGTCCGGAGACATGGATATCGCTGCACTCCTTGTAGCGGACGGTGACTCCGGCCTTGAGAAGCAGGTTCAGGAGTTTGGAGACGCTGGCTTCGTTCCCGGGGATGGCGCTGGCGGAGATGATGACCGTGTCGGTGGGCTTGAGCTTGATATGGCGGTGCTCGTCAGTGGCCATCCTTGAGAGAGCGGCCATGGTCTCTCCCTGGCTGCCGGTGGTGACGACGAGAATCTCGCTGTCCTTGTATTTGTTCACCTCATGGGCTTCGATGAAGTGCTTGTCATCCACGTCGATATAGCCCAGACGGCGGACCGTCTCGATATTGCGCTCCATGGAACGGCCGATGACACAGATTTTGCGACCGTGCTTCACACCCCGTTCGATGGCCTGGAAGATCCGGTGGGCGTTGGAGGAGAAGGTGGACATGATCACACGTCCTTTGGCCATCTCGAAGAGATTGTCGAAGGTCTTGCCCACGACCGCCTCGCTCTTGGTGAAGCCGGGGTTGTGGCTGTTGGTGGAGTCGGAGAAGAGGCAGAGAACCCCCTGAGCTCCGTAATGGGCGAAGCGGTGCAGATCAGCGGTATAGCCGTCGATAGGCGTGTGGTCGATCTTGAAGTCCGCCGTATGGATCAGCGTCCCGATGGGAGTCTGAATCGCCAGAGAACAGGCGTCGATGATGGAGTGGGTCATATGCATGAACTCCACTTTGAACTCGCCGATCTCGTAGATCTTGCGCTTGACGATGTAGTTGAAGTACTTTTTATCAGCCTGCAGACCGTGCTCATCGAATTTGTTGCCGATCATCGCCAGGGCCAGCGGGGTGCCGTAGATGGGGAACTTGAGCTCTTTGAAGAGATAGGGGACAGCCCCGATATGGTCTTCGTGGGCGTGGGTGATGACGATTCCCCGGATCTTGTCCTTGATGGCATGGAGATAGCTGAAATCGGGGACCAGAATGTCCACGCCGTGCATCGTTTCGTCGGGGAAGCTCATCCCCACGTCGATGATGATGGCATCCTTTTCAGTCTCCAGGACGGCGATGTTGCCGCCGATCTCGCCCAGGCCTCCGAGGGGGGTGAAACGGAGCTTGCCTTTGGCACCAAGGTCCAGCTGCTTCCACGGATTCATCCGCTCCTGCTGGACCCGTTCGTTCTCCAGGATCGCCGCTTTCATATCGGGGGGAATGGTGGTGTCGATCTTGGGACGGCGCCCGCCGCGGCCGCGTCCTCCTCCACCGCGGCTCTGTCCCTGGTTGCGGTTGCTCTGATTACGGTTGCGGTTGTTATTATTGTTGTTGCCGCGCCGGTTCTCATTGCGGTTGCCGCTGCTGTTCTGCTGACGATTTCCGCTTTGGGAGTTGTTCTCTTTACGTTCGCTGCCGCCAGATTCGGCTGTTCCTTCCGGTTTTTTGTTGTTGCGGAAGGGGTTGGGGCGGCGACGGTTCCGGTTGTTGTTATTCCGGTTTTGGTTCTCCGTGGATTGATTCTGATTCTTTTCCATGGTCGGGTTCCTTTGTCAATGCTTGATAGATTCGATGATAAAGCGTCGTCCCGACCTGATGGGGCCGCAGGGTCCGCGAAAGCCCCAGCTTTTCGAAAAGGGGCTCGAGGACAGCTTTGGGGTAGAGGGCGGAGAGGTTCTTCATCAGGGTCTTCCTCGGTTGCCGGAAAGCGGCTTTGAGAAAGGCTTCGAAGGCCTCGTCGTCCAGGGTGTGCTCCTTGCGGATCTCCAGCACGGCCGAATCGACCTTGGGGGGCGGATTGAAGGCTGCCGGCGGTACCAGGAGGCGGATGGCCGCCTCGCCGGCACTTTGGGCCAGGACCGAGAGAGCCGAGAAGTTCCGATCCCCCTCATGGGCGGCGAACTTCTCGGCGACCTCTTTCTGAACCATTGTGAGTGTGGATCGACAATGGGGGTCCCGCAGCGCTTTCAGGATGATCGTGGTCGCGATGTAGTAGGGCAGGTTGGCCACCAGCCGATAGGGCCGGTCACACAGACTGCCGCCGCTCCATCGTTCCAGAACATCTCCGCACTCCAGACGGAGTCTGCCGTCGGCGATCTCTCCGGAAAAGGTTTTTCCCAGATAGTCGCACAACCGTTTGTCTACCTCGTACGCCGTCACCCGGCGAACTTGGACGAGCTTTTTGGTTAAATCACCTAAGCCAGGCCCGATCTCCACCACCGGCAGATCGTCATCGGGCATCGCTTGGATGATTTGCTCCGCAACGCTTTCGTCTTCCAGGAAATTCTGTCCGAATCTCTTGTCGGCGATCTCGGAAGCGTTGGGCTTATAATTTTTCATTATACTCTTTTTCTACTTAAATAGCAATCCGATCCACAGTTTTCCACTTTCGATATAATCGCATAAACTTTGTAAGGATTCAGAAACAGGAATGGAAACTTTTGCCAAACGGATTATACCATGCCTCGATGTCAATGCCGGCCGGGTGGTCAAAGGGGTGAACTTCGTCAACCTCCGGGATGCAGGAGATCCTGTCGAGGTGGCTCGACGCTACAACGAAGAGGGGGCGGATGAGCTCACCTTCCTCGATATCACGGCAACCCACGAGGAGCGGGGAACGATCGTCGAGGTGGTCCGGCAGGTGGCCAGGGAAGTCTTCATCCCCCTGACTGTCGGCGGGGGAATCCGGGAACTGGAAGATATCTACCGGTTACTGGATGCAGGGTGTGACAAAGTCAGCGTCAACTCCGCCGCTATCAAGCGTCCCGCTTTCATCGAAGAGGGGGCCAAACGCTTCGGCTCCCAGTGCATCGTCGTAGCCATCGATGCCAAGCGGGTGGGAGAGGGACGCTGGAATATCTTTACCCATGGGGGACGGCAGGACACGGGTATCGACGCCGTTGAGTGGGCGAGGGAGGCCTACAACCGGGGGGCGGGGGAGCTGCTGGTGACCTCCATGGATGCCGACGGTACCAAAGCGGGCTTCGACAACGAGCTCAACCGCCGTATCGGCGAAGTGGCACCCATCCCCATCATCGCCAGCGGCGGCGCCGGGACGATGCAGCATATCGAGGAGGCCTTTACGATCGGGAAGGCCGATGCTGCACTGGCAGCCAGTATCTTCCATTTCCGGGAGATCGACATCATGGATCTGAAACGCTATCTCAAATCCCGTGATATTCCTGTGAGGCTGTAGTGATGTTTCTCTGTGCCGGAAACAATGAGCAGTTCGAATTTGCCCTGCCGATCGGAGTAGGGATGGTGGAAGCGGCGATCAATCTGACCCGTTTGGCGACGATGGAGGCTCCCGAGTTTCTCCTCTTTGTCGGAACGGCAGGAAGCTATGGAAATCATGGAATCTTCGATATCGTCGAATCCAAAACAGCCGCCAACGTGGAACAGGGCTTTCTACTGGGCAGTGCCTATACCCCCATCAACAACGTGGTCTCTGCTGCCGAAGATGTTTCACGTGAAACAATCGTCAACTCCTCCAACTACATCACGACCGATCCGGAAATGGCCAAACGTTTTCTCTCCCGACGGTTGGAACTGGAGAACATGGAGTTCTTTTCGGTCCTGGCGGTGGCCAAGACTTTCGGCATTCCGGCCGGAGGTGTTTTCTGTGTTACCAACTACTGTGACGAAAAGGCTCACGAGGATTTTCTGAAGAATCAGCCGGAAGCGATGAAACGACTCGAAGAGTATCTCAAAGAGAAAGGCCTTTTGAAGTGAGCCCGACGGTTCAACCCATTCTATGCATTAGCCAGCGTCTCATCTGCATCGATCATCGGCGGCATGGGCGATCGAAGCGAATGCTCAACGCACCCGCTGGGTGCGCCTGCGCTTCTCTCCGAGACCCCTGCACACCGAGCACCGACGCATCTGAAACACTTTCTACTGCATAAAATGGGTTCAAAAGAGAAATAGGCGAAAGACAATGAAAAAAATTATTCACGATTACACCAAAGAGGAACTCTCCAAGGAGATTAACCCTTCATTCCGCGCCAAACAGATCTACAACTGGGTCTATCATAAACATGCCGACCGTTTCGAGGAGATGGCCAATCTCCCCAAAACGCTTCGTCAAGAGCTGGAGGAGCAGTATGAGCTTCATCCTCTGGAGATGGTTTCGAAGCAGGAGAGTCGCGACGGCAGCATCAAATATCTATACCGTTTGCATGACGGGCACACGGTCGAAGCGGTGCTATTGCTGATGAAGGAGGCCGAGTATCACGAAGACGGCACCCTCAAACATCATCGGCGCTATACTGTCTGTATCTCCTCCCAGGTCGGGTGCAAGGTGGGGTGTGCCTTCTGCCTGACGGCCAAAGGTGGTTTCATCCGGAACCTGAGTGCCGGGGAGATCGTGGCCCAGGTCCTGGAGATCTACAAGGATCAGGGGATCCCCTCCAATCACCGTGTCAACCTGGTCTACATGGGAATGGGGGAGCCGCTGGACAATCTGGACAATGTCGCCAAGGCGGTACGGATCTTTTCCGATATGGACGGGATGAGCATCTCTCCCAACCGCCAGACTATCTCTACCTCCGGGCTGAGCAGCAAAATCGAAAGACTCGGCAAAATGGATCTGGGGATCAACCTGGCGATCAGCCTTCATGCGGTGGACGATGAACTGCGTCAACAGCTCATGCCGATCAACAAGGCCTATAACATCGCCTCGATCATGGAGGCGGTGCGGAATTTCCCTGTCAACCAGCGCAAAAAGGTTCTCTTCGAATATCTTGTCATCAAAGATGTCAACGACGATATAGCAGCGGCAAAAAAACTGGTCAAACTGCTCAACGGTATCAAAGCCAAAGTCAACCTGATCTACTTCAACCCCTATCCGGGTACCGATTTTCAGCGTCCCGAACCGGAGGACATGCGCCGTTTCCAGGAATATCTCCTGGGCAAAGGGGTCCTTTGCACCATCAGGGAATCCAAAGGGTTGGATATCTCCGCCGCCTGCGGGCAGCTGCGGGAACAGAAACTCAGTGAGGGAGTGGGAAGATGACACCGGTAGATCTGGCGCTCTATATCATTATCGGCGGTGTGGTGGTTGTGGGGATAATCGGATTTATTATCGCGATAAAGAGTGATAAATGACGTCGGTCATTGGTTATTAGTCATTGGTCACTGGAGGTTCCTTCGGCACATTTCGCCGATTGGGATGATACTCATTCCGATACATGTTCCAAGAATTCAAAACTCAACATTTGGCTCTTTCCATTTGCTGCAATTAAACCTGATTGGATTATCAGAAAGCTATTTCAACCCACCTACGACTATTTACCCTCTGTATTCCCAATGACCAGTAACCAATGACAAATGACCACTTTATGACAAAACCTCTTTCGGCTTTTCACTCTCGATTTTCCATCCGTTCGTCAGATTGAACTCCCTTTCTTTCGGGGGCGCAATGGCGACTTTCTCCCGGCTGAAATCGTTGCGGCTGACCAGTTTCCAGTGCTGTTTGTAATCGAACTCCACCGAATAGGCGTGGAGCATCAACCGGTCAGCTCCGGTATGGCGCCGCCGCTCCTCGGGGCTCAAGCGTTCTTCCAGATAGGCTTCTGCCACCTCGTAACTGGTTCCATAGATGGGATCGCCCAGGATGGGATGTTTCACGTGAAACAAATGGATGCGGATCTGGTGGGTGCGGCCGGTATGGGGAATGCATTCCAGGAGGGTGGCATCGAGCCTCTTGTCGTACAGCAAGGGCATAAATGAGGTGTAGGCCCGTTTCCCCTGATGGTGGATGAAGACTTTGTGTTTGGTGGGGCCGTAGTCGTCGTTGAGGAGGATCGGGGCGTCGACGCTGAAGGCTTTTTCGACTCTGCCCTGGACCCAGGCCCGATAGCTCTTTTGGATCGCTTTGCGCTCGAAAGCGCCTTTGAGAAAGCGTTCGGCCTCTTTGTGGCGGCTGGCCAGGAGCAGGCCGGAGGTCTCTTTGTCGATCCGGTGAACGGCATTGGCGTGCTGCCCGCCGAAATGGCGGACCTCGTCCAGCATGGAATAGGGGGTCGTCATCTTTTTGGGATGGACCAGCACGCCGCTGGGTTTGTCGAAAAGATAGAAATCAGGCGTGGTCAGGATCGGAGCGTTACCCCGGCTTTGGGGTTCGAAATAGACCACCTCCACTTTGCCGGAGATCCGGGCCGATTTGTCCGGCAGGGTCTCTCCATGACAGAGCAGACGTCCCCGGTCGATGATCCGCTGGGCCTCCCCCTGGGTGACACCGAAGGTGCGCATCAGCCAGACGAAGGCCAGCTGTTCTTCTTCCAGGGAAAAGGTGCGTTGAACAAAGGGCAATCAGGACTCCTTCACGGGGATTTGAGTAGAATATTAGCCAAAAAAGAGGGGTCATTGGTCATTGGTCATTGGTCATTGGGAGATTCCTTTTGGCATACCGAGGACTTTGGCGTTCCCCATTGAAGGATCGAGATGGTAGAACGATATGCACGCAAAGAGATGAAGGAAAAGTGGACACAGCACGCCCGCTATGCCGCCTGGCTGGAGGTGGAGAAGGCGGTGGTCAAAGCCTGGAACAAACTGGGACTGATCCCCGACGAGGATGCCAGGAGGATCGTCGAGAACGCCACCTTCTCCGTGGAGCGGATCGACGAGATCGAGGCGGAGACCCGGCACGATCTCATCGCCTTTACTACCAGCGTCGCCGAGAGCCTGGGGGAGGAGAGCCGGTGGTTCCACTACGGGATGACCAGTTCCGATACCGTCGATACCGCTGTGGCGCTCCAGATGAGAGACTCTCTCGAGCTCATCATCGAGGATGTGAAGATGGTGATGGCGTCGGTCAAAAAGCGGGCGATGGAGCACAAATATACCCTGATGGTGGGGCGCAGCCACGGGATTCACGGTGAGCCCATCACTTTCGGCCTCGTCCTGGCGGTCTGGTACGACGAGCTGCGACGGCATCTGGAGAACCTGGAGCAGACCATGGAGGTGATCGCCGTAGGACAGATCAGCGGTGCCATGGGCAACTTCGCTCACGCTCCCCTGGAGCTGGAAGAGATCGCCTGTGAAGAGCTGGGGCTCAAACCGGCTCCGGTGAGCAATCAGGTGATCCAGCGGGACCGCTATGCCCGGCTGGCTTCGGCGCTGGCCCTGCTGGCCAGCTCCATCGAAAAGTTCGCTGTTCAGGTGCGCCACTGGCAGCGGACCGAGGTCTACGAAGCCGAGGAGTATTTCGCCAAAGGACAGAAGGGCTCTTCGGCTATGCCCCACAAGCGCAATCCGATCCTGACAGAGAACATCACCGGCCTGGCACGGATCATCCGGGCCTATGTCATTCCGGCCATGGAGAATGTCGCCCTCTGGCACGAGCGGGATATCTCCCACAGCTCTACCGAACGCTTCTGGCTCCCCGACAGTTTCGTTACCTCCGATTTTATGCTTCACCGCTTCAACAATGTCATCGCCAACCTGACGGTGATGCCTGAGAACATGCTCAAAAACCTCAATCTCACCGGCGGATTGGTCTTCAGCCAGCGGATCCTGCTGGAACTGCCCAAAGCAGGCGTGAGCCGCGAAGATGCCTACAAGATCGTTCAGCGCAACGCCATGAAGGTCTGGGAGGCGCTTCAGCAGGGCAAACCTCCCGTCAACGAGAAGGGGGAGAGCCTCTTCCTGCAGTATCTTCTGGCGGATGAGGAGTTGCGCAGCAAGCTGAGCGAAGAGCAGATCCGGGAGGCTTTCGATTACAGCTACTACACCAAAAACGTCGATCGGATTTTTGAACGGGTTTTCGGAAAAGAAGACTGAAAAGCCATCCCATGGGCCCTTTTGGGAGCCCATAGATTTTATTAGAAAATGTTATAAAACTTCTGCCCTTTCTCCCTCCATTTTTAACATGACCATCAGTTGTTTTTGAGTAAAATCCAATTACTTGTTTTGCACGAAAAGCCGCATCGGTTTTGCCTGATTTCCGATGTGGAATGCCGGATTTCTCCACCTGACCGGTTGCCGAATGCAAAAGATACTTCCCCGCAGGAGAGAGAATGATCAGAGTTGTCAAGCGTAACGGAAGAGTCGAACCCCTGGATGTCTCCAAGATTCAGAAATACACCTCCGCCGCTGTCGAGGGGCTCGACGGCGTCAGCCAGAGCGAGCTGGAGGTCGATGCCAAACTCCAGTTTCAGGATATGATCCGAACCGAGGATATCCAGCTCACCCTGATCAAAACTGCCGTGGACAAGATCGACATCGATCGGCCCAACTGGACCTTTGTCGCGGCCCGGCTGTTCCTCTACGACCTTTACCACAAGGTCTCCGGCTTTACCGGCTATATCCATCTGCGGGAGTACTTCGAGCGGGGTGAGAAGGAGGGCCGGATCCTTCTGGGGCTCAAGGAGAAGTATGATCTGGACGATCTGAACGACTACATCAAACCTGAGCGGGATCTGCAGTTTACCTATCTGGGGATCCGGACACTCTACGACCGTTATCTCATCAAGGACCGCAACGGGCAGCCCATCGAGCTGCCCCAGCATCTCTTCATGGCGGTAGCGATGTTCCTGGCCCAGAACGAGTTCGACTGCCAGACCTGGGCGAAGAAGTTCTACGACATTCTCAGCAAGTTTGAAGTGATGGCGGCCACGCCCACCCTTTCCAACGCCCGGACCACCCGTCACCAGCTCAGCTCCTGCTATATCGGCTCCACGCCCGACAATATCGAAGGGATCTTCGACGGATACAAAGAGATGGCGCTGCTTTCCAAATTCGGCGGCGGGATCGGCTGGGACTGGACCCAGGTGCGGGGGATGGGTTCCTACATCGACGGACACAAGCATGCCGCCGGCGGGATCGTCCCCTTCCTCAAGATCGCCAACGACGTGGCCATCGCCGTCGATCAGCTCGGCACCCGCAAAGGGGCCATCGCCGTCTATATCGAACCCTGGCATATCGACGTGCGTGATTTCCTGGATCTCAAGAAGAACTCCGGAGAAGAACGTCGCCGTGCCCACGATCTCTTCCCCGCCCTCTGGATCAACGATCTTTTCATGAAACGGGTCGAAGCGGATGAGACCTGGACGCTATTTGACCCCTACGAAGTCAAGGAGTTGACAGAACTTTACGGCGAGGAGTTCGAAAAACGATATGAGGAGCTGGAACAGGATGAGAGCCTGACCAAAGAGGTGATCTCCGCCAAGCAGCTCTGGAAAGAGGTGCTGCGCAGCTATTTCGAGACCGGCAACCCCTTCCTCTGCTTCAAAGATGCCGCCAACCGGGCCAATCCCAACCGCCATGCCGGGATCATCCGCAGCTCTAATCTCTGTACCGAGATCTTCCAGAACACCTCCCCCAACCACTACCGGATGAAGATCATCTTCGAGGATCAGACGGTCACCTATTTCGAGGAGGAGGAAGCGGTGACGGTTGACAATGGTGTCACCAAACCTGCCAAGAAGATCACCGCCCTGGATACCCTGGGAGGCAAAAAGATCTGGATGGTGGAGAAGGAGGCTGTCGACGGTGAAACCGCCGTCTGCAACCTGGCCTCTGTCAACCTCTCCAAGATCAACACTCCCGAGGATATCGCCCGGGTCGTTCCCACAGCGGTCCGGATGCTTGACAATGTCATCGACCTCAATTTCTATCCCCTTGCCAAAGTCAAGAAAACCAACCAGAAAAGCCGATCCATCGGTTTGGGTGTTATGGGGGAGGCCCAGATGCTGGCCGAGGCGGGGATCGAGTGGGGAAGCAACGAGCATTTCCATAAGATCGATGAGGTGATGGAATCGATCAGCTACTACGCCATCAAAGCCTCCAGCGATCTGGCGCTGGAGAAGGGAACCTACCCCAATTTTGAGGGATCCGACTGGTCCAAGGGGATCTTCCCCATCGACAAGGCCAACCCCGAGGCGTGTAAATTGGTTGACAGAGGGGGGCTCTTCGGCTATGCCCATGACTGGCTGGCGCTGAAGGAAAAGGTCAAAAAAGACGGAATGCGCAACGGCTATCTCATGGCAATCGCTCCCACCAGCTCCATTTCCATCCTGACGGGGACCACCCAGGCGATCGAACCGGTCTACAAACGCAAATGGTTCGAA
>Ga0256832_1002985_pt1 | contig 11545 bp, 10 predicted proteins | sample 134614metaG_FD_190534 | JGI IMG/M metagenome (GOLD analysis project Ga0256832, IMG submission 190534) | Hydrothermal vent microbial communities from Lau Basin, Pacific Ocean - 134-614 | ecosystem: Environmental > Aquatic > Marine > Hydrothermal vents | place: Pacific Ocean: Lau Basin | collected...
CTTGTCTCCTGCGCCGCCGAAACCGTGATCGCTCACCACCGTCACTTCGGTTTCGGGGCCGGCCGCCTCCAGCAAGCGAGCGAGGGCCTCGTCCAGGGCGCGGTAGACGCGCGCGATCCCTGCACGGTCGGCGTCCGGCGGGACACCGGCGTGGCGAGGCGAGCGTGGGTCGTGGTGCGCCCAGAGGTGGTGGCCCGCGGTGTCGCTCTCGCCAAAGTAGAAGGCGAAGGCATCCCACGCGCGCCCCCGAAGGAGCCACTCGGCCAGATCGGCCTTTCGACCGATGCGCTCGACGAGGGCACCAGGCAGCGCCTCGTACCAGCCGGGCGCGCCGGCGTCGAACTCGTCCACGTCGTCGAAGCGCGGCGCCCCAAAGCGCTCCACGATGGCGTCGTAAAGAGCCGGCGGCCACACGAAGGAGCGGTCGGCCTCGAAGGCGACGGGCGCGTCCCAACCGCTGAGGAAGACGCCGTGCTGGAGACGCTCCGGGGGCCACGTCGCGGGGAAGCCGACGCAGGCGCACGCGAGACCGAGACGGTCGAGGCGAGCAAAGATCGTGGACGCCTCCCGCACGGTGCCGGCGGTGAAGCGTACGCGGCCACGGTCACGTGTGGTGAAATCGAAGACGCCGTGCTTCCCGGGCCCGACCCCGGTCAAGAAGGTGGTCCAGTTGGGCAACGTGGCCGGGGGCTGCACGCTGCGCAGTGCCGCGTGGGCGCCTCGCTGCATGAGAGCGTGCAGCGTCGGCGTCACCTCGGGTCCGAGCGCACCCACCAGATCGCGATCCGCTCCGTCGAGCCCCACCACGAGCGCCCGTGCCGTCATGCCCTCCCCATAACCTCTAGGCGCCCCAGTCGCATGCGGAAGGACGACAAGGAGTGCTCCCTTGGGCGAGCGCCCATCTCCAAACCCCTCGTCGCCCCTCCGCGGCCTGCGCACGGCCTCTGCCGGCTTCCTCTCGCCTCAAGAATGCTCGGCAACCCCTCGGCTCGCGGATGCGCCACCGGTCCCTCCCAATCCACGGATCGATCGATGCGCGTTCTCTGAGAGGTGCGGTAGCCGCCTGCCCCAGTAGCGACCGCGATGGCTCAGGCCCAGGAGGGGGTCCCTGCGTGGTGCCTCCGGGCGATGAAGTCTTGAAGGTTCTTGAGGCGCAATGCGCCGCGCATGCTCCCGGGCGTGAGGGGCACGGAGAGCCATGGGCCCGGGCTGCTGGCGTTGCCGCGCCTGCCCACGGCATGCTGGGCGGCCCATGCTTCGCGTTCTTCCAATGCTCTGGCTCGTGGTCGGTGCGTGCGCCCCGGCGACGCAGTACCGCCGCGGGGCCCTCGTCCCGACGCCCAGGGGCGACAGTCTCGTCCACACCCAACGGCGGCAGGTGGAGCTCTCGGGCGCCGTGGCCTTCACCGACGTCGACCAAGATCCGCTTCCGTCCTATGGCGACCCGGCACTCCAAGCCGCGCGGACTACGTTCCTCGGCCAGGCACGCCTGCGGGTCGGCAAGTACCTGCGCCTGGGAGCGCAAGGCTTCTTCAGCCACGCTTCCTTTGCGGCCCCCACCGCCGCCGGCACGCCGCCGATGAACGGCCAGCGCGTGTGGGGGTTGGGACCGCAGCTCAGCTTTCACTTTCGGGACGCCCGCTGGGCCTTTGGGGGCGGCTTCTCGCTCACTCTGGCGAGCGTGCCATGGACAGCCTGGCAGCGGCGAGATGGCGCCCCAGAGCTCGTCAATGAGCCCGTCGACACCGTCATCGAGCGCTACGAAGAGGTCCGTCGCGGCCGCGAGGTCCACCCGCTCGTCACCATCGGTGTGGGCGCGACGTGGATCGCGCACCCTGCCTTCGAGGCCTTCGTGGGGCTGACGCTCCAGAGCTCACTGACGAACATCGGCTTCGACGACCAGGAGCGCCACGGTTCGACGCTCCAGTCCGACAACGTCGGCATGGCGCCCTTCGTCGGGATCACCGCGCGCGCCCCCGGCGCCGGCGTCTACGTGCGCGCGCAGTACGACTACCCGCTTGCCTTCGAGCAGTTCACCTGGGGGGGCGCCAGGAGTTGGGGCGGCGTCATGGCCTCCGTTGGTGTGGAGCTGGGCCCCAACCCCGACGCGCCGCTGGGCTTGGGCCTGTAGGGCATTCCCTCGGTTCGTGGGCGCGGCATGGGTCGCGGCCAGCCCACGGATCGATGGACGATGGCACTGGAGATGCGCTTGAGCGCTGAGGTACGGGCGGTGATGGATCGCGGTCGGTAGGATGAGCCTGCGACGCAGCCGGGCGAGGCAGTCTCGAGGGTTTCCCAGGCGCAGAGGTCTTGGGGCGGTCGCCGAGGTCTCAAAGCAGGCGGAGCTGCGCCTCCCTCGCGAGGGCGGCCCCCAGCGCCCGCTCGCCCTCGACCTCTTCGCCCAAGGGAGCGAGGCGCTCCCGGGCCGTCCACAGAGCGGCGTCGGACCGATCGTTGCCCCAGAAGACCCGCCCCAGCTTCAGCGCTGCCACGCCCGTCGATCCGCTGCCCATGAACGGGTCGGCGACCACCTCGCCGGAAACGCTCGACTGCGACACGAGGGTTTCGCAGACCGAGACGGGCTTCTCGGTCGGGTAGCCCCCATGCACCCGCGGTGCCTGCAGGACATCGGGGATCGCCAGGTCTTGCAGCCGCCGTTTGCCCTTTTCGAAGAAGAGGATCATCTCGTAGCGCGCTCGGTAGTGGTACCCCAAGCCGATGGTCTTCTTGTCCCAGATGAGCGGCTTCCAGAACGTGAAGCCCGCCGCCTCACCGGCAGGCTTCGCCTCGAAGGCCGTCGCTGCGTCGCAAAACAGATAAAAGTGCGCGTCACGACGCAGAACGCGGAAACACTCCGCGAAGAGCTCACCGAAACGCGCGTTGGGAAAGACGGCGAACCACTCGTTGCTCGAGGCCTTGCTGTGGGTCAGCCGCGTCGTGGTTCCGACAGCCCGATGCTTCTCGAGGCTCTCGTAAGGCGGGTCCGTCACGAGGAGGTCGACGCAAGCATCCGGCAGCGTCCGAAGCCACGCCACCGCATCGAGACGGCTGAGCCAGTAGGACACCGAAGAGACCCTACTCCGATTCGTCTCCGCCGGAGCGTCGCTGCGAATCGCGGGCCTCGTAGGCCTGGATGATCTTCTGCACGAGCGGGTGCCGGACCACGTCGGCGTCGCTGAAGTAGCTGAAGTGGATGCCCTCGATCTCCTGGAGCAGCCGCTCGGCGTCTCGGAGACCGCTACGCCGGGCATCCGGCAGGTCGGTCTGCGTGATGTCGCCGGTGATGACAGCGCGCGAGCGGAACCCCAGCCGCGTCAAGAACATCTTCATCTGCTCGGTCGTGCTGTTCTGCGCCTCGTCGAGGATGACGAAGGCGTCGTTGAGCGTGCGCCCGCGCATGAACGCGAGAGGGGCGACTTCGATGGTGCCTTCGTCGAGCATCTGGGAGACGCGCGTTACGTCCATCATGTCGTGGAGCGCGTCGTAGAGCGGGCGCAGGTAGGGGTTGACCTTCTCGGCGAGGTCGCCGGGCAAGAAGCCGAGCTTTTCCCCAGCCTCCACCGCCGGACGCGTGAGGATGATGCGCTTGACGCTCCCTTCCTGGAGCGCGCTCACGGCCATTGCCATCGCCAGGTAGGTCTTGCCCGTTCCGGCCGGACCGATGCCGAAGACCACGTCGTGAGTCCGGATGGCCTCGATGTAGAGCTGCTGCGCGACGCCCTTCGGTGCCACCGGGCTGCGCCCGACCCTGCGCACGACCACGTCGTCGAAGAGATCCCGGAGCCGTACGTCGGGGTGCGCCGCGAGTGTCCTCGCCGCACGCACGATGTCTCGTTTGGACAGGTCGTGGCTCCGGAGCACGTCGAGGAGCTCGGCGAGCACGCGCTCCACGAGCGCAACATCCTCGGACAGCCCGCGCAGGAAGATCCGGTCGCCGCGCAGCCCCATCGTCACGCCGAACTCACCCTGCAAGGCCTGAAGGTGCGTGCTTCCTGGCCCCGTCAGCCGCAGCAGGAGCTCGCTGTCGGTGACTTCCACCTCCGCTGAGGTCTCGCTTTGCGTCATGCTGCTCCGCTGGCAGTACCGCTCTGCCCCGATTCGCGCAAGCCCAGCAGGGCGCGACCGGACCTCGCAGAGACACGAACGCAAACCCGGCGGCGCTGTCAGGGGCAGCGGCCCTCGAGCTCAGCGGCCAGTGCATCGAGGACGCGATGCCGCGTTCGAAGCGGAGCCGCCTCGTCGACGAGGCGGCAGACCGTAGCTTGCTCCCCGGCTGCCTCCGCCGCCCGGAGGGCCACGACGTAGGCGCGTCCGTTGCGCCGGACCGTGAGGTTTTCGAGGGCGAGCTCCAGGGCGCGCTGGGGCTCGCCGACCATGGCGTAGAACTCCGAGGCGTGGTCGAGGAAGGCCTCTCGATGTCGCGACAGGAGCGACTCGTAGCGAGCCCGAGCCCGGGCGAAGAGCGCAGCCCGGCGCGGCCCGTCCAGGCGCTGCGCCAGGCGCGCGCTCGGCTCGGGATCGCCGCTGGCGAGGACCCCTTCGAGTCGGGCCCTGGCTTGCTCCGGCTCCTCGAGCTCGGACAAGTGTACGTTCGCCACCACGTAATCCGGGAGCCGCGCGACAGCGTCTGCGTAGAGGACCCGTGCTCGATCGGGGCGACCGGCGGCCTCGCCCCACATCACCCCCCGGGTGAAGGAAACCCAGGCCAAAGGGAAAGGCGAGGTGTCGCGGTAGATGGAGAGGGCGCGAAGATACGTGGCGTCGGCTTGCTCGTAGCGCCCGAGCGCAGCAAGCACGGAAGCCAGCACCGTCCAATGCGCGTAGCTCTCGGAGGCCGCTGTCAGCGTTCGCGCTCGTGGCAGGAGCCCGGCCGGGTCCTCGCCGACGGCGAGATCGACCACGAGACGTGCGCGCTCCACCAAGTGCTCCGGGGCGCCGAGCCGTGCGGCCTCCGCGAGCTTCGCGCGGGCCTCCTCGAAACGGTGGACGGCGCTGAGGAACGACGCCCGCAGGAGTGCTCCCTCGGGGCCTTCGCGCCCTCGGCTGAGCGTGTCGGCCTCGTCGAAGTCGTCGAAGGTCCCGAGGAAGGTCGCGCGCGCCAGGAGGTGCTCGACGAGCGTCGCACGCAGCGCGAGGTCCTGAGGAGCGCGCCGCTGCCGCTCCCGCAACGCCTCGACCCGGGCCTGAAAATTGCGCACGGCGATGTCCGAGCGGGTCGTGACGCGCGTGTCGAGGGCGACCTCGGCAGGCGAAGGCTCCTCCAGCGCGCGCTCCGCTTCGGGCTCGGCCTCCGCAGGAGGCCCTCCGCTGCCGCACTCGGCCACGAGGAGCGGAAGCAACGCGAAGATCCGCACCCGTCGCTCGATGCGGCTCGGGCGCGTCAAGGCGCCGCCAAGAACGGGAAGGTGTCTTCGTCGTGGGTCACGTTGTCGCCGTCCACGCCATCACCCAGGTCGCCGAGGGAGCCGTTGATGAGCACCGAGTAGGAGCGATCGGCCACGTCGTGGTTGGGGGTGCGGCCGCCGCAACCACCCTCCGGGACGACCCCGAGCACCTCGGCCTCGTAGCCCAGGTACTCCGGGCATGCGCCGGTGCTGCTGTCGATCACCAGGCGGTCATCGGCCAAGATCGTCGCGAGGAAACCATAAGCAGAGGCCACGCCGCCGGAGGCGTCGTAACCGAGTTGGTTGCCGCAGACCGTGTCTGCGCCGTCGAGGATCGCGATCGCGGCAGCGATCGGCTCGCGGTACGTCGCTGTCCAGGTGTTCCTGTCGCCGTTGGCGTTGTAGCCGTCCTTCAGGGCGTCCCGCTCGGGACCGTCGGCCATGAACGTGCCCACCGTGGCGGTGGTGATGGCCGCCCGGCCCATCCGATCGATCTGTACGCCCAGAGCCGGGGGGTTGTCCCGACCGCGGGCCATCGCTCCGACGGCACTGTCGCTGCCGGCGTCCGATGGCGGCGTCGCGCTATCGCGCCCAGAGTCCATCGAGGGCGTGGCGCTGTCACGGCCGGCGTCGGTGCCACCGTCGTCGTCACCACAACCCACCCCAAGCACGCCACCGAGGGCGAGAACGAGAAGATGTCGCAGCCTCATGGTCACTCTCCTGCCCGGTGTGTGCTGGCCCACGTCGCCAGGATCGGTCCGCCGGCGCTCACGAGCGCTTTGTCGATCTGCACGACGAGCGCGAGGATGTTCGTGTCCTGCAGGTCGTCGGTCGCGGGGCTGTCGTCGGCGTCCGTGGTGAGCTGTCGGACGAGCTCGGCGCTCGTGGCCGCGTCGACCGTGGGGCAGCCCCCTTCGTCGAACGTCAAGCTCCCGGCCGCGCTGCGGACGGTGTCGACGGTGCGAAGGAAACCGTCCAGGTTGAAGTAGAACGGGTCGTCGCGGAGGCCGGCAAAGACCCGCACGGCACCGCTGTCGCTCGTGATTCCGGCCTCCGTCGAAGGGTCGCCGGTGACGTAGTCGACAACCGTGCCGGCGTCGTCGAGCACCCAGCACTCGATCGCGTTCACGTCGTAGAACTGGCAGATGATGCGCGCTTCCGTCTCGTCGGTGGCGCCGAAGTCCGCGCGGCTGTGCACGTGAAAGGTGTACTGACTCGCGTCACCGAAGCTCGTCCCATCGCTCGCGAATGGGTTGACCGTCAACACCATGTTCACCTTCGCGGCGTCGGCGCTCATCCACGCGAAGTAGTCCGCGATGTCGTTGAGCGGATCGGCGGCCGCCGCCGGCGAATCCACGTGGTCGGCGCCTTCGGCAGGGCCCACCCACGCGGCGAGGCCAACCAGCGCGGCCACGCCGGATGGACCGAACAGTCCAAGTCTTCGATGCTTCATGGAACCTCCTGTGGGAGCCGAGTGGGCTCGCCGGGGGGGCGAACGACGGTTCGGCACGACCCCGGGGAACCGTACGAACGAACCGTGCGAGCGGATCACCCCTGTCTTCCATTGCGCCCCTGGGAGCGCTTGAGCGGTGCCGAGGGCTGAGCACGCTCAGCGATGGAGTGCGTCGTGCGGCGCGAGAGTTGCTGTCGGAGCACGAAGCCGGGCGATCCATCGGGCGTGCTCGACCGTAGGACAAGACGCGTGGATGCTATGCTCGGACCGCGATGGATGAGGACGCTCAGGTCGACCAACGCCTGGTGCGCGCGATCGCAAGCGGCGACCGGAGCGCCCTGGGTCAGCTTTACGACCGGCACGCGCCGCTGCTCCTGTCGGTCGGCGTTCGTATCCTCCGCGAGCGGGCCGAGGCCGAGGACGTGTTGCACGACGTCTTCCTCGAGGTCTGGCGCAAAGCCCACAGCTACGACCCAGAGCGCGCCTCGGTTCGGAGCTGGTTGCTGCTTCGCATGCGCTCCCGTTGCCTCGACCGCGCGAAATCCGCGGCCGTGGCTCGGCGAAGCTCCCTCGACGCGGCGCCGGAAAGGCGGTCGACCGCCGAGCCCGAGGACGGCGCCGACGCGAGGCGCCTGGGGCCGTGGCTCGCCCAGCTCAGCGAGGAGCAGCGCCGAGTGATCCTCCTCGGCTACTTTGAGGGGCTTTCGTGCAGCGAGATGGCCGCTCGGCTCGGGATCCCGATCGGCACGGTCAAGTCGCGCCTCGGCGCGGCGATGCGGAAGCTCCGCTCGACAGCACAGGGAGGAGCGCGACCATGAGCGAACGCAAGGATCCTTTCCTCGCCGAGTTGACGGCGCACGATCAGGAGATCCTCGATGCAGCCCTCGCGAAGCTCTCCCCGATCGTTCCGCGGGCGAGTGCCCGGGACGCGCTGCTCGAAGACGCCGCGCGGACCCACCGCTTCGACGAACTGGTTGCACCCTTCGCCGAGGCCTGCGATCTCGAACCCGCGGAGGCGGAGCGGCTGCTTTTGGGGGTCGACGACCCGGCGCGCTGGTCCGCCGGGCCCGCTCCGTGGATCCATCTGATCCACTTCGAAGGCGGACCCAAGACGGCCCGATGCATCACCGGCATCGTTCGAATCGATCCCGGAAAGAGCTTCCCCAGGCACGGCCACTTGGGCGAGGAGACGGTGCTCGTACTGCAGGGTCGCGCGCGCTCCGAAGGTCGGACGTACGGGCGGGGGGATGTGCTCCGCGCGGGCCCCGACGACGAACACGAGGTCGAGGTCGTCTCCGATATCCCGCTCATCTATCTGGCGGTGGTCGCCGAAGGGATCCGTCTTGGCGAGGACACGATCACCTTCGACGATCCACGCGGATGAGCCCGCGGACGACGGCATCCCTCGGCCTCGGACGAGGGATCGATCGGTTCGAATCTCGCGAGCTCGGTCCGTTTCACCGAACGAATGGGCTCCCCGTCATCGCCACGGGGCGGCCGCACGCGAGCCTCCCTTCGTCGTTTCGTACCCCCCAAGGCGTGCGGTACGATCCTGGGCGCTCCGGGGGTCAACATGAGGGTCAAAGGCACGGCGATCGTAGCCCGGCGGCAGACCGTCATGGCGGAGTTTGGGGCGGAGGCGTGGGATGCCTTCTGGCGAGACTTCACGGACACCCACGCGCCCGAGCTCGCCCACGGCGTGCTGCCCACGGCGACCGTGCCGGCCGAGACGTTTCTGGCGCTTTCGGACGCCCTCGTGGAGCGCTTCTACGCCGGAGACCCGCGGGCCTATTGGCGCTTTGGCGTCGAGTCCGCGAGCTGGGCGCTCGTCGACGGACCGTACGCGAACTTCGTCGGCACGCGCGACGTCGCCTCCTTTCTCGAGGTCGCGCCGGCGCTCTGGCGCGCCTACTACTCCGCCGGCGCCTTCACCGCGAAGCTCGCGGAGGATCGACGGCTCGTGCGAGCGCGCATCGAGAGCCCCGTTCGTCACGTCCACTTCGAGTTCAGCGTGATGGGTTTCGTCGAGAGGGCGTTGACCCTCGTCGGCGCGGACGTGATGGGCCACGAAGTCGTCCGAGGCTTTAGCCGGGGCGACGACCACGTGCACTATCGCTTCGAACTGGCCGAGCCCGTCCGAGCGCGCGAGTGAAGTCCGAAGGCGACGCTGGAGCCGCCTGCCCTGTCTCGGTCGAATCGCCCACCCCGCTTCAGCTCAAGCCCCAAAAGAAGTAGTTTGGAAGGATGGCGACGCTCGAGCGCGAGATCATCTGCCAGGGGCCCGTCGTGCTCTTCCGGTGGAGAAACGCGCCCGGCTGGCCCGTCGAATACGCTTCGCCGAACGCGGCGGAGGTCTTCGGGTGGACCGCGGAGCAGTTCGTGCGCGGCGAGGTCGCCTACGCGGACCTCATCGCGCAGTCGTCCCGAGAGCGAGTCGCGCGTGAAGTCGACGAGGCCACGCGCTCCGGCGTCATGCAGTTCGTCCACGAGCCCTACGAGATCGTTCGGCGAGACGGAACGAAGCGCTGGCTCTACGACGCGACGCGGATTCTTCGGGACGACGAGGGTCGGGTCACGCACTACCTCGGGTACGTCATCGACGTCACCGAAGGGATCGAGGCACAGCGCGCCCAGGCCGAGCTCGAGGCGCAGCTCCTCCATGCACAGAAGCTGGAGAGCTTGGGCCTCCTGGCGGGAGGCGTCGCCCACGACTTCAACAACCTGCTCACGGGCATCCTCGGCCACGCGACGCTGGCGCTCGCGGACCTTCCGCGCGCCGACACGGAGGCCGTCGACCACCTCGTACAGATCGAAAAGCTCGCCCGTCAGGCCGCCGAGCTCACCCGGCAACTGCTGGCCTACTCCGGCCGCGGCCGCTTCGTCGTCGAGCCCTGCGACCTGGGCGTTCTCGTCGAGGAGATGTCCCGCATGCTGCAAATGGTCGTCAGCGAGAAGGTCACCCTCGTCGTGGAACGCGACCCGGGCCCCGCGGTGATCCGTGCCGACCGGAGTCAGCTGCAGCAAGTCGTCATGAACCTCATCACGAACGCTTCGGAGGCGATCGAAGGCGACACGGGCATCATCGACATCCGGGTCCGCCTACGCCACCTGGACGAGGCCGTCTGCGCCCGAGACTTCGACGGCTGGAACCTACGCCCGGGAGCCTACGTCACCCTTCGAGTTTCCGACGACGGCGTCGGGATGGACGAGGAGACGCGCGAACGCCTCTTCGATCCGTTCTTCACGACCAAGGCCAACGGACGTGGCCTCGGCCTCTCGGCAGTTCTCGGGATCGTGCGCGGGCACGGCGGTGGCCTTCGGATCGATTCGTCGCCGGGCCGCGGCACGACCTTCGAGGTGGTGTTCCCACGCGCCGCCGAGGACGTCTCGCGGGCTCGGGAGCTGCCCGCGTGCGACGATGACTGGCGCGGCCACGGCACGGTGCTCGTCATCGACGACCAGGCCGCTGTCCGCTCGGTGGCCTGCCGCATTCTGGAACAGCTCGGTTTCGACACCCTCTCGGCCTCGAACGGCGCACGAGGGCTCGAACTCTACCGCACACACCGCGACGAGATCGTGGCGGTCCTGCTCGACCTGACGATGCCCGTGATGAACGGGCAGGAGACTCTCGCGGCGCTGCACGGGATCCGCCCGGATCTGCCGGTGGTGATGTCGAGCGGCTACGACGAGCCCACCGGTTCACAAGACCTCCCGCCCGGCGCACGAGGCTTTCTGCACAAGCCTTACCGTCTCAAGGACGTCCGCAAGGCTCTCCGGCGCGCCCTCGAATGAACGGCTGGGGCCGGCGGCACGGCTACCTCCGTTGCCTCCGAAGCCGACGAAGCCAGGTATCGCATCGCCGCCAGCCCGCGAGCGCGACGATCGCATCCAGCACTTCGTTCGGCAGGGGCGAAGTCACCGTGCCTTCTTCGTCGTCGACACGAACGCCCCACGGCGTATGGTGCTGTCCCTGAGAGCGTGATTCGAAGCGCACGATCCCAGCGGGGGTGTGCGCTTCGAGCTCCAGGTCCGGATAGTCGTCCGTGTGCCGACGACGTGCCCTGTAAGGGCCCGGTTCCACCTCGACGGTGGCCAGTCGCGTGAGCAAACGTCTTAGCCGCGCCGCGGACACCTCCACGGCAGGCCGCCGCACCTCGTTGTCCGCGGCTCGGCAGCTAACGCGCATGCGAAAGCCTTCCGCCGTCCTCCGCAGATCGTATCGGTGCTCGACGGGAGCCAGGTCACTGAGCCCATTCCAATCGTCGCGAATGTGCAGCTCCCTCGTCCTCGGCAGCGACTCGAGCGCCGTGAAGAACGCGGGGCTGAGCGCCTCCGGTTCCGGATCGGGCTCCGGGGGCAACCGAGCCCTCGCGGGCAACCACTGGCGCGGATCGGCGCTTGCCGCGCTCGGTCGTGGGGACGACGACGGCGGAGATGTCGACGGAGGATCTGCCGCGGCCGGCTTGCGGGTCGAGGTCGCCGGAGCTCCGGCGGGCAACCATGTGCGCGGGTCGGCCCTTGCCGTGCGCCCTGACGGGAACACCGATGGGGGCGAGGTAGGACGTGGTGGAGGACGCACCGCGGTCCCCGACCCAGGCAAGGGTGCCGGTGAGTCCTTCGACTCGCCGGCCGCATCGGGGCCCCGGCACGCCCAAGGGAGGACCAGAACCAAACCCCAAAGCAAGCTCGTTGCCGTTTGCTGACTCCT
>Ga0256832_1002986_pt1 | contig 11542 bp, 9 predicted proteins | sample 134614metaG_FD_190534 | JGI IMG/M metagenome (GOLD analysis project Ga0256832, IMG submission 190534) | Hydrothermal vent microbial communities from Lau Basin, Pacific Ocean - 134-614 | ecosystem: Environmental > Aquatic > Marine > Hydrothermal vents | place: Pacific Ocean: Lau Basin | collected...
GAACTCGCTGATCTCGGCCTCTCTCCCGGCCAAATCATCGACTTCAGCGCCAATGTCAATCCCTACGGCACGCCGCCCGCTGTCCGCGAAACCCTGGCCCGCGTTCCCCTCGACCGCTACCCCGATCCCGACGCCCTGGCCCTGCGCCGGGCCTTGGCCCAACATCTTGAGCAGCGCATGGAACACATCCTCGTGGGCAACGGCGCGTCCGAACTCATCTGGCTCACCGCACTGGCCTTTTTGGATGCTGGGGATCGAGTGGTGGTAGTTGGGCCCACCTATGGCGAATACGCCCGCGCCGCCCGGCTCATGGGCGCGGACGTGGCCTTCTGGCAGGCCGCGCACGAGAACGATTTTGCCATCCACCCCGACGCCATCGCAGCGCGGCTGGACGACGTCCTCCCGCGGGTCGTCTTCCTCTGTCATCCCAACAACCCCACCGGTCAGCTTCTGCCCCTGGACGCGCTGGCCCGCTGGGCGGACGCCCATCCCGCCGCCCTGTTCGTTGTAGACGAAGCCTACCTGCCCTTCGCCGCGGGCGCGGCCTCCGCCCTGACCCTGAACGCCCCCAACATCCTCATCCTCCGCTCCATGACCAAAACCCACGCCCTGGCCGGACTTCGTCTGGGCTATGCGGTTGGCCCGGAGCCTATCATCGCCGCCTTGCGGAACGCCCAGCCGCCCTGGAGCGTCAACGCCCTGGCCCAGGCCGCGGGCGCGGCCGCCCTGGCTCATCAGACCTGGGTGGAGGAGACCCTGGCTCGGGTGCAAAAAGACGCCCGGGCATTGATTCAGGCCCTGCGCGGTGCAGGCTGGCGGCCCCACCCCACCGCCGCGCACTTCTTCCTCCTGCCGGTGGGGAACGCCGCCAGCGTTCGAACCCAGCTTCTGCGTCGGGGCGTCGTCGTGCGGGACGCCGCCTCCTTCGGCCTGCCGGGCCACATCCGCATCGCCGCCCGCACCCCCTCCGAAAACGCCTCGCTCCTCCACGCCCTCGCGAATCTCGTTCCATCGCCATGAATCCCACCGAATCGCTTTCGATCACCCTCATCCTCGGCGGCGCCCGCAGCGGCAAATCCACCCACGCCGAAACCCTGGCCCGTCAACTCGGCGGCGATGACGTCCTCTACCTGGCCACGGCTCAGGCCCTGGACCAGGAAATGGCGGACCGCATCGCCAACCATCGGGCGCAGCGCCCCGCGGCTTGGCGCACCCTCGAAGCGCCTCTCCATCCAGGCCGCGCCTTGCGGGCCCAACGCCCGCGCGCTTCCGTCATCCTGGTGGACTGCATCACCCTGCTGGTCTCCAACCTGCTGCTGGCCCACGAACACGCGGGGATGGAGGAAATCGAACGGATCGTCATGGCGGAGATCGACGATCTGCTGGCCGCGGCCCGCGACCTCGACGCCCAGCTCATCCTCGTCTCCAACGAAGTGGGGATGGGCCTCGTGCCCGACAACGCCCTGGGCCGGGCCTATCGCGACCTGCTGGGCCGGGCCAACCAGCGTCTGGCTGCGGCCGCGGATCGCGTCATCTTCATGGTGGCGGGCCTGCCTTTGATGGTGAAGGATGGAAGGTTATGCTAAACTTGATCCCATGAAAGTCCATCTCACCACCATCGGCTGCCGCCTGAACGAAGCGGAGACCGCGACATGGGCCCGGCAATTCCAGATGGCCGGGCATCAGGTGGTCACCGCGGCCGCAGACGCAGACGCCATCATCTTCAACACCTGCGCGGTCACCACCGAAGCCGCCCGCAAATCCCGTCAATTCGTCAAACGCCTGCACCGGCTCAACCCAAACGCCCGACTCATCGTCACCGGCTGCTACGCCTCCCTGGAGCCCGACCGCGTGGCCGAGCTCATGGGCGTGGATCGGGTCGTCAGCAACCAGGAAAAAGACGAGTTGGTGGCGCTGGTGGCCGGGGAATTGGCGACGCCAGGGATGCCAGCGCTGGCCATGGAGCCGGACGCGGTCTATCTTTATCCCGGCAGCCGTACTCGGGCCTTCGTCAAGGTGCAGGATGGCTGTCGCAACCGCTGCACCTTCTGCATCGTCACCGTGGCCCGGGGCGATGAACGCAGCCGCCCCATCGCCGCCATCGTGGACGAGATCAATGCCCTGCACCGGGCCGGATATCAGGAAGCCGTGATCACAGGCGTCCACCTGGGCGGATACGGCCACGACCTGGGCGAGGACCTGGCCTCCCTGGTGCGGGCCATCCTGGCCGACACCGACATCCCCCGCCTGCGCCTCTCCTCCCTGGAGCCGTGGGACCTGCCTGAAGGCTTTTTCGAACTGTGGCAAAATCCCCGGCTCATGCCTCACCTGCACCTGCCCCTGCAAAGTGGCAGCGACCGTATTTTGCGGCGCATGGCCCGCCGCTACACGACCGACCAATACGCCCGGCTCATCGCCCAGGCACGGGCCGCCATCCCCGACTTCAACCTCACCACCGACCTCATCGTCGGCTTTCCGGGCGAAGACGAGGACGATTGGGCCAGGACCGTGGCCTTCGTGCAGCAAATCGGCTTCGGCCACATGCACATTTTTACCTATTCCCCCCGCCAGGGCACAGCCGCCGCCCGTATGCCCAATCAGGTTCCGGGCGACGTCAAGCGCGCCCGCAGCCGCGAGATGCACGCCATCGCCGCCCGCATGAAGGCGGAGACCCTGGCCCGCTATGTGGGCCGCGCACTCCCCGTGCTGTGGGAAGGCCCGGGCGAGGCGCTGGCTTCGGGCGACGCGCGCTGGTCGGGCTACACGCCCAACTACCTCCGGGTTGAGACCCGTCAATTCCCCGGCCGCGACCTGGACAACCGCATTCTGCGCACTCGCCTGGCCCATCCCCTGGGCGACCCTCCCGACCGGCTGGCGGGTGAACTGGCAGACGCCCCGTATGCCATGCCTCGCGCCACGCGGGCGGCTGGCCCTCAGCCGATGCCGATGGAAATGACCGCGAACCCCAAATAGCAGACGCCCTTGCTCCCTAACCCAGACAGGCCGGAACCAGGAAGGAACACCGAGTTGCACAGAGGAAAAAATAACCCATGAATCTCTGTGAGCTCTGTGAAGCTCCTAATCAGCTCTGTGAGCTCTGTGTAACTTTTTATCTTGCTGGGCTAAAATGTCACATAAGGCGCTACTCCCCACTCCAGGAGGCAAACATGACCGACTGCATCTTCTGTAAAATCGTCAACGGCGAAGTCCCATCCGAGATCGTCTACAACGGAACCAACGTCACCGCGTTTCGTGACATCAACCCCGCCGCGCCCGTGCACATCCTCATCGTGCCCAACCGCCATGTCGACCACATTCGCGACCCCCGGGCCTTCGAGGATGACGTGTTGAAAGAAATGTTCCAGGTGGCCAACGAAGTGGCCGAGATGGAAGGCATCGCCGAATCGGGCTATCGGCTGCTGATCAACTACGGCCCGGACGCCAATCTGGTCGTGCCCCACTTGCATTTGCATCTGCTGGGGGGACGGCCTCTCGGGCCTATGGTGGCCCGCTGGTAAACCCGGCCAGATCGCTTCGCGATGGAGCCTCCGGAGGGCTGTTCGGTCTTCCGGGGGCTCGTCACCGTGGCGAGATGCGTACGCGCATGATGCGCGGGCCATCCATCTTCATCACTTGTAAACGATAATCGCCCACGTCTACACTTTCGCCCGGCTCGGGAATGCGCCGCAGCCGGTAAAGGATGAGTCCGGCCAGGGTCTCGTAGGCGTCATCCTCGGGCAGATCGATATCCAGCAGCTCATTGACCTCGTCCACCCGCAGCAACGCATCTACCTCCGCGGCCGCTCCGATGCGGCGCACCTGGGGATGCCGCTCCCACTCATCGAACATTGCCCCCACAACCTCTTCCACGAGATCCTCGCGGGTGACCAGCCCAGCAGTGCCGCCATACTCATCGATGACGATGGCCATGCCGATATCCTTCTCCCGCATCTCCTGGAAAAGTTCGTCGATGAAGCGGGTTTCAGGGACCATGAGGGGCTCTCGCACGACGGGAAGATCGCCCACGGGCGTATCCATCAGACTGAAATCATTGACGAGTAGCGACATGACATCTTTGATGATCACGATGCCGACGATGTGATCCAGGTCCTCTTCGTAAACGGGGAACCGGGAGTAGGGATGGGTCTGGAAGATGGCCATCAGGTCGGCCACGGTTTCATGACGTTCCACAGCCACGATCTGGGTGCGGGGAACCATGACCTCGCGCACAAGACGTTCGCCAAAATCAAACACCCGCTCCAGCATGTCCCGGGCGTCCTTTTCGATGACGCCCGCGGCGCTCTGTTCCAGCATCATCTTCAATTCGTCGATGGTGGCGACCGTGCCATGCCCGATGGTCACATTCTTCGCGCCCAGCACGCGCAGCACCAGGCCCGTGCTCGCGTCCACCACCCATACGAAAGGCGCAGTCACCCGGGCGAAGATCCACATGGGGTAGATGAACAACTGGGCCACGTGCTCAGGCGCTCGCAGCACCAGCATCTTGGGCGTCAATTCGCCGAAGACCATGAGAAAGTAGGAGAGCAGGATGAGAGCGATCAAGCCCGCCAGGGCCGTGGCCACGATGGGATCGAAGAACGCGCCCATCACGGGCTCAAGCATGGGCTCCAATAATTGCAAGAGCGGCTCCTCAGCCACCACGCCTAACAGGATGCCCGCCGCGGTGATGCCCAATTGCACGGCGGCGATGGCCTTGTCCGGGTCTTCCAGCATCTTCAGCACCCGACCGGCGGATCGACTGCCCTGGGCCGCGGCTTGCTGTAAGCGCACTCGGTTGGAGGCCAGAAGCGCGTATTCCACGGCCACAAAGAAGCCATTGACCGCGATGATCAGGAGACTGATAAGCAAAGGCGTTTGGATGGAGAAAGCGTTGTCCATGGGCTTGCGTCACCGTAGGGGAGGGAAAAGGGCGATGATTTCGCTTCGCCTATCCATCTTACTGCAACCTCACGCCCCAAACAAGCCTTCGCGATAAATAGATTTGGTAACCGGTACACCGGTAGACCAGTAGACCGGAAGGGGGAGCGACGCGGCCTGGTTTCCCTGGTTTCCCGGTCTACCGGTTTCCCGGGCTACGCTCCCCGCCATTTCCGCTCATATCGGCGAGCTTTCGCCCGTGTCGCCCGCAGTATCGCTTCAGCGCCGGGCGGGGCTCTCATCACCGCGAGATGCGCACGCGCGTGATCTTCGGCCCATCCATCCCCACGACTTCCAATCGGAAATCCCCCACATCCACCACCTCCCCCACCTCGGGAATGCGCCGCAGCCGGTAGAGGATGAGTCCGGCCAGGGTCTCGTAGGCGTCATCTTCGGGCAGATCGATATCCAACAGCTCATTCACCTCATCCACCCGCAGCAACGCATCCAGCTCCACGGCCGAGGGCCCAACCTGCTGGACAAGCGAATGGCGCGCCCACTCATCCGACATCGCCCCCACGATCTCCTCCACCAGATCCTCGCGAGTGACCAGGCCCGCGGCGCCGCCATACTCGTCGATGACGATGGCCATGCCGATGCCCTTCTCCCGCATTTCCTCGAACAAGTCGTCGATATGAAGGGACTCGGGCACGATCAGAGGTTCCTGCACAATGGACAACTCGCCTACACGCGCATCCATCAGCTCCGGATGATCCACCAACAGCGCCACCAGATCCTTGATGGCGATGACGCCCACGATGTGATCCAGGTCTTTTTCGTAGACGGGAAAGCGGGAATAGCGATGTTCCTTGAAAATGTTCATCAACTCCCGCACGGTCTGATGACGTTCGACGCCCACGATCTCGGTGCGAGGCGCCATCACCTCGCGTACGACCCGCTCTCCAAAGTCGAAAACCCGCTCCAGCATCTCCCGCGCGTCCTCCTCGATAATGCCCTCCTCCCCGCTTTGCTCCAGCACCATCTTCAATTCCTCGATGGAGGCGATGGTGCCATGCCCGCCCGTGGTCCCTTTCACCCCAAACAGGCGTAGCACGAGGCTCGTGCTGGCGTCCACAATCCACACGAAGGGCGAGGTGATGCGGGCGAAGGCCCACATGGGATAGGCTGTCAACAATGCCGCTTTCTCCGGCCCGCGCAGGGTCATGATTTTGGGAGCCTGTTCGCCGAACACCATGTGGAAATAGGAAAGCAGCAGCAGGACGATGATGCCCGAGATGCCCGCGGCCACGGCCGGGCCCAGAAACGCGCCCAGGATGGGCGTGAGGTAAGGGGAAAGCAGCTCCATCAGGGGCTCTTCGGCCACGATACCGAGGAGGATGCTGGCCGCGGTGATGCCCAACTGGGAGGCGGCAATGGCCCTGTCCGGGTCCTTGAGCATGTTCAGGACGATGCGCGCGGGCTTGCTGCCCTGCTCCGCTGCTTGCTTCAGGCGGATGTGGTTGGACGCCACCAGCGCGAACTCCACAGCCACGAAAAACCCATTGGCTGCGATGATCAGCACGCCCGCGATGAGGGGAATCCAGATATTGACTTGGTGAACAGTTTCTGCTTCAGGCATGTTGTTTTGGGTTTCGAAAGATAGCGTAGGATGGGTTGTCTATTTGTTGAATCGTTCCAATGCCCGCCGCACATTGGCGGGAATATCGCCGCCGCTGGCCCGCTCCAGAAATTCCAGCACCCGGCGGGCGGACACGCCTCGCTTCCGCGCTCGTTTCAGGCCGCGTTGGGTGATGAGATAGCGATAGTCGGGTTCGCTGGCCTGCCAGAACGTGAACAGTTCCACCCGCAAGCGGTCCCACAGGCCGATATGGGGCGCAAGGGTGATGATGAATTCCCGGTCGATATGGAGGATGGGGCCATCGGGCTGAGGCTCGGGATCGCCGCCGTGGAGGAAGTCATGGCCCTGGCGGGTTAGCATCCAGCGGTCTCCCTGCTCGTTCAGGGCCACCGCGCCCAGCCAGAAGAGCGGCCCGCGCCAGATATAGCGGATCAAGGCCCCCTCCACCGCGGGCCAGTGATCGAACCCGCGCAGGAAATCGCCCGCCGCGTTCTGGATATACCAGGTGTCGTAATTGGCGTCGGGGCGCTGGAAATCAGGCATGTGTTCGTAGATCATGGCGATGAAGTCATCCAGATCGTACCAGACATCGGGCTCGGCCCGGCGTAGCTGCCCCAACAGCGCCTCTCGCGCCATCCGCGGCTGATTGCTCCACGCGCCTTCCTGGCAACGCAGCTCGGGCGTGAGACAGAGGTCGTTCCAGGCCTCCGCCTCCTGCCAGGCCCGGAAGAGGCTCGCCATCTGCTCCGCCCGGCTCATTTCCAGCCACGGGCGCAGCGCCTTGCCGAAGCGCTGATAGCCCTTGCGCTCCACCAGCAATTCCAGACGTTTGGCCGCAAAAAAGATCAGATGCAAAGGCCCGCCCACCTCCAATGGCTGCTTGCGGATGCCGGAGAGGCGCAAGCGGGGCTGGATCGCTTTCAGGTCCTGATAGCGCCAGCGACCATCTGCGCGCAGCTTCACCGCATGATTTTGCACATACCCCAACAACGTCCCCAGATCGTCCAATAACATTTGGCCCAGATCGCGTTGGGTTTCGGGGACGGGCGCAGGTTTGGGGAAGGGCGGCTCGGGCGGGGTCTGCGCTTCGATGGGGAGAAGGGGGCGCAGGTCTAGAGGGATGCTCACGAACTCGACCATCTCATCCCCCACATCCCGGAAGCTGCGGGCGATCCATCCCAGCCACCATAGCTCTTCGCCCGGCCCGGTGGGCTGCTTCCACGGCTGTTCCGTCTGCAAGCTCCCCGGCCCGATGCGTCGCAACTCGCCAAAACGCCGCTCGAAGGCGAGGATGGGGATGCCCTTTTCCTCTTTCATCAACTCGGCCAGGGCTCCGCGGGCCTGAGGCGAAAGATCATCCCACACTTCCCGCACATGATCGGGGTTCAGCATCTGTCTGGCCAATTCGTTGGCAAAGCTGGTTTCCATCGACCCGTTTTCGATGATCAGCCCCTGATTCTGGGCAAACACGCGTAACTCAATGATATCTCGGTTGGCAAAATGCTGGTTCAATTTCATGTTCGTATCTCGCTAGGGCTTGGCAAAGAGGTCGTCAGGCGGTTCATCCTTGTCTTCACAAAGTCTGGTTCTTGGGAAGAAGCAGCGATGGATTGCTCACGCCATTCTCTCGCGGCGGAATGACAAACTGCCCGCCCGGTTCCAGAAAATGCACCTGGGTTTCGGGCGCGTATTGTTTCATGTAGTAGATGAATTTGGGGCCGGGCACGCGCAGATAGGTGAACATCTCCCAGATGGGGCCCATGGGACGGAAGGACGCCCAATGGATGGGGACCACATGACGCGGCTTCAGCAAGGCCACGGCCTCGGCCGCGGATTTCGGATCGAGATGGCCCGCGCCCAGGGTCGGCCCCCATCCCCAAATGGGGATCAGCGCTACGTCGATATTTTCTCTTGCCAGATCGGCCATCTGCGGAAAGACGTCGGTGTCTCCGGGGAAATACGCCACGCTCTCCCCTTTCAACAGATAGCCCTGGGCCAGTCCGATGATGGGAAGGTTGCCGCCATGTTCGGCGTAGGTGACTGTGACGGTCACGTCGTCAATTCGATAATCATCGCCCGGACTGAGTTCGATGACAGGTCGACATAACACGCGCCGCAGCCATTTGCCCGAGCCTTTGGGCGCAATCATGGGCGCATCGCAGGGCAATCGTCGTAGCGAGGGCAGGTGCAAGTGGTCCAGATGCAGGTGGGAGAGCAGAATGAGATCGGGCGCAGGCTGCTCTTCCAGCCATCTGATCGCGGAGAAGTTCCGGCGGCGCAGATAGAGGACGCGGTCGGACAGCACGGGATCAGTGAGGATGTGCTTCCCACGCATGTGAAACATGATGGTGGCGTGGCCCAGGAAACTGAGGGAGTCGGGCATGGCTTCATTTTACAATCTTTTTACGATTTTCAAACATTCTCAGATTGCCTCTGGTCTAAAGTGGGGAAGAAATGCGGTGAAACGGGCGTTTGTTCATGCCGTTTATCAAAAATGCGCCATTTCCATTACAATATCTCTAAACCAAACGCCTGTTTAACCCGGCCAAGTCGGAGTCAAAAAGGCGCGTAGAGCAACACGAGAAATTTCCAGCCATGACCAAAATCCTGATTATCGAAGACGAACCCGCCATTGTCGAACTCGTGACCATGTATCTGGACAAAGAGGGTTTCGAGACGGCTGCGGCTTATGGTGGTCTGGAGGGATTGGTTGCAGTCAAACGGGATCAGCCCGATCTCGTCATTCTCGACCTGATGCTGCCCGAGCTGGATGGCTGGGAGGTGTGCAGGCGGCTGCGCAAGGATACGGATATCCCCATCATCATGCTCACCGCCCGCGGGGATGACGTGGATAAGATCGTGGGCCTGGAGTTGGGCGCGGATGACTATGTGGCCAAGCCTTTCAATCCCCGCGAGCTGGTGGCCCGGGTGAAGGCGGTGCTGCGGCGGGGCAAGGGGCGACCGCAGGCGTCGGGAACGCTGCGGCTGGCCGGGCTGGAGGTGGACGCGGCCCGGCGGGAGGTGCGGGTTCGGGGCGAACGGGTCCCTCTGCGCACCAGGGAGTTCGATCTGCTCCACACCCTGGTGATGCAACCGGGCATGGTCTTTTCCCGAGATCAACTGCTGAATCAGGTCTGGGGCTATGATTATCTCGGCGGCACGCGTACGGTGGATGTGCATGTGGCGCAATTGCGGCAGAAAATCAAGGATTGCGGCGTGCATATCGAAACGGTCTGGGGCGTAGGCTACAAACTCTGCGTGGACGATGACTAACACCCTTCGCTTTCGTCTGTTTCTCTCCTACGCCGTGCTCACGGCCATCATCTTGCTGGCCGCGGGACTGACGCTGACGCTGGCCTGGCGGGGCGTGCAAGATCGGGTGATTCAATCCCGGCTGGCCGCGTCCGTCCCCCTCACGACCCGGGTGGTGCGCGAACTCTGGCGCAACGACGTCCCCCTCAAGGCCATTGCCTCTGAATTGAAAAGGCCCCTGCAGGCCCGCAACGCCCGCATCCTGCTGGTGCGCGATGGGCGCATTGTGGCGGATTCGGCGGGCAGTGACCTGGTGGGACAGCCTTTCGATATGCCCTTTGCCCCGGCGCGGCTGCGAAAATCCTCCCGCGTCCCGCTGACGGGCGTGTTCACCGCGCCCGATGGCCGCGAATATCTCTATGCGGTGATGAGTCTGCCGCCGCCCAAGGGGGCGCCTCCGGGCTCCTCTCCCCTCCATGTCATCCAGGTCAGCCCTCGTCGTTTCCCGAACATCGTCCAGGAGATCGGGCATCAGCTCTTGTGGGCCGCGCTCATGGCTGTGGTGGTGGGGCTCGTTTTTTCCTGGTTCCTCAGTCGCTGGATCACCCGCCCTCTCACCCAAATCGCCCAGGCCGCGGACAAGATCGCCCAGGGCGACCTCGATTTCCGGTTGCAAGTCTCGGGCCCGGCCGAGGTGGAGCATGTGGCCCGACAGTTCAATCACATGGCCGAGGAGGTGCGGGCCTCCCGTCAGTCCCAGCAGGAATTCATCGCCAACGTCTCCCACGACCTGAAAACGCCGCTGACCATCATCCAGGGCTTCTCCCAGGCGTTGGTCGAGGGCGTGACCGATGACCCGGAGACCGCACGGCGGGCGGCCAAGACCATCCACGAGGAATCGCTGCGCATGGGGCGGTTGGTGGATCAATTGCTGGACCTGGCCCGGCTGGAGTCGGGGCAGGTGGAGATTCGTCGGGAGCCGCTGAATCTGAAAGGGGTGGCCGCGGAGGCGCTGCGTCGTTTTCAACTGAAGGCGGCGGAGAAGGGCGTGACCCTGTCCCTGTTGGGGGATGACGTTGTGATCGAAGGCGATCGGGATCGACTGATGCAGGTGTGCACGAATCTGCTGGACAACGCGGTGCGGCACACGCCCGGCGGCGGCCTGGTCGCCTGTCGCGTGGGAATGGCTCCCGACGATCCCGCGATGGCGGAGTTGGTCGTCCAGGATACAGGCCCGGGCATCCCGCCCGAGGAGATCGACCGTATCTTCGACCGCTTCTACCAGGGCGATCGATCGCGTCGCAGCGGCAGCGCGGGGCTGGGCCTGGCCATCGTGCAGGAAATCGTGCGGATGCACGGCGGCCGCGTGGAGGTGCGATCCACGCCCGATCAGGGCGCCACCTTCCGCGTGTTGCTGCGGATGTAAGTAGCCCAGGAAACCTGTAAACCCGTAAACCGGGAAACCAGGAGACCGAGGGAAGCCGCGCTTCGTCCCGGCTTAAAGGAACTTGGAGTCTGCGTTGAGCGAGTCTGCAACCGACGTGATGCGTAATGCGTAATCCGTGAGGTCGTTACGCATCACGCATTACGCATCACGCACCTGGGCTTCCCGCATAGAGTTGGATGTCCTGAAAAAACCTTAACCACGGAGACACAGAGAGCACGGAGAAGGAAAAAGATAAGGTTTGGAGAGGATTTTCTCCGTGAATCCCCTTATTTTTCCTCTGTGTCCTCCGTGTCTCCGTGTTGAAAAACCTTTTTGCAGTGAAGCCA
>Ga0256832_1002987_pt1 | contig 11540 bp, 6 predicted proteins | sample 134614metaG_FD_190534 | JGI IMG/M metagenome (GOLD analysis project Ga0256832, IMG submission 190534) | Hydrothermal vent microbial communities from Lau Basin, Pacific Ocean - 134-614 | ecosystem: Environmental > Aquatic > Marine > Hydrothermal vents | place: Pacific Ocean: Lau Basin | collected...
AAATCCATCAGTTTTGGATCCCAAGGGCCTTGATCTTCCTGTAGAGGTGTCTTCTTTCAATACCTATGGACTCTGCTGTCCTCTTTATGTTTCCACCAAACTGGGATAGCTTTCTTTCAAGGTAGGTTTTTTCAAATATGGATCTTGCGGTCTTGAAGTCTGGGCAGGAAAAGCAGGCCGCCTCCTCTCCAGCCGCCTCCCCGGTCATGGCGGCAGGTTCAGAGGAGAGGAACTGCTTTGGAAGGTCCTTTTTGCGTATGACATTGTCCTTTGAAAGGATGACAAGGCGCTCTATGAGGTTTCTGAGTTCCCTGATGTTTCCCGGCCAGTCGTAGTTGAAAAGGGCCTCGACTGCATCCTCTTCCATGGTGATGGAGCCCTTTGAGAACTCCTTCAAGAATTCATTGACCAGCAGGGGAATATCCTCCTTTCTCTCCCTTAACGGTGGAACCTCTATGGGTATCACGTTGAGCCTGAAGTAGAGATCCTCCCTGAAAGTTCCCTTTTTTATCTCCTCCTCGAGATTCTTGTTTGTGGCGGCAATTATTCTTACATCTACCGAAATGGTCTTAGACCCTCCCACCCTCTGGAATTTCTGCTCCTGGATTATCCTTAGTATCTTTGCCTGGGTCTTTAAGGCCATGTCACCTATCTCGTCAAGAAAGAGGGTTCCACCGTTTGCAAGGTCGAACTTTCCCCTTTTCATGGAAACGGCCCCGGTAAAGGCCCCTTTTTCATGGCCAAAAAGCTCGCTTTCTATGAGTTCATCGGGAATTGCAGCGCAGTTGACCTCCACCATGGGCCTTTTGCTTCTCTTGCTGAGCCTGTGAATGGTTTGTGCAACAATCTCCTTTCCAGTCCCATTTTCACCCTGAATGAGTATCCAGGCATCCGTTGGAGCCACTATGCGTATCTGCTCCTTAAGCTGAACTATCTTCTTGCTCTTTCCGGTGATTTCTGTGGTTTTTCCGCTCTTTTCCTTAAGGAGCCTGTTTTCCTCCTGAAGGTCACGGAATTTCAGGGCGTTTTCAATGGAAATGAGAAGGGGCTCAATGGAGAGGGGTTTTTCTATGAAATCATGGGCACCAAGCTTTGTGGCCTTAACGGCCGTCTCTATGGTTCCGTGTCCCGACATGATGATAACAGGCAGAAATGACCAGGATTCCTTTATCTTCTTGAGCACCTCGATACCGTCAATGTCCGGCATCCATATGTCAAGGAGCACAAGGTCAACAGGTTCTCCGGATTCGAGAATCTCAAGGCACCTTTCGCCCCCAGGCGCCGTCTTTACCGAGTAACCCTCGTCGGAGAGGATGTCTCCTACCGAATCAAGGATGGATTCCTCGTCGTCAACTATGAGGATGGTGTTTTTGGCCATTTGATGAGGAAGACTTAAGTTTAGTCTATTTGTCCGTACGGAACCTTATATAGAATATCACCCCGCTTGGTTTATTCAACTCTATTTCAATTGAGCCGTCATGGGCGTCAATTATTGATTTTACAATGGCAAGGCCAAGACCTGTTCCACCCTTTTTTCTTGAAAAGTAGGGATCAAACACCTTTGGAAGGTCCTTTTTCGATATGCCCTTTCCGTTGTCTGCTATCTTTAACACGGCCTCTTCTCTTTCACTGTCCCAGAAACAGTCAATGTCTATCTCGCTGGCCTTTCCTGCAGAAATGGAGTTATCGATTATATTCATAAGGACCCTCTTTATCTGTTCACGGTCCATGAGTAGTCTTGGAAAATCATCAGAGATGTGGGCAGAAATCTTCACAAGTGGTGCGTATATCTCCCTAATTTCCTCAATCAGCGGCCTTATGTGGCCTTTTTTGAGTTCAGGGGCAGGCATCCTTGCAAATCTTGAAAATTCATCAACAAGCTTTTTTAGCTCGTCGGTCTGGTTGATTATGGTGTCTGTGCATCTTTTAAAGGCCTCCAGGTCCTTGCTGCTAAAGCGGTTGCTGAATTTTCTTTTTAGCCTCTGGGCAGACAGCTGGATGGGGGTAAGGGGATTTTTTATCTCATGTGCTATTCTTCTTGCAACCTCCCGCCAAGCGGCAAGTCTTTGTATCTTTTCAAGCTCCGTAAGGTCATCGAAGACTATAAGTATTCCTAGGAGCCGGTTCTTGTTGTCCTTTAAGAGGGAGAAACTGATGATCAGGGACTTTGAGACCCCTCCAACGTTTATGCGAAAGGATTTCTTTATGCTGCCCCTGCCTGAAAGGCTGAGTTCCTGTGGAATCTTTTCAAGTTCTGAAAAGTCGTCGCCTTTTATGAGCTCTTTGTAGTCCTTTCCTATTAGTGACGAAGGGTCCCTTTCAAGTATCTGGCAGGCCGACCTGTTTATTGTCGTTATCTTACCCCTTGGATCAAGGCTGATGACGCCGGCGGTTACATTTTCAATGAGCATTTCAATGTAGGCCTTTCTGTGTTCCAGCTCTGAATAGCTCTTTAAAAGGCGCCTGGATGCCTCTTCTGCCTTTCGCCTTGCCTCCTTTAGATCCCTTGTCATGGTGTTAAAGGCCCTTACCAGCCCGCTAAGCTCGTCCCTTCCCTTTGTGTCAAGCCTGAAGTTTAGATCCCCCTGTGCTATCCTGTGTGTTGCATCTGCCAGCATGAGCACGGGCTCGGTAATACTCTTTGCAAGCTTTAGGGCAAACCATATGGAAACAAAGATTATGAGAAGTGTTATGAGAAAAAGCGTAGAAAGCAGGCTGGTCTTAAGAGGTGTCTGAAAGACCTTAAGCTGTTTGTATTCCTCAAAACCCTTTTTGACCTCATCGAGCTGGCTCACTATGTCCTGTCCAAGGACCCTTCCGATCTCAATGTATCCAATTAGGTTTCCATCAGGGCCAGAAAGGGGCTGTACCACCCTGAGAAGTGTTCCAGATGCGATATCAAGGGATGTGACCAAAGGCCCTTTCTTATCACTTAGACCCTTGAGCCTTTGCCGGTCTATTTCAGGAACCTCCTCGGTTATAGGAAGCCAACTCTTACGCCATATCCTGTTGCCATAGGGATCAAGCACACTTATGTAATTTATTGGCAGCTTTCTTATGCAGGAGATGGCCGGATCTCCCACAGCACTTATATCGAATATGTCACCTATGCACCCTTCTTCAATCAGTCCTGTTGGCCCCTTGTTGCATCTAAGTGCTATCTGCCTAGCTATCACCTCTTCAATACTGCTCAGTTGTTTTATCTGGTCCCTGTAGTAGCTCCTTCCAATGGATATGGCCTGCTCAAGGCTCCTTTCGATCTTTATATCAAACCAGTAGGCAAGACTTGTCTGAAGGAACTGGAAGGAGATGAAAAAGAGGAGGATGGTAGGAAGAAGCGATACAATAACAAAGGCAACCGTAAGCTTTGTTTTAAGCTTTGCCCCAAGAATGTGGCTCTTTTCTTCAAAAAGCAGCTTTACCAGGTTTCTTATTACAAGAAAGCTCAGAACCAGGATCAGCAGAAGATTTATATTTATTACCGCAAAGATGAGAACATTACTGTACTTTGGAAGGGGCCGAATAAAGGCAACAAGCTTGTACTCTATTACGGAAAAGATAACCAGCAGAACGACTATTACAGCTGCCAGTAATCTTTCTCTGTTTTTTTTCTGTTCAAAAAGTGAACTCAAACTCATAGGTCTTTGATGAAAATCCAAAGGAAGAGAAGAGTTTTACCAGTCTGGAAAAGGGCATGGATGACTTAACCTTTTCCGCCTTTGCCCTTATCTCTATGGTGTATTTTTTGCCCTTCTCCAGACGGGCCATGGATACCAGCCTTATCCTTTCCACTGAAAAGAGAAACCTTTTGGCGCTTTTGAGGCTATCTACGGAGATGAGCCTAGTAGCAGGATAGTCAAAGTAGAGGAAATACTTGTTTTTCAGGTTGTCAAAACTAATGGTTCGTCTGATTTCTATTGACTTTAGTTCATCATCCCACAAAAATCCCTTTTTCTTAAGGGTAATTTGAAAAATGTACCTTACTGGGACACCGCTTTTGATAAGCTCTTCCATCCTTACAGGCATTCCATTAGAGAGCCTGAAGGATAGAAAAAGGCTGTCGTGGTTCAGGGTAAGAGAGACGCCGGATATTTCAGGTTCTGGCTGATTTGCGGCAAGGCCAATGAAGGGAAAAGAAAAAAAAATTGCAGGCATAACAGAAGACAGGCCATCTTCCCAAAAGGCTTTTTGTGCGGGTTAAGTCCACAGGTTTTTTTATGGCCCGTATTCGTCAAGATTTTGACCCACCTATTTTTTTCTTTCAAGGACGTAGAGGGCAAGCACCTTCATGTTGCTCTTAATAAGGGAGTCTGGAAATATATCAAGGCTTTCACAGGCAAGATCCACAAGGCCCCTGGCCTTTTTTATGGTGTAATGGATGCCGCCTGTCTCCATGAGGAGCTCCCGGACCCAGTTGAAGTCAGACATGGAGGCATATCCCTGGCAAAGAAGGTTCATGAGCCTGTCCCTGTTCTTTCTCGAGGCCCTTTCCAAGGCAACCACTATTGGAAGGGTGAGCTTTCCCTCGGCCAGGTCCGTTCCTATGACCTTTCCAAACTCGCTTGAATCTGCAGTATAATCCAGGACGTCATCAACCATTTGAAATGCCTGGCCTATGCATAGCCCATAGTTGCTGAGGGCCTCAATCTCATCCAGGCTTCCCTTGGCCATTATGGCACCTATGCGGCAGGATGTGGATATGAGAGCCGCGGTTTTTCTGTAAATAATGTCAAAATAGGTCTTTTCATCAAAGCTTGGAACCTTGGCATGCAGGAGCTGAATTATCTCACCCTCAGACATAAGGGCCACTGTCTTTGAGATGGCCCTGGCTATTCTGATGTCCTCAAATCTCGTTGCCAGCTCTATGGCTCGGGCATAGAGAAAGTCACCCACAAGAACGGCAGCGCTGTTCCCCCAGATTTTGTAGGCCGGGGTTTTTCCCCTTCTCATCTCGCCTGCATCCACTACGTCATCGTGAAGGAGGCTTGCTGCATGAAGGTATTCAGGCACTGCGGAAAGATCGTATATGTCTTCGGAATTGTAGTCACAAAGTTTTGCCGCACAAACCGTGAGCAGGGGTCTCAGCCTCTTTCCACCGGCAAAGATGATGTGACTGCTTACCTGGTTGACAAAAGATATGTGAGATGCAAAGTGTTTTTTTAAAGTGGTTTCTATTTTTACAAAATCTGGTTGAAAAAAGTCCATTACCTGGTCAAAGGACCTTTTTGAACCAGATATTTTGTTGAGTTTCGCAGCCAATCCTGTACTCCGCCATAACAGATTGTCTAGGAATTAACACAAAAAGTAGAGTAAATACAACAACGGATTAAAAAATTAAAAAAATAATGTCCCCTTTTTACCTTGCAGGACCTGGGGGCCATTTTAACAAAAGCATGATTTTCACAGCTGATTCCTTTAATATCATATGATAGCCAATAAAAAAATGTTTTTTCACAAAATGGTACCTTTTTAGCAACCAAGATGTCTGGCTCTGGAAAGAAAATGACACCCATGCTTGAGCAGTATCTGGATATCAAAAAGCAGTATCCAGGCTGCATACTCTTTTTCAGGATGGGAGATTTTTACGAGATGTTTTTTGAGGATGCGGTCACTGCCTCAAAAATCCTGCAGATTACCCTCACCTCCAGGGACAAGAACAAGAAAGACCCGGTTCCCATGTGCGGAATTCCATTTCATGCAGCAGAAGGCTACATAACAAAACTTGTAGGCGCAGGAAAGAGGGTGGCCATCTGCGAACAGGTTGAAGACCCAAAAAAGGCCAAAGGTATAGTAAAAAGGAGTGTCATCAGGGTAATAACCCCTGGGCTTCTGACAATAGACGGCGGCCTATCATCAAAGGAAAATAACTTTATATGTGCCATTGGTATAGACCCCAGGAAGGAATGGGTTTCAATTGCAAGTCTTGACATTACAACTGGTGAATTCAAGGTTACGGAAACGGCAAGTCATGATTCGGCCCTGGCGGAGCTTTTCAGGGTACAGCCAAGGGAGCTTTTACTGCCCGAATCCCTAAGGGGGACGAATACCATATCGAGGATAAAGCAGGCCCTTCCAGACGTCTATGTAAGCTGGCAGCCTGATTCAGTTTTTAGATTAAAAAGGGCAGAACAGGCCCTGAAAGATCATTTCGGGGTCTTCACCCTGGAGGGCTTTGGCCTAAAAAGGGGAAGCGTGGCAGTATGTGCAGCAGGAGCGCTTCTTGTCTACTGCAGTGAGACACACCACGGAGGCATAAGACACGTTAAGACCCTCCAGCCCTACGCCCTGGACGAATACCTGAGGTTAGACGAGTCCACAGTCCGTAATCTTGAGCTTGTTGCCAACAGTCTGGATGGAAAGGCAAGGGGCTCTCTGCTTGGAGTCATAGACAAGACATCGACTCCAATGGGGGGAAGGCTTTTAAAGAAGTGGCTTCTTTACCCACTGGTTGATATTTCAGCCATAGAGATGCGCCTTGACGCCGTTGAGACCCTTTGTACCCTTACGGAAGAACGGGCAGGACTCAAGGCGCTTTTGAGAAAAATCTACGATATGGAACGGCTTGTTGGCAAGGTAGTCATGGAGACGGCAGGCCCCCGGGACCTTATTGCCTTGAGGGACTCCCTGGGGCTTCTTCCAGAGATCAGGGAGGTTCTGTCCTCAATAATGGCTGCCAGGGGAAATCCAGGGGAAGGCCTTATTTCCCGACTCTACAGCCGTATTGATCCCCTGGAGGATGTATTCCAGCTTATAGCAAGGGCCATTCGTGATGAGGCCCCTGCATCACTTCGAGACGGCAATGTCATAAGGCAGGGGTTCCACGAGGAACTCGACGAGCTTATAGACATCCAGAAGAGGGGCAGGGCCTTTATTGCAGAGATTGAGGCAAGGGAACGGGAAAGAACCGGCATATCAAAACTGAAGATAGGCTATAACAGGGTCTTTGGCTACTATATCGAGGTTTCAAAGTCCCAGGTCTCCAGGGTCCCAGAAACATACATCAGGAAGCAGACCCTTGCCTCGGCAGAGCGCTATATAACGCCAGAGCTCAAGGAGATGGAGGAAAAGATACTGACGGCCCAGGAAAAAAGGCTGGAGCTTGAGGCAGAAATCTTTCGCAAGATTCGGGAAGATGTGGCAACACATGCCAACAGGATACAGGAAAGCGCCTCTGCCCTTGCCCAAATGGATTGTCTTTGCAGCCTGGCAGAGTCTGCAGACAGCTACGATTACAGCAGGCCCGAAATGACCCAGGATCAAGAGATAGACATCGTTCAGGGCCGCCATCCTGTTGTTGAGCAGAATCTGGATGGAGAGGTCTTTGTGCCAAATGACATAAGGCTTAACCACAAAGACAGCCTGATCGTCCTTATTACAGGGCCGAACATGGCGGGAAAGTCAACTGTTTTGAGGCAGACGGCCCTTATTTGTCTCATGGCCCAGATGGGCAGCTTTGTCCCGGCAAAAAAGGCACGTCTTCCAGTGCTTGACCAGATATTTACCAGGGTCGGGGCAACGGATTATCTGTCCAGGGGGCAGAGCACCTTTATGGTGGAGATGAAGGAGACAGCCAATATTTTGAACAACGCAACGTCAAAAAGTCTGGTAATCCTTGATGAGATAGGAAGGGGAACCAGCACCTACGATGGTCTTTCCATTGCCTGGGCCGTTGCAGAACACCTTCTTTTCAAGGACAAGAGGGGGGTCAAAACCCTTTTTGCAACCCACTACCATGAGCTTACGGCCCTTGCCAGGCAGCACAGGAAGGTCAGAAATCTCCATGTGGAGGTCAAGGAGCACGAAGATCGGATATACTTCCTCCATACCCTAAAGGAGGGTGCCACCAGCAAAAGCTATGGCATCCAGGTTGCAGCCCTGGCAGGCGTGCCCTTGGAGGTTATAGAAAACGCTGCACGGATATTGAACCAGATAGAGAACAAGAACAGGGGCAAGTCCGTGCCTGTTGCCTCTGTGGACTCTTCAGACTATAAGATAGTGGTTCAAAAGCCTCTTCCAATGAAGGGCTGTGAGGATGGAGCCATCGAAAAAAGATTGAAAGATATAGACATAAACAGGATTACGCCCCTTGAAGCACTAAATATCCTGGATGAACTGTGTCGAATCGTCAGGGCAAAGAATTGACAACACCCCCTTTTAAACCGGTAATTCTGTCTGCTTCGCTGATTCTCTTTTCTGCCATCTTGTTTAGTGTCGTTTCCCCTGTCCTTTTCCCAGAAAGCCACAGCGCCTTGGCCTCCTCAAGGTCAGCCGTCCTGGAATACAAGGAGGCCAAAAATGCGTATCAAAGGCTTGCGGCAAGTGCCAGGCTGAGAAAGTACAGAAAGAACTGGATACGGGTCATTAACAGGTTCAGGAAGGTGTACCTGGCCCACCCGGACGATCCTGACATTGCCCCAAAGGCGCTGTTTATGATGGCGCGTTGCTATACCGGCCTCTATGGTTACTCAAGACGCATGTCCGATATCCAGGAGGCGGCAGAAAGATACCAGGTGCTTGTTGAGCGTTTTCCCTCAAGCAGGCTTGCAGATGATGCCCTGTATGAAATCGGCCAGATATACAAGATGACGGGCAGGCCCAGCAGTGCCATTGCCGCCTGGAAGAGGTTGCTTAAGGACTATCCCAACGGGAGCCATACCCGCCTTGCCAGGCAGAGACTTGCAAGGATGGGGGTAAGGATTGAAAAGAAATCAACTCCTGTTGTTGCCCCTGCCAGAAAGAAAGAGGCTTCAAGGTCCAGGGAGTCTGGGAAAAAGGCGGATACAAGGGGCAGAAACAAGATTGCCATAATAAAGGACATAAGATACTGGTCAGACAAGGACTACACCAGGGTTGTCATACACGCTTCTGCACCAGTTACCATAAAACAGGGAGAGCTTCCAGCCGACAAAAAAAGGGGCCTTCCCAAAAGGTTCTACCTTGATCTTTCCCCGGCCTACAAAAAGATAGGACTTCCAGAGTACATTAAGATAGATAACGGGCTTTTGCGCTCTGTAAGGGCAGCCCAGTTCAAGCCCAAAACCGTGAGGGTGGTCTTTGATCTTAGAAAAACAGAAAAGACAAAGGTCTTTTACCTGGACGACCCCTTCCGCATAGTTACCGATGCCTTTGGCGCACATTATGCAAAGAAAAAATGTTCCATCAAACCCCTTGCAAAGGCCGGAACGTCTTCAAAAACGCGATCCACCAGCACCCGCAAGGGCAAACTTTCCCTGGCCCAGCAGCTCGGTCTCTGCGTTCGAACCATCGTGGTTGATGCAGGCCACGGGGGTAAGGATCCTGGAGCAAGAGGGCCCCGTGGCACAAGGGAAAAGGATGTTGTCCTCCAGATTGCAAAGAGACTTGCCCGTATACTCAAGAAGGAGCTTGGGTGCAGGGTGATTATGACAAGGCGCTCTGACAGATACCTTCCCCTCACACAAAGGACCGCCATAGCCAACGCCAACAAGGCAGATCTCTTCATATCCATCCATGCAAATGCAGCTCCCACTAGAAGGCTTCACGGCGTGGAGACCTACTTTCTAAACTTCGCTCTGGATGAAGATGCCATGCGGGTAGCGGCAAGGGAAAATGCCACATCCAGAAAAAGAATAGGGGAGCTCAAGAGCATTCTCAACGACATTCTCAAAAACAGCAAGGTAAGCGAGTCTTCCAGGCTTGCCAGAAAGGTCCAGTACAGCCTGGTAAGGACCCTTAAGCGCCGCTACAAGAACATAAGAAACCTGGGAGTCAAGCAGGCCCCCTTCTTTGTGCTTATAGGCGCTAGGATGCCGAGCATACTTGTGGAGACCTCCTTTATAAGCAATCCCCAGGAGGAGAGAAGGCTCCGTTCCCCCGCCTACCAGGATGCCCTGGCACGGGGAATAGCAAGGGGTGTCATCCAGTACATACAGGAGACCCAGCTTGCCTATAAGAGATAATTAGCTGTTTTCGCCTGATTTATTCAATGCGTCGGCTATTGCACTCAAAAGCTGGGATATTTTGAAGGGCTTTCTAAAATAGAAAAAGCCACGCCGTTTTATCTCCTCTTCACTTACCCGGTTATCTACGTAGCCACTCATGAGCAGGATGGCAAGTTCAGGGTTAGTGTTCCTGAGTTCGGTGGCGAGATCCACTCCTGAACCGTCTGGCAAGACCACATCAGACAGCAACAGATGGAAGTCCTCTTTTTCCTTAAGGGCATCTTTTGCCTCCTGTATGGTCTTGCAGCAGGTTACAAGGTAGCCGTTTTCAAGAAGCACCTCCTTTATGACCTTTCTTACAGCCTCTTCGTCCTCCACAAGCAGGATATTCTGGCCCCTGCCCCTGGCAGATGAAGCACCTTTGGTTCGTTCCTGTCCCTTTACCGAGGCCCTTGGGGCGGCAGGGAAGTAGACATCAAAGGTGGTACCCTTGCCTTCCTGGCTGTTCACGTCAATGAACCCACCGTGCTGCTTTACGATTCCGTACACCACGGAAAGCCCAAGGCCTGTGCCCTTTCCTATCTCTTTGGTGGTAAAAAACGGGTCAAAAATCTTCTCTAACACATCCCTTTTAATTCCATGGCCAGTATCACTAATGGAGAGTTTTACAAATTTTTTTTCCAGTCCGGGCTTGTCAAGGACTATGTTGGAGGTGGTGATGGTGAGTTTTCCTCCCTCTGGCATGGCGTCTTTGGCATTCACCACCAGATTCATGATTATCTGATCCACGACTCCAGGGTCTGCAACCACAGGCCAGAGATTCTCCTCTGTTTTGACATTAAGGCGAATTTTTTCCCCCAGGGTGCTTTCCACCATACCGAGAAGATTGTTTATGGCCTTATTGAGGTCTATCACGTCCCTTTCAAGGACCTTTCTCCGTGAAAACATGAGCAGTTGCTTGACAAGGTCTGTTGCCCTGCTGACCCCGTATTGAATCTTTTCCAGGTATTTCTTCGTCTTTTCAGGCTCGTAATTGAAAAGGGGTATGAGGTCCAGGTTTATCTGTAAGGCTGCCAGGATATTGTTGAAATCGTGGGCTATGCCACCGGCCAACATGCCTACTGATTCCATTTTTTGGGCGTGCAGAAGCAGGGATTCGAGCTCCTTCTCCCTGGTCACGTCCTTCCTTATGGCAACAATGCCCTCCATCTCCCCGGTGTCTTTTTTTATGGGGAAAATTATACACTCTTCCACCAGGTTTTTTCCGTCCTTGGTCCTGGAAATAAGCCTCCCACTCCAGGGTTCTCCCTGCAAGAGGGCCTTCCATATCTCCTTGAAGGCAAAGGCGTTACTTTCGTCTTCCTTTGCAAAGTCCGCCTTGGTTCCAATTACCTCCTGTGCCTTATATCCGGTAAGCCTTGTGTAAAAGGGATTCACATACCTGATAGTGCCTGATGGGTCGGTAATTAGGATGGATTCAACAGCCTGTTCCACAACGGCGGCAAGGGTTTTGAGCCCTTCTTCTGCCTTTTTTCGCCAGCAAATCTCGTTTTGGAGCAATACGGAATAAAAACGGTTCTTTATAAACTTGTGCAGGAGAAGCAGATATATGGTCCCGGA
>Ga0256832_1002988_pt1 | contig 11540 bp, 9 predicted proteins | sample 134614metaG_FD_190534 | JGI IMG/M metagenome (GOLD analysis project Ga0256832, IMG submission 190534) | Hydrothermal vent microbial communities from Lau Basin, Pacific Ocean - 134-614 | ecosystem: Environmental > Aquatic > Marine > Hydrothermal vents | place: Pacific Ocean: Lau Basin | collected...
TGTTCGAGGGCGCCCAGGGCACGTATCTCGACATCGACCACGGCACCTATCCGTTCGTCACCAGCTCCAACACCGTGGCCGGCAACGCCGCCACCGGGTCGGGCGTCGGGCCTTCGACGCTGGAGTTCGTGCTGGGAATAGCGAAGGCCTACACCACCCGCGTCGGTGCCGGGCCATTCCCCACCGAACTGTTCGATGAGGTGGGCAGGACCATCGCCGAGCGCGGGCACGAGTTCGGCACCGTCACCGGCCGGGCGCGCCGCTGCGGCTGGTTCGACGCGGTGCTGGTGCGGCAAGCGGTGAAGGTTTCCGGAATGGACGGCATCGCGCTGACCAAGCTGGACGTGCTGGATGGCTTCGACGAGGTGAAGGTGTGCGTGGGCTACGAGCTGGACGGCGAGCGCATCGACCGCCTGCCGGCAGGGCAGGGCGCGCAGGAGCGGGTGAAGCCCATCTACGAGACCATGCCGGGCTGGAAGGAGAGCACCTATGGCGCGCGTTCGTGGAACGACCTGCCGGCGCAGGCGGTGAAGTATATTCGACATATCGAGGAGCTCATCGAGTGTCCGGTCACGCTGGTTTCCACCTCGCCGGAGCGCGAGGACACCATCCTGGTGAAGGATCCGTTCGAGGACTGAGGCGCTCATGCCCGCACGGGCCGACATCCGCCGGCGGCTGACGCCCGCCATCGTGCTGCGCTCCATGGCGCTTAATGTGGCGTTTTACGTCTCCTATCCGCTGGTGATGATCGGCGGCTTCTTCTACCTGTTCCTGCCGCGCCGATATGCCATGGGGGCATTGCGCTGGTGGTCGCGCGCATTCATCGGCATGTGCCGGCATCTCGGCGGCATCGAGATGCGGGTGGAAGGCGCTGAACATATCCCGCGCGAGGCGGCGCTGGTGGCCGGCAAGCATCAGTCGTTCTGGGAGACGTTCGCGCTGTTCCACCTGTTTCCCGATCCGGCCATCGTGCTGAAGAAGGAGCTGGCGCGCATCCCGCTGGTGGGCTGGTTCATCCGCAAGTTCAAGCATATCCTGGTCAAGCGCGAGGCCGGGTCGAAGGCGCTGAAGGACCTCATCCGCCAGGGCGAGGAAGCCATCGCGGAAGGACGGCAGATCATCATCTTTCCCGAAGGGCATCGCATGGCCGTATACGCCGCGCCGGACTACAAGCCCGGCGTTGCGGCGCTTTATTCGAGGCTGGGCGTGAAATGCGTGCCGTTTGCGCTGAACGCCGGCGTGTTCTGGCCCAGGCGCACCTTCTGGCGCTGGCCCGGCACCATCACCGTGCGCTTCCTGCCGCCCATCGAGCCGGGGCTGCCGCGCAAGGAGTTCATGAAGCGGCTGCAAGATTCCATCGAGCCGGCCACGCGGGAGCTGGTGGGGGAAGGCGTGGCGCAGTTGCGGAAGCGCGGGTTACTGGCGGAGTAGAGCAAGCCGCCGCAAACGGCGACAAATCGCCATTGGCGCTTCTCCTGGATAAATCCCATATTTCAATCCATATCCGAAATCTGCAGGGGCGAAAAAACGGACGAGTTCATGGACAAGCGCGCGGAGCCGTTCGCCTTCGCCGGCATTGCCCGCGAGATCTGGGACATCAAGTATCGCTACCGGCTGGCCGACGGCACCATCATCGACCGCACCATCGAGGACACCTGGCGGCGCGTGGCCGAGGCCATCGCGGCGGCGGAGCCGGAAAACGCGCGTGCGCGCTGGGCGGAAGCCTTCCATGACATTCTGCGCGATTTCCGCTTCCTGCCCGGCGGGCGCATCATCGCGGGTGCGGGCACGAAGCGCGACGTGACGCTCTTCAACTGCTTCGTGATGGGCGACATCGAGGACACCGTCGCCGGCATCTTCGAGGTGCTGAAGGAATCGGCGCTGACCATGGAGGCCGGCGGCGGCATCGGCGTGGACTTTTCCACCATCCGGCCGAAGGGCGCCATCATCGAGAAGCTGGACGCCACCGCCGCCGGGCCGGTGGCCTTCATGGACGTGTGGGACGCCATGTGCAGGACCATCATGGCCGCCGGCGCGCGGCGCGGGGCGATGATGGGCGTGCTGGCCTGCGACCATCCGGACCTCGAGGAATTCATCCACGCCAAGCGCAAGCCGGGCCGGCTGACCAATTTCAACATGTCGGTGCTGGTGACGGACGCCTTCATGAAGGCGGTTCAGGCCGATGCCGACTGGTCGCTGACGTTCAACGGGAAGGAAGTGCGGCGCGTGAAGGCCCGCGACCTGTGGGACGCCATCATGCGCTCCACCCATGATCACGCGGAGCCGGGCGTCATCTTCGTCGACACCATCAACCGCGAGAACAATCTGTGGTGGCTGGAACACATCCACGCCACGAACCCCTGCGGTGAACAGCCGCTGCCGCCGCATGGCTCGTGTCTGCTGGGGTCGGTGAACCTGACGCGGTTCGTGAAGCGGCCCTTCGCGCCGGATGCGCGGCTGAACGAGGAGGAGCTGTGCAAGGTCGTGCGGGTGGCGGTGCGGCTGCTGGACGATGCCATTACCGTCTCGCGTTACCCGCTTCAGGCGCAGCGAGCCGAGGCGCATGCCAAGCGGCGCATGGGGCTGGGCATCACGGGGCTGGCGGATGCGCTGGCCATGCTGGGCCTGCGCTATGGCTCGGAGGAGGCGGCGCAAACGGCGAAGGGCTGGATGGCCTGCATCGAGCGCGCGGCCTATGAGGCGAGCGTGGAGCTGGCGCGGGAGAAGGGGCCGTTTCCGTTGTTCGACGCGGAGCGCTATGCATCTTGCGGCCACGCGGCGAAATTGCCGGAAGAGCTGAAGGCGCAAATTGGAAAACATGGCATCCGCAACGCGCTGCTCACCTCCATCGCGCCGACGGGCACCATCTCGCTGCTGGCGGGCAATGTCTCGTCGGGAATCGAGCCGATCTTCGCGCTGGAATATGTGCGGCGGCTGCGGCTGCCGGACGGGTCGGCGAAGGAAGAGCTGCTGGAGGACTACGCGGTGCGTCTGTGGCGGAAGCTGCATGGCGATGCGCCGCTGCCGGAGGCCTTCGTGACGGTGGAGGATCTCTCCTGGCGTGATCACCTGCGCATGCAGGCGGCGCTGCAAGAGCACGTGGATTCGGCCATTTCCAAGACCATCAATCTGCCGGAGGACATTTCCTTCGAGGATTTCCGCGAGGTTTATGCGGAGGCCTGGAAGGCGGGGCTGAAGGGCGTGACCACCTATCGGCCCAATCCGGTGACCGGCGCGGTGTTGCAGCCGGTGGACGAAGCGGCGCGGAAACCGGCGGCGGACGAGGCCATGGAGGAGCCGCTGCCGGAAACCGACCTTTCCGGCGATGGCTGCGATGCCGTGGCCTGCACCCTGCCGCCGCCCAAACCGCGCCCGGAGCGGCTGGCCGAGACCTGTCCGGCCTGTGGCGAGCCGACGCTGGTGCATACGGAAGGCTGCGCCCAGTGCCTGTCCTGTGATCACTCGACGTGTGGGTGACCGGAGTTTTCCGGCAGCCGGCGCCTGTCAAGGGGCAAGCCCGCTTCGCGGCGCCGAAGGCGCCCTTGACAGGCGCCGGCTGCCGGAAGAATGGCAATGAAGCGCCAATGGCGAAATATCGCCATTGACGCTTCTCTCAAACAAATCTGCTAAAGGAACATTTTGGTCAGCGGCAACAGTCTTCACTTTCACGTGCAAATCTCTACATTTGCGGAACGGATAATGAATGGGCGCACACTACACGACATGGTTGGAAATCTTCTCCGTCATGCCGGCGAAAGCCGGCATCTCCAGCCACAAACGCATGAGTTTGCGGCACGAGACCCCGGCTTTCGCCGGGGTGACGAGAAAGATAACGGCGCTGTGTCGTATAGTGTGGAATGGGCGCCTGAAAACGGCGCAGGGATGAGCCATGAAATTCCTCGACCAGGCGAAGGTTTATGTCCGCTCCGGCGACGGTGGCGCGGGTTGCGTCAGCTTCCGGCGCGAAAAATACGTCGAATTCGGCGGGCCGGATGGTGGCGACGGCGGCCGCGGCGGTGACGTGTGGGTGGAGGCCACGGACGGCCTGAACACCCTCATCGACTACCGCTATCAGCAGCATTTCAAGGCCGGCAAGGGCATGCACGGCATGGGCAAGAACCGCACCGGCCGCAAGGGTGCGGACGTGGTGCTGAAAGTGCCCGTGGGCACGCAGGTGCTGGACGAAGACAAGCGGACGGTGCTGGCCGACCTCACGGAGCCGGGCCAGCGCGTGCTGCTCTTGAAGGGGGGCAACGGCGGCTTCGGCAACGCGCGATTCAAGTCGTCCACCAACCAGGCGCCGCGCCACGCCAACCCCGGCCAGCCGGGCGAGGAGCGCTGGATCTGGCTGCGGCTTAAGCTGATGGCCGATGCCGGCCTCGTCGGCCTGCCCAACGCCGGCAAGTCCACGTTGCTGTCCGCCGTCTCGGCCGCGAAGCCGAAGGTGGCGGATTATCCGTTCACGACGCTGCATCCGACGCTGGGGGTGGTTTCCCTCGGCCCCGGCGAAAGCTTCGTGCTGGCGGACATTCCGGGGCTGATCGAGGGGGCGCACGAGGGCAGGGGGCTGGGCGATCGTTTCCTCGGCCACGTGGAGCGCGCCGGCGTGTTGCTGCATCTCATCGACATCACGCACGAGGATCCGGTGGCGGCGTATCGCATCGTGCGCGGGGAGCTGGAGAACTACGCCGACGGGCGGCTGGCGGAGAAGCCGGAGCTGGTGGCGCTGTCCAAGATCGACCTCATCGACGAGGAAACCCGCCGGATGGTGGCCGATGACTTCCGCGAACGCACCGGCGTCGCCCCGCTGCTGCTGTCGGCCGCCACCGGCGAGGGCGTGAAGCAGGCCATGGGGCGGCTGTATCAGGTCATCCGCGCGCAGCGGGAAGAGGCTGCGGATGCGGTGGCGGACTTGTCCGGCTCCTGATGGGAAAAACGCGCACGACAAAACGCGCCGACGGAGCGTCGGCGCGATTTCATGGTGCGGTGGTGAACCGGATCAGTATTCGTCCTTCGGCGGCAGCACCTGGCGGCCGCGATACATGCCGGTCTTCAGGTCGATGTGATGCGGCCGGCGCAGCTCGCCGGTGTTCTTGTCTTCCACCCAGGTGACGGTTTCCTTGCGGTGCCCGCCCCGGCGCTTGCCGATGCGCGAGCGCGTGACCTTTTTCTTCGGAACGGCCATGATTCCAGCTCCATGAACGTTGATGCCGGAGGCGCTCCTCCGGCAGGGTTGCATGCCATTGCCGCGTGATGGCGCGCCTTATAGCGCAGGCCGGGCGGTTTGTGCCAGCAAAAAATGCGCTTTCGGACCGTCTCTCAGCCACCCTCAGCCCTTTTTGGGCGGCAGGCCGGGGTCGTCCGGCAGCGGCGGACGGGGGCCGGTTTCTTCCGGCACCTCCGTCACGGCTTCCGCCACGGGGCCTTGCGGCCGGGTGGCGGGCGCGTCCGCGGCCGGCTGGCGCGGCGCCATGGGGGCGGGATTTTCCACAATGGGCGGTGCGGCCGGCTCCCGTTGCCGGTCGGGGGGCGCCGGCGTTGCGGGCGCTTCTTCCGCCAGCAGGTCGTTGGAGGTCGCCTGCGGCGCATCGGCTTCCGCCGGTGTCTCCGGCTCGACGATTTCCGCCGCCGCCGGCAGCGGCTCCGGCGTTTGCTCCGCAGCGGGCGGCTGCAACCATTCCTCCGGCACCGGCTCGCTGAGCAGGGCCGTGCCCGGCGAGGCGGGCGGTTCGCGCCAGGCGAAAGCGCCAAGCGCGCCGGCGGGCGACACCGGCAGCCACACCGGCGAGACGACAGCATCGGCCACCCAGGCCGGATCGGGCCGGGCCATGCGGGCGCGGCGCAGCCATTCGCGCACGCGGCCGATGTCGCCGCTGCGGGCCTCTTCCAGCTCCGCCATCAGCAGGAAGATGCGGGCGGAGGGGTTTTCGTTCAGCCATGGGCGCAGCGCGCCAAGCGCGGTGTCCCAGTCGTGCGCGTCGATGGCGGCGCGGGCCAGGGCCACCGCGCCTTCCTCGCCGCCGGAGGCTTTCCTCAGCAATTGGCGCACCCGGACGAGGCGGTCGGCCGGCGAATCGCCGTGGCGCAAGTGGGCATAGACCTCGGCGATGTCCGGATGCGGCGACAGCTTCCAGGTCTTTTCCAGCACCTTCGCCGCCTTGCGCACCTTGCCCTGGGCGGCCAGCAGGCGCCCGGCGATAACGGCGGCGGGAATGAGCGCCGGATCGAGCTTGTGCGCCTGCAGGGCGAGCTGCGTGGCGCGCGCCGGATCCCGTTCTTCCAGTGCCTGGGCCTCGGCCGTGTATGCCACGGCCTGCTTGCGCTTTTCTTCCGTCTTGTCGATGAGTTTGGCCTTGCGCATGCGGGCGAGCAGCGCGCGCACCCGCGGCCAGTCGCCGGAAAGGGCGGCGAATTTCAGCACCGCCTCCGCCGCCCAGGCGAGGTTGGGATATTTTCGCAGGGCGACCTCGGCCACGGCGCGGGCGGCGTCGGTGTTGCCCTCCTTCTGCGCCAGTTCGAACAGGCCGTGCAGCGCCGCCGGCTCCATCTGCGGGTCCTTGCGCAGGCGGGCCAGATAGTGCTGGGCGGCGCGGGCATCGCCGGCGGCCAGGGCCGAATGGGCCTCCAGCAGCCGCGCCATGGGTTCGTCGGGGGCCAGGCGCACCGCCTTGCGCGCGGCCCTGCCGGCGCTTGCGGCGTCTCCGGCCAGCAGCGCGGTGAAGCCGCCGGTGAGCTCCTGCAACGCCTTGCGGCGGCGGTTGCGGCGGAACAGGTCGGTGATGGCGAACGGCGCGCCGACGATCCAGCGCAACAGGCGCAAGACCACCCAGGCCAGCAGCAGGAACACCAGCAGGGCCGCCAGCGCCAGCGCCACCGGCATGTTCTCGATGTGCCAGCCGAACCAGTCGATGGTGATGTGTCCGGGATGGCTGGCCAGCCAGGTCAGCCCCCAGGCCAGCGCCATGACCACCACGAACCAGAATATCAATCGCCACATGATAAGTCTTCCGCCCCCGTCAGGATGTGCCGTTCATGTTTCCGTTCACGTCCCGCTCGTTCACTTGCCGCGCGCCTGCCGCAACACCAGATCGGCCAGGGCGTCCAGCGCCGCATCCACCCGCTGGCGGGCGCGGGCCTTGCTGACCCAGGCGGCCAGCGGCTGCGGCAGCTTGCCGGCGCGCTCGGGCATGGCCGCCAGCGCCGCGCCGACGCCGCCCTTCGCCAATTCGTCGCGCATCCGTCGGGCCAGCGCCGGCCAGTCCACCTCGCCGGCGCGGCGCACCTTCACCACCTTCGACAGACGCTGCTTCAGCGCCCCCAGCACGCCACCGTTCTTTCCGGACCCGGAGGCCGCGGAAGCCTGCTGCTGCATCCGTGCGATGGCTTCATCCAGCAGGCGGGACAGCGCCGCGGCGGTGGGCGCGCCGGTTTCGGCATATGGGGCCAGCGCATCCAGCGGCCTGGCGCCGGGCAGCAGGGCGGCGAGCTTTTTCAGCTCCTCGGCGAAAGGCTTGCCGGCCTTCGCCTTTTCACGCAGCGCCGCATAGGCCATGGCCGCCGGTGGCGGAGCGATCTCGGGCGTGGGCGGATGAGCCTTCAGGTCGGCCACCGCGGCGCCGGCGGCCCGCGCCGCCTTTTCCGCCCGCAAGGCCCGTTGCATGGCCTTGTCGATGTTTTCCTGCAGCTCCGAGCGCAGGCGCAGCAGGGCTTCTTCATGCTTCTTCAGGCGGCCCTCCAGCATTTCCATGCGGGCCGGATCGGCGGCCTTGCGCACCTCGGAGAGCTGGCGCGCCAGGTCGGCCAGCTTCTGCTGCGTTTCCTTGAGCGAGAGTTTCAGCGCCAGCAGGGCGGCGGCCGGGGCGGCGGCGTTGGCCGGGGCCTGCGCGCCCATTGCGTTGGCGACACCGGCGGAAGGTTGCGCCATCTGCGCGATGCCCTCCTTCAGCGTGGTCAGTTGCTCCTGCGTTTTCGCCAGCGCGTCGTTGAGCCGTTGCACGGCCTCGGCGTTGGCCCGCACCTGTTGTCGCAGGGCTTCGGCGGCGCCGATGCGCTTTTCGAGCGTCGCGACTTTCTGGGGCAGGGCGCCGAGGGTGGCCAGCTTGTCCACCTGCGAGGCGATCTTGCGCTGCGCCGTTTCCAGCGCGTCGATGCGTTGCGCCAGCGCCTTCAAATCGGCGCCCGCCGCTTTCCGTTCCAGCGCGGCGAGGCGGGCCTGCACGGCGGCGAGTTTCTTCTCCGGGCCATATTGCTGATAGAGCCAGGCGCCGCCGCCGGCGGCGCCGCCCAGCAGCAACAGGCCGAACAGCCCCTTCCAGAACCAGCCGCCACCCTTCTTGCGGGGCTTGGCGGGTTCGGGCTTCGGAGCGGACTCCGGGGCATCCTTTTTGGCAGCCGTATCTTCGGCCTTTGGAGCGGATTTTTTCCCGTCTCCTTCCGACTTCTTGTCGCCGGCCTTGTCCCGGGCGGCGTCGGGAGCGGCCTTTTCGGGTTTCGGCGCTTTCGCATCGGCGGCGAGCTTGTCCGCCTTATCCGTCTTCTCCTCGCCCACCTTCTTCGCCTTCACGTCGATGACCGGCGGTTTCGCCGCGCCGCTCTTGCCGGGTTTGTTCTTCTCGTCGCTCATGGTCTCGCCCGCATGCCCCCTGTTGCCGTCGAAGACGGAACACGAAAAACCGCCACCACCGGTGACGGACACCAATGGTAGCGGTTTTCACCATTTCGGGCGAGAGGTCAATGCCGCGATCAACGCACGATCACTTTCGTGCCTATCGGAACCTTGTCGAAAAGCTCGATGATTTCCTCGTTCAGCATGCGGATGCAGCCCGAAGAAACGGCGCCGCCGATGGTCTGCGGGGCGTTGGTGCCGTGGATGCGATACATGGTGTCGCGGCCATTGCGGTAAAGATACATGGCGCGCGCGCCCAGCGGATTGCGGATGCCGCCTTCCATCACGTCCGGCAGGCGGCGGCCATATTGCGCCAGCTCGCGCCGGATCATTTCCTTCGGGGGGCGCCAGTCCGGCCAGATGGCCTTGCGCCCCACATAGGCCACGCCCGACCACTGAAAACCCGCGCGCCCCACGCCGACGCCGTAACGCACGGCCTTGCCGCCGGGCAGGATGTGATACAACGCGCGTTCGGCGGTGATGATGACGATGGTGCCGGGCCTTTCCGGGCCGCGCCAGGCCACCACCCGGCGCCCGCCATATCGCCCGGCGCGGCGCGCGCCGATGTCGAACGAGAAATGCAGGCCGCCTTGCGCAAGAGCCGTTGCCGGCAGGCAGGCCAGCAGGCCGGTGAGCAGATCTCTGCGGGTGTGTCGTTTCATGATGCCATTCCCCCACGAAAGTTCACCGTCGCGGGAGTATGGCTTGCAATGTTTTAATGTCGGCTTGGCGAATATCGTTTAGAATGCGTTAAGCGTTTCCACGGTTCATGAAGCGGAAAAGGGCGACAATGGATTGCAAAGGCGGGCGGGAATGCCCATACTATTGCGACCGATTATCATTTCTTGTGTTCGATACGGTTTGACCATTCCCATCATCTTGCAGGCAGTCCGGCAACGGAGAAGGAGGAACGATGCAGGAGCGTGATTATAACGTGCTGGCGCGCGGGCGCACGGCCACCGGCGTGGCGGTGGACGAGGGCCTGCGCAGTTACATGCTGCGGGTTTACAACTACATGGCGCTGGGCGTGGCGTGGACGGCCATCGTCGCCCTGTTCATGGTGCTGACCCCGGCGCTGATGATGACCGTGGCCGTGGGGCCGATGAAGTGGGTGCTGTTCGTCGCTCTGCTGGGGCTGGGCTGGTTTGCCCCGCGCATCATCTTTTCGGGCAACGCCGCCACCGCCTGGCTGGCCTATGGCGCCTATGCCACGCTGTGGGGCGTGCTCATCTCGCCGATGATCGCCTATTTCCTGGGGGCCGACCAGGCGGACACCGTGGTGCGCGCGCTGCTGATCACCGCCATCACCTTTGGCGCCACCTCGCTGGCGGGCTACGTGACGAAGAAGGATCTCTCCGGCTTCGCCGGCTTCTTCTTCATGGCCAGCATCGGCATTCTCATCGCCATCGTGGTCAACGCGCTGTTCATCCACAGCACCCTGATGAGCCTGATCACTTCCATCATCACGGTGCTGGTGTTCGCCGGCGTCACGGCGTGGGAGACGCAGACCATCAAGCAGCTCTATTACGAGGGTGATCTGCCGGCGGCGGCGCGCTCGAAGGCCATCTTCGGCGCCTTCGTGCTCTATGGCAGCTTCATCACCCTGTTCATCCACATCCTGAACATCCTCGGCATCATGAGCGAGGACTGAGCGGACAGGACATGGCAAATGCAAGGCCCGGCCCCATCCAGTGGCGCCGGGCCTTCTTTTTCGTCAGCACCAATTGCGGCGGCGTCGGCACATTTCCGGCAAGAAGATTCCCCGTTTCGGCCATGAAAGGGCGCCAGCAATGCGGATCGTATCCCCCAGCGGCCCGGCCCGGCCGGTTCGCCGCCGGAGACGATGAGCCCCCCAGCCCCCTCCGGCGGCATCCGTTTTTCCGGGCCGGGCCGCGTTTTCCCCTCGCTCCTGACGCGCATCCGGTTCGCGAATCCCGCCCGCCGTGCTATCCCTGCGCCCGATGACATGGCAACAGGGCATTCTCTTCGCGCTCATGGGCGGGGTGCTGGCGCTGCTCCTGTGGGGGCGCTGGCGCTATGATCTCGTGGCCTTCGGGGCGCTGATGCTGGCGGTGCTGACGGGCGTGCTGGACGCGCATGAGGCTTTCGCCGGGTTCGGGCATCCGGCGGTCATCATCGTGGCGCTGGTGCTGGTGGTTTCGAAGGGCCTGGAGCGCGCCGGCGTGGTGGACATGATCACCCGCCACCTGGTGGACGCCAACCGCCCCGTCTGGCAACATATCCTCGTCATGGGCGGCATCGGCGCGGCGCTGTCGGCCTTCATGAACAACGTCGCGGCGCTGGCCATGCTCATGCCGGTGGACATCGCCGCCGCGCAAAGGGCCAAGCGCCATCCGGGCGTCACCCTCATGCCGTTGTCCTTCGCCACCATCCTCGGCGGCATGACGACCATGATCGGCACGCCGACGAATATCGTCGTCGCCCAGTTCCGCGAACAGTCGCTGGGTGCGCCCTACCTGATGTTCGATTTCACTCCCGTCGGCCTGCCGGTGGCGCTGGCGGGATTGGCCTTCGTCGCCTTTCTCGGCTGGCGGCTGCTGCCGGTGCGCGGAAGCGCCGGCCGCGCGGCGGCAGAGACGCCGGACGCCTACATCGCCGAACTGGTGGTGAGCGGCGATTCGCCTCTTGCCGGCGGATCGTGGGGCGAGCTGAAAGAGCAGGCGCGCGTGGCGGAGGTGTGGTTGCTCTCGCTGGTGCGCCGCGGGCGGCGCGAGCGGGTGCGCAACGGCACGGAAATCCGCAAGGGCGACGTGCTGGTGGTGGAAGGCACGCCGGAAGACCTGGAAGCCTTCGCCGCGGCGCTGAAACTGGACTGGTCCAAGTCGCGCAAGGCCGCCCGCCTGCTGGCCGATTC
>Ga0256832_1002989_pt1 | contig 11540 bp, 4 predicted proteins | sample 134614metaG_FD_190534 | JGI IMG/M metagenome (GOLD analysis project Ga0256832, IMG submission 190534) | Hydrothermal vent microbial communities from Lau Basin, Pacific Ocean - 134-614 | ecosystem: Environmental > Aquatic > Marine > Hydrothermal vents | place: Pacific Ocean: Lau Basin | collected...
ATTTTATATCACTAATACCATTACATCCTTCAGCATTATTTCTTATTTCATATTCTCTTCCTGCTTTTATATGATTGCATAATGCCGGAACATCGCAAATACTTAATAAAGGATTGTCTATAATTGACCATTTTCCACCAATAAAAATACTATCTTTAAATGCAGAAATATCGGTTAATTCACTCTTATTAAATGTGCAACTCCCCCCGATGGTATCAAGCTTTTCAAATCCACTAAGTGATTTAGAATACTTTCCGAGGTAAAAGTAATTACCAATTTTTTTTAACTTTATGAAATTGCTATAATCACTACTTTGTTTCACACGAAAAACAAAACTTCCACCAACTTGTGTTAACTTATTAAAAGATAAGCTGTCCATATTATTGGCAGCTATATAAAAATTATGTCTAACATATTCAAGATTATGCCAATTATCTATTTGGGGGGTAGTCATATGCAAGTTTCCCATTACATATTTTATATTGTTTTGTTGAAATGTCAATTCCGGATGTAAATAATCAATAGTAAAATCATTCTTAATGGTATCCAATTTAGGATTAAATGATAATTTAGAACAGTTTTTTAGATTGACTAAATCTAACTTTTCAAAATAAATCAAATTACCTAAACTATTTAAGTCAGTAATGCTACTACAATCTCTGATTAATATATTTCCTTTTATAGAATCAACATTATAAAGTCCATCTATGGCTTTTAATGACGTACATCTATCCAAAATTAAATCACCGTTTATAACTTTGTTAACAAACAAATCATCAATATTTGAAAAGCTGGAGTACTTTAATATAATACTTCCACCTAACGAATCAAAGCTTTCAAATGCACTAAAATCTCCGGCATCATTACCGACTGTAAATGCATTATAAAACCGAATATCTCCTCCAATGCTTTTTAATTTTTCAAAACCTAATAGATTTCCATGTTTAAGCCCCTTAATAATTAAACTCCCTCCTATTCTTTCCAAATTTCTAAAACCCAAATAATTTTTAATTTTATTCAATTCATCAATATATAGATAACCTTTAATTTCAACTATATTTTTAAATGCTTCCAAGTCATTAATATCTGCCCAATCAACCCCATTTCCCAAGGTTAAATTTCCATCAATAGCAGCACAATGTCCAAAGTGTGTTTTAAAATGATTAACCTGGTTTTTATTCCTTAAAGTAACGTTTCCGGTGGGACATTCACCAAGAGGAATACTCTCATCTTTAAGAAGGTAACTAACACCGGTTCCTCCATTTTTATACATAATTATATCTTCATCTAAATCACCGTCCACATCCATAATTTTAAAAGATTTATAATTATGATACTCGTTTGTAATGTTTTGTAACTTAGGGTTCAGGTTTTCATATGAAGACAATCTATAAATATACAATTGGTCTTTGCTTTCAACAATTACGTCCAATGCTCCAACACCATCGCTATTAATAAATTTTGGATATTTATATCCTTTATTATTTTCAATTTGACCTTTTAATACAGGACCTGAAGAAGTTCCTTTGAAAAGTATTGTTTGACCTCTGGCAGTTGCAGTTATGATTTTACCGGTTCCCAGAACAATATCCGGAATGCCATCAAAATCACCATCTTTTACATCAATACTACGTACTGTTAAATCATTATAAAGGACAATTCCATTGCTGAACTGCAAACTACTTTCTTGCTTGAACCATACTAAGCTTGAAGCAGCAGCCATAAGTATATCTTTTTTCCCATCACCATCTAAATCTAAGTACTTAATAGAACGCAATTTTCCACTAATGATACTATTATTAGCAAGTTCAACACCTTCTTTAAAATATTCATTGTTTATATTTTCGTGCAGAAGTAATGATTCTCCAAACGAATTATAAGAAAGTAGGTCAATATCGCCATCATCATCTAAATCCTTTTTAAAAATCACCTTAGTGAAATATATCTTAGGGTCCGGGTATGGATTGAAATCCGGATTGGGTTTAGCAGAGCTAAAGACACCATCACCTAAGTTTTCGTACCATATTTCTTCCTTTACATAATCAGCATCACCATCATCATCAAAGTCAAACAATTTACCTCCGGTATCAGGTAATGACAGGTTTTTAACAATATCAAAATCATCTTTTCCAAAATATCTCCTTTGATAAGATGTGTTTACCATATCAACAAATTTATCACCATCAATATCTATAAAACTATTATCATTTAGCGTTAAATTATTAACACTACTCGCTATAAGATTTAAATTCATGTTTTCATCATATTCGTAAACATACATCCCGTTAGATTTGACTCCAACAATCTTATTTTTTCCTCTATCATCAATAACAAACATTCCTTCAGACCCTTTAAATTCTTGGTAGATAATCTTCCCGGTATCTAATGCAATGTTATATTGAAATGTATAAAGTCTATCTAATTGCTTAGTACGAAACAATATCTCTTGGTTTCCATCTCCTGTTACATCAGACACAAGCATTTCAAACCCATAATTAGGAAAGTCCGACATTAGTATTTTAGTATTGTAGCTTCCTGAATCCGGAATTATCCTATTTATAGTCTTCTTTCCAGCATCGTAATATATTATTTTAGGTCCATCTGTAGTTTCTATTACTAATAACTCATGGCATGAATTATTATATTTACTAATTGGCCATAAGTATAATCTTTGATTATCAACATTTTCCAAATATCCAATATTGGTTATTATATTCACAAGAACATCTTTATCACCATCCTGGTCTATATCAATAAAATATGGTGATTTATAAGTATATCCATCAGTACCTTCAATCATAAATGATAAACTACCATCCGGATTGTGTTTATATAAATCTCCATTTATAAATATTTCATCAATGCCATCATCATCAAAGTCTTGAGCTGCAAATGAAGTGATTTTTTTTGTTGAAAACGGAGACACCGGGATAAAACGTTCCGGCGTAGATATAAAAGTAAAAAGCCCCTTACCCTTATTATCATAAGTAAGTAAATCTTTAACACCATCATTATTAACATCATGCCTAGAGATTACATCTTGGTTGATTCCTGAATTTTGAATATACTTTATGTCAAAATTATAGTTTTCATCAATATCCATTTCATACACCTCTCCATTGCTAATGAAAGCAGCCTTACCATCATCAATGTATTTCAAACTTGAGAAACTACTTATGCTTTCGTTTTGATAGGATACAGGGGTATATTGAGCCTGACCAAAAATAAATACCGGGACAAATATCAATAAAGTAGAGATAATCTTCATCATAATTTCAAGTTTTATAAAAAGTTAAAGGCGAATATAACCTTATTTGACAAGTTTTACAAATTATTATTAGTGAAAGGCTATATTATTAATTATTGTTATTAAATACTAAACAAATTTAATCATAATAATTAAAAAGCAAAAAATAATTGTAAGAAATTCATTCATAGTGTCTTTCATACTTACTATAGAACTCAAAGTTTAGTTTCTTTCCGGTTGCTTAAAATATGAAAATCTTTTTTTCCAAATAATCATTTTCAGCTTGTAAAGGTGTATTTCTTATTTTAGAACTGTAATTTGATTCTCTTTTACTACACTATCATTAATAAAAATCAAAAATCACCCCAAAGGGTGAATTTCATGAGTTGAAAACCACATACTTTTGCAAAAAAAGTACTTATCCTTAAAAAATATAGACACATGAAGTATTTAATTTTATTTTTAATATTTGTCAGTCAATTTGCATTTGGTCAAGATAAAAAATATGTCTATCCGGACTCTCCTTTTTCCAATTTGCACATTTTGGATGTAATGGACAATTATATTTACACATTTGGTACATGCAACACCTTGATGATATCTCCTGATGACGGCGAGTCTTGGGCTACTTATGAATCTCCAATTGGTGACATGTTGAAAGATATCGATATCTTACCAAATACTAATGGAAAAAAAGCGATTATGCTTTCTCCTCAGTTAATAATAGTTTTTGACAGTGAAACAAATACTTTTCAGACAATTAGTGATGACAATCTGAGCTTAAGTGCAGGAAAATTCAAATCGCTTTTTATCAAGGGTAATACTATTTATGTAATTTCCAACAAATCTATTCACAAATCCACTATTGGTGTCTATGACTGGGAAAGATCAACGAAACTGGACCTAGGCAACGATTATATTTACTCTTATGATATAACTGAAAATCACATTTGGATAGGTACAAGTGAGGGAAAAATTATAAAGATTAGCTTAGCTGATGATAATGCGACTAATGTAAATGATATGGGAGGCAGGATTAGAAATCTCGAAATGGTAAATGACGATTTAGGTTATATAATAAGCAGTAGTAAATACAATATCCAAAAAACAACAAACGGAGCTGTTGATTTTAGCCCTTTGAATGGAATGCCTGAAGCAATTTCTCCTGTTGCTTGGGGAGACAAGACCATTCTTTCTATAAACACAAATCGAATCTATGCATCATTTGACGGTGGTAATACCTCAACCAGATATCCAACACCCAACGATGGTTACACCAATCTAATCTCCGGATATAAAATGACAGAAGCAGGTGTATTGTACCTTGTCGGAAAAGCCACAATGATAATGAAATCGAATGATTTTGGGAAAAATTATATACATTTGAATAAAATAAAAAGAGAAAACCTGCAAAGTATTTGCTTTAACGAAAAAGGCGAGGGATACGCCATTGGCGGCTATTCATCGTTTTTTAGAACAAAGGATTTTGGGAAAAATTGGAATTTAGTTGACCTGAACTTGAGTTCATCCGAAACTTTCATTAATACGATTGAGCCGATTGGTCAGAACCGCTTTTTATTAGGACATCAGCGAGGAACATCAATTATAGAAAACGGTACAGTTGTCCAGACAGATTCAGTCCCTTGTGAGAAAATTATGAAAAGTCAAGTCAGTAACTTTATCTTTGCCTCAAGAAGAATCGGAAATGAATATATCATAAGCAAATCTGAAGATAATGGTGACACTTGGACTGATTTGATTACTGCACCTGAATTTGTAAGTGACATAGATGAGTCAAATACCGGCAAGATATTTTTTACGGGTGAAAACAATTCTCTAATTATTAGTGAAGATAACGGAATCAATTGGAAGATACAAGAAGTGCAGGGAATAGATAAAAAAATTAAAAAAATCGATTTTTTAGATGATAATTTTGGCATTATTTCTACCGGATTAGGTTTGTTTTTGACCAAAGACGGGGGAAAAACCGCAAACACAATAAAAACCGGTTATGCCCTTTTTAATTTACATATGATAACAAAAACCCATATTTTTTGCACATCGATTTCAAATCAAAGAACAACAATATACGAATCCGTTGATCAAGGTAAATCCTGGAAAACAACAAATAGTTTTTGTGCAAGAGCATTAGAAACTTTCTATGACAAGAAAAATACGATTTGGCTTGCTTTAGAGGGGGGGCATATCGCAAAGCACACAATTATGGAAACAAGCTTTTCACCGGAAGTGCTGTCAGATAGTACCATAAATATTTTCCCAAATCCCGTAATTCAAGGAGATATTTTACACTTTGACAAACAATTTCAAAAAAATGTTTCTGTACAAATTATTGAATTGCATTCAGGAAAAACAGTTGTAAAAACAAACAAGTTAAAAAGTGGCAAACTATGTACTAAAGATATTTTTCCGGGAACTTATTTAATAAAAATTATCGATGAGGACAAAGTATATCTCAACAAATTGCTTGTGAGATAAAAACTATTATTTTTTGATTAATCCATAGATTTTGGTAGAAACCATATGTCGATTTGATACGTCCATTTTGTAATACAAATTTTTCAGATGTGTCTTTACCGTATTAATCGATATGTGGTTTTCCTTTGCCAAATCAGAATTCGATTTTCCGGAAAATAACCCCTTTAGCAAATCGTATTCCCTGTTTGTCAAGGGGGCCAAGCATACTTTATTCACAGTACTTATGTCGGGAAACCCATTGAGCGCCCTCTTTTCAAGTCTAAAGGCAGCAAGTTCGATAGCGCTATATAATTCCCTTTCTGAAAACGGTTTAAGTATGTATCCAAACGGCAAGGTCTTTTTTACAAAATCAATAGTACAAGGGTCAGAAAAAGAAGTTAAATATATGAAAGGGATCTTGTACTTTTCGTTCAATATGACTGCAATGTCGATTCCTGTCAATTCGCTATTTAGTTCGATATCCAACAGTACTAAATCAGGTCTTCTGCTGTGTATCATGTCCAATGCAGTAACACTATCATAAGCTATACCAATGATAGAATATTCAAGTTGCCTTAGACTCATTTCAATATCTTTAGCAATCAGTGCTTCATCTTCTACAATCAATATTTTTATTTTATCCATCTCAATTACTGTTATAATGCCGTATTTTAGGCAAATGGTATAATTATCTTAGCATTTGTTCCGTGTGAAGAATTAATCATAAACTTACCGTTCCATTTTTGAAGAAGAGCATCTATCAATGTAAAACCAAAACTATTACCATCATCAACATCAGTTTTGTTTTTAAGCCCTACCCCATTGTCATTGATTTCAAAAACAATATCATTTTGTTCTTTTTTCAATTTTATATCGACTTCTCCTGTTTTTCCATTTGGAAAGGCGTATTTTAATATATTTGTCATCAATTCATTAAAAATCAAACCAAGAGGTATAACTCTGTCAATATCAATTTCAACTTTATCAATATCGTAATTTACCTTTATTCTCTTCTCGGTCACTTGATATGCTTCAAATAATTCTTTGACGAGTTTTTCGAAATATTCACCAAGCTCCATATTTACCAAATCGTTTTTTTTGTAGAGAAATTGATGAATGAGAGACATTGCCCTGACACGGTTTTTTCCATCAAGAGACACCTCCTTAGCTTTTTCGTCTTTTATATATTTTGATTGCAAATTGAGTAAACTTGTGATAAGTTGAAGATTGTTTTTGACCCTGTGATGTATTTCTTTTAGTAGAAAATCTTTTTGCCGGAGAGCTTTTCTGATAATCCTATTTTTTTCTTTCACTTTGAAGTAAGTAATTGCCAAAAACAATAAAAATAACAATGCGGCTCCTACTCCGCCTAGTAATAAATACTTCTCTAATCTTGCCTGTTTTATTCTATTTTCAAAAAGTGCATTATTAGCTTCCAATAGTTCGATCTGCTTTTGTTTTTCTTTAGCATTGTACTTTTCTTCAATATCCAAAATCATTTGCTTGGACTTAAACTTATATAGTGAATCAGATAAACTATGATAAATGTCACTCAACATAAGACTTTTTTTATAGTTCTTGTTTTGCTTTTCCAGAGATGACAATATTTTGTAATACTCAATCTTGTAAGGCAGATTATGTATTAGGCTGATAATTTTTTTAGCAGAAATCAAATCATTTTCTGCTTGCCCACACTTTTTCCTTTTTAGATTAATACTAGCTTTAATCAAATAATACTTTGCTTGAATACCTTTATCCTTGGAATACTTTATATTTTGAGAAGCCAAGTCCAAATACTTATTGATTTTCTCAGCATCAGATTGTTTGAAACCTAACTCCAGTAATAAAACATAAGTATTAAAAACATCACTATTCGATTTGTATTTAATGAAATTACCTTGTGCCAAATTATAGAGACTATCGCTTTTATGGTAATTGCCTTTTGCTTTTTCAATCAGGCCACTGAGAATAGCCAATTTGGTATTTGCAATTTTATAATTTTGGGATAATGCTATGGACATCGCTTTGGAATAATAAAATTCAGCTTTATCCAAATTGTTAATCAATAAAAAAAGTTTTGAAAGTTTTGATAAATCCATAACCTTTGGATACAAAAGATTATTAGGTCTGATTTCACTGGCTTTTTTTAGAGTATTTATCGCATCAAAATATTTCCCTTTATCCAGATAAATATTAGAATACCTAAAATACAGGGAAGACATCGATATACTATCATTCAATTTAATAGCGATTTTCAGGTTTTTATCCAATATATTTAATACATCATCAATCGGGTAATTCAATTTCCACATCATCTCTGCTTTTCCTAATGAGGCTCTGATTGACAAATGCGTAGGAATATCCTTTAATAATAATACACTATCATTATATTCCAATGCTCTTTGATATTCCTTGCCCATTTGGCGCATCATTGCATTAGACAGGTAGTATAGTGCCAACAAAGAATCGGATTTTTCTTCTTTCAGTAATTTAATTATTTTCTTTGATACTTCAAAATAGGCATCTCTATCTGTCATCATCAATCTTTTGGATATTTTACTCAAAGAATCCAACTCAGATTGAGCATTTGAAACACAAACTGTAGAAAGAAATATTAAGACATAAAGGACTCTAAACATAAATATTTACTTTTGGTATAAAAGTAATATATTTTATTTACAAAAGCCCTATTTTCATAATAAATTGTCGGCAAATAGACGACAAATAGTATAATTTTTTAGTGAACTTTCAACTGTCCCGAATTGAGGATATGCAAATTAGCTCCTGATTCCGTAACTATTTTATGACACTCATATACTCCATCAATTTCAGGATAATTTGTCAAACCGGAGGGAATCAATACCTCTGAAACAGCTTTAGGAACAACTCCCTTCTCCCAGTTATCACCATTATTCCAGTCTGTATTTACAGCCCCATTCCAAACATAAATCCTGTTATATGAAAATTGTTCAATGACAGTTCCATCTGAACGAATCGCACTAAAATACAATGTATCTCCACTAATATGTAACTTTGTAAAATGGTTAGATTGATCAACTTTCACAATATTGGGATAAGATGAATTCGGACTATAAAGTGGTGCTCCACCACCACCGGTTGTTATATGATTCACTCTTTCTACTACTGCTCTTGAATAATAATGATTGTGCCCGTTAATCACAAACTGAACATCGTATTTTTCACATAGAGGCTCAATATAGTTTTGTACATCTGTATTATTTCCATGTCCACCGGCAGACCACCCCGGTTCATGAAACATAAGTATCTTCCATTTTTTTGTAGTACTTGCAAGGTCATTTTCAAGCCATTGATATTGTGGGCTCCCGGGACTATAACCAGAATATTGATCTACAATAGTAATGTGAGCAGGTCCATAATCAAACGAACCATAAAAATAGCCGGATGCATAAAATGGGTAAGGAAAATATTTAGAGAATAATACCCCGTTGTATTCATGATTACCCAATGCTGCCATAATCGGTGCAGATTGAAAAAGCTTTCTGATATTTGTATTCTGAGAATTAAAAAATTGGTTATCCCAATCACTTTCACTATTTCCATTGGATACCAAATCCCCTGAAAATAATAATATTGTTTGTGATTCAGGATCACTCGAAAATGTATTCAGAATCTCCTTTGCGACCAAATCGTGTTTATTGGGGTGAGTTCTTGTATCACCGTAAGCTATTAATGTTATTTCAGAAGCATTGTCAACCGGACCGGATACAAAATGCCCGTCAACGGTGTCTGTGTTTGCAATAACCCTATAATAATAATCCGTAGAGTATGCCAAACAGGTTATTGTAAATTTGTGTTGATGATCATCACCATACTCTGTAGTTGTTTGAGTACCTGCACTGTAGCTTTGATCAGTCCCCCATTTAATAGTACAATCTTGGGTATTATCCAATTGCCATAAAACAATTACTTCACTATTGTCATTCGAATAAATCAAATAAGGCTCTTTTCTAAAAACCGGCTGAATTTGGTCAGAGGTAGAAAGTTTCAGGTCAAAACTTATATCCGAACTTGATGAACTTCGTTGATGAACTTCAACAGCGATAAGATTTGTGCCAGACACCAATTGATCTGAAGAAATAATATACTCATTAAAAATATCTTCATCTGATCCCCCAACTGTACCGGAAGCGAGTGTAAGATAATCTATATTCCCCGATGGCATATTGGTTCTTTGTACTTCGGTTCCGTTTATGTAAACAACAGCTCCATCATCCCTGAGTATATTTAAACTAAGAAAGTCAGTTTCATTTGGATTTGAAACATTGAACTCATGTCTAAAATAGTATGTGATATATTTATTATTAGAGTTCCCTCCATAACTCAATTCAGTTGTTTCATCCCCGTCTCCATAGCCCAATTGTGCATTACCTGAAGCCCAAGATGAATCATCAAAAGACATCTCTTTCCAGGCAGTTCCCTGATTAGTACCATTATCCAAATACTTCCACTCTTCTCCTGCTTGTATATATTGAGTAGGCTCAGTTGATAATTCGAGATTGAAACTTATATCTGAACTTGATGAACTTCGTTGATGTATTTCGACAGCAATAATGTTTGTACCAGCTACCAATTGATCTGAGGAAATAAGATACTCATTAAATACATCTTCATCAGATCCACTGATTGTACTTGATGCATGTGTAAGATAATTTATAGCACCCGAGGGCATATTGGTTCTTTGCACTTCAGTTCCATTGATATATACAACAGCCCCATCATCCCTCAAAATTTCTAAACTTAGACTATTTGATTGGTTTGGATTAGTTACACTGAACTCATGTCTAAAATAATAAGTGATATACTTATTATTAGAGTTTCCTCCATAACTTAATACAGTTATTTCATCTCCGTCTCCATATCCTAGCTCAGCATTGCCTGATGCCCATGATGAATCATCAAATGACGGTTCTTTCCAAGCACTCCCCTGATCAGTACCGTCATCCAGATATTTCCAATTTGCATTTTTTTGAACTAAGATGGTTTGACCGGTTAAATGGGCATTAACCGTTAAAACAAGAAAATACAATAAAAACAATTTGAAAATTTTTGAATTTTGCATAAAAATAGCTTTTACTCATTTAAAGAAAAAACATTAAGTTATCTTTAACAAAAAACTGATAACATTGAAATTATATAACTCAAAAGACCGGCTTTTGTAACATCAACCACTCTAAAAAGCAAAGATAGTATTTTGCTATCAAAATATTATAATTAGGATTAAAAAGATGTATTTCATTTTTTCGCATTTAATATTGTTTTTCCTATTTGTATAGATCACCCCTCTTATGAAATTAATACTTTATACTTCTATAACCCGAATTATTCATGGTTTTTCGTTATGAGAGTTCAAAATACCAATAATAAAGGGAAGTGCAAGAAATTTTTACCGAGTAAATGGACTCCCATTTTTAAGCATTGCCTTTAATTGCAGGTAGTTTGTGCTCGTAATTGAAATACTTGTGTATAATTCAGGATAAAATACATCAATGTGCCGATACCACTAAATATGGATAAAAAAAGCTATTAACCAACTAAAATGCGTGCCGTAGATACGCTATATTAATCACATCAACAAAACTTCTTGTAAAAAAGCGAAAAAATGAAATGCACCTAATTAAAATATTGCAAATCCACGACAAAACATAAAAATTTTCAAGATATTTTATCATTTTATTTGATATATAAACAAATCTGTTTTATCTTTGACCTACCGTTCAGTCATAAATCGATAATATGAGTCCGAGAACACATACACAATGGGAAGAAATAAGGGGTA
>Ga0256832_1002990_pt1 | contig 11539 bp, 12 predicted proteins | sample 134614metaG_FD_190534 | JGI IMG/M metagenome (GOLD analysis project Ga0256832, IMG submission 190534) | Hydrothermal vent microbial communities from Lau Basin, Pacific Ocean - 134-614 | ecosystem: Environmental > Aquatic > Marine > Hydrothermal vents | place: Pacific Ocean: Lau Basin | collected...
GGATGTGGCTAGCATAGCTAAGGGCCATAAGAGCCGGGACCGTGATGAGGATGGAGACGGTGCTTGCTCCCATGGCGATGTTGATGACGCGCTGGATCTGGTCGTTTTTGGCGGCTTTGACGGCCGTAATGAGCTCGGGCGAGACACTTATGATTGCAATAATGAGACCGGCCAGACCCGCATTGATACCAAGATCGCTAAAGACTGCACTCGAATCGTGTGCGAAGATCTCAGCCATGATGCCCACACCGAAGATCAGCGCGAAAATCACCAAAAGATTGGCCCAGTTGGGTAGGCGCTCGAAAATGTAATCATCCTCGTGCTCTTCGTCCTCTCCTAGCTTTTTGCGCTTTTTGAGGCGCAGTATCCGGCTGCGTGCCGTGGCTTTGAAGAAGTGGGAGTGGGTTTTGGTCTGGAAGATGTAGATGGTAATGTAGTAGATGAAAAGCATGATGGAGATGATGATACTCGCGCGCATCAATTTATCACCCCCTTCGGGAGTGAATGCCAAAAGACTGGGCACCAAGAGCGCCACGGAGGAGATGAAGAGAATGGTAGTGTAGGTGCTGGATGTATCCTCGTTGTGCTCTTGCTCCGCAAAGGCGAGCCCACCCACGAAGACGGCCAGTCCCAAAAGCACGTTCATATCCACGATGACTGCGGAGATGATACCGCTCTTGACGGTTTCGAGAGTTTCCTGCGTCGCTTCGTGGCCGCCTGCTGTGAGTATCATAAAAAGCAGAATGATCTCCACCGCTACGGCACTGAAGGTAAGGACGAAGCTTCCATAGGGCTCACCCAGGCGCTCGGCCAAAATCTCGGCCACTTCGCTGACGGTTACCGAGAGAGCCACGATGGAAAGAGCTGCGAAAAATGTGGATATATAGTCGTGATGAAGTGTATGGAAGTAGTAGGCAGCGAGTGCTGCGACGATACCGACGACAATATCCCAATAATCTTCTACATAATCCCTAAACTCGGGGGAATAGTCACTTTGCAACGGATAGACTCCTTAGAGTAGCGTTTTTTGTCTCTTCGCACTTGCCAGCATCTCTACAGGGAAGCTCTCACACAGCGCGAAGTGAAAGTCACGATTATACAAAAAATTTCGCACATTTTCTATTGGTATTGTAGCAAAATCGGGTAGCGGGGTAGAGTGAGTGATGAAGAGTTTCTTGGCCCAAGGGGCTTTTTGGAGGAGGTATTCACGCTCCAGGCCCAACAGGTGCACACGCTCTTCGGTGATGAGCACGCGCTGACTCTTGCCAAACTCCACTTCGCAAAAATCGCTACCCAGAAAGTGGGGGCGAAAGTGGGGGAAGCGATGCAGATGCACGAAGCTATAGGCAAGATCAAAGCGATCGATGAGCGACGCTACGCGTCCTAGTGCCGGCACGAAAAGGGGTGCTATGGGGACTCGTTCGTAATAGGTGCCCAAAAAGAGCAGCGAGGTTTCGAAAACGTACTCTTGCACCACCGATAGAGGATAGGCATCGAGCTCTACGGCTTCGAGGGCGAGCCTATCCAAAAGGGGAGCGGGCGCTACAAAATGGGTGAAGGTGTGGGACTGGAGCGCTTCTATGGAGTGCTGGAGCGAAGTGTGGAAACAGAACTCCTTGGCTTCTATGCAAAGAGTTGCAAGTTCTAGCTCCAATAGACCCAGGGCGATGGGAGTGATCTTCTTTTCTAGTAGCAGATAGCGCAAGAAGCGTAGCAGCACCTGCTCGATATCTTCGGCTACGAGCCACGCTATCTCATCATCCAGAATAGGAGTGGGCGAGGTAGTGAGGATGGCGTAGGCTCCCCGCTCTATGGCAGTGGGGATGAGAGCGGGATCGTGGGCTACGAAGAGGTCGCCCCGATGGAGTTTGTCGATGGTAAAGACGACATTATCGAATCGTGAAATCGCCGGCGTGTTACGAAGCTTTGCACCCGTGAGGCCGATGAAGTTTTCGAGCCTCATTGCACGGGTGTTCCCTCTTTTTTGCGCGTCTTGGGACCGATGAGGGTCAGTCCGTTTTCGTCGCGCGCCGCCAGTATCATCCCTTCGCTGAGGATTCCCATGAGTTTGGCAGGCTTGAGGTTTGCCACCACGCAGACCTGCTCACCCACAAGTTCGCTAGGAGTGTAGAACTCCTTGATACCCGCTACGATCTGGCGTGGACGCTCTTCGCCCAGATCCACCTGGAGTTTGAGGAGTTTCTTGCTCTTTGGCACCTCCTCGGCTTCTATCACGGTGCCCACTTTGATTTTGACTTTGAAAAAGTCGTCGATGGTGATGATGTTGTCCTGATTCTCCTCTTTTTTGGGCTCTTTGACGGCATTTTTTTCTTGCATCAGGGGCTCTTCGATTTTTGGAAAGAGGGGCTGGACTTTCTTGATGGTGAAGCTATCGAGCAGCTTGCGATTTTCTATGAATGTGGCGAAGCTCTCTTTGTCGATACCAAATCCCAAAGCATCCGCGATGGTCTGGGTGGTTTTGGGCATCACGGGATGGAGCTGCAGCGCCGCTTTGGCCAAGATGTTGGCCACGAGGGCGATGAGCGCCATCGCTTCGTCCTCTTTTCCCTCCTTCATCTTCGCCCAAGGGGTGTGGCGGTCGATCGCTTTGTTGGCGATGGTGAGAATCTTCCAGAGCTCTTCGAGGTAGCGGTGCCACTTCATATCTTCGGCAAGATCCGCAAGGCCCGTGATGATCTCTTCCACCTCTGCCAGCTCTTGGGCGTAGAACTTTTCTACATCTTTACTGTCGATGCGAAAATCGAAATATTTTCCGCTCATACCGATGATGCGATTGAGTAGGTTGCCAAGATCGTTGCCCAGATCGTTGTTGATGCGATCGATCAGTGCCTTTTGGCTAAAGTCGCCATCTTGTCCGAAGGGAACTTCTCTGAGCAAAAAGTAGCGAAAGTTCTCCAGCCCATACGCATCGGCCACCGCTTTTGGGTCGACTACGTTGCCTTTGGATTTGCTCATCTTTTCGCCGTTTCTGGTCCACCAGCCGTGGGTAGCGATATGCTTGGGGATGGCGAGATCCAGACTCATCAAAAACGCCGGCCAGTAGACCGCGTGGAAGCGGAGGATATCTTTGCCCACGAGATGATAATCGGCAGGCCAAAAGTGCATCAGCTTTTCATCACCGCCATAGCCAAGAGCCGTGACGTAATTGAGCAGGGCGTCGAGCCAGACATACATCACGTGTTTGGGATCGTTGATGGACTCGGGCAGTGGCACGCCCCAGTTGAAGCTGGTGCGGGTGATGGAGAGATCTTGCAGACCACCCTCTACGAAGCGGATCACCTCGTTTTTCTTCGATTTTGGCAAGACGAACTTCTCTTCGTTTTTGTAGAGTTCCAGGAGTTTGTCTTGGTATTTGGAGAGGCGAAAGAAGTAACTCTCTTCTTTGACGATCGTGGTGGGTTTGCCGCAGTCTGGACAGAACTCGTTGTCGATGAGCTGCGATTCGGGGAAGAAAGATTCGCAGCTGATGCAGTAGTGCCCCTCGTAGGTGCCCTTGTAGATGTCCCCTTTGTTGTACATGATCTCGAAGGCTTTTTGGACGCCCCTGATATGCTCGGGATCGGTGGTGCGGATAAACTTGTCGTAGCTGATATCAAATGCATCCCACAGATTTTTGAATTTCGCACTGATCTCGTCCGCGTACTCCTTGGGACTCTTGCCTCTTTTTTTGGCGGCCTCTTCGATCTTTTGGCCATGCTCGTCGGTACCCGTGAGGAAAAAGGTCTCATAACCCCTGAGACGAAAATAGCGCGCCGCCGTATCGGCGATGATGGTGGTATAGGCGTGCCCGATATGGGGAACGTCGTTGACATAGTAGATAGGTGTCGTGATATAGCGTTTCATCCACTCTCCTTAAAATTCAAATCCGCCGCCCTTGCCTTTGTTCATACTCAAATAGACGGCATCCACATACTCGTTGCGCACTTTACAGCCGATGATCTCTTTGCACTTAAGACAGGAGTCCACCTTCTTTTGCTCCTGACACTTCTTGAGCTCTTTGGTTTTTTCTACGAGCATCTGCTCGTAGCGATCAAGCTTTTGCATAGTACTCTTTGACCTTTTCGATTTCGTAGCGGCTACCGAAGAAGCAGGGAGTCGTTTCGTGGATATCCTCGCATCCTTGCTCCAAAAGCCGCTTGCCGGCGTCATCGATGGCGTAGCCGCCCGCTTTTTCGTATATATATGCAAAAGGAAAGACCTCGAATATCTTGCGTAGTTTTCCTTTGGGTTTGTCCGCGGTGCCGGGATAGCTAAAGAGGCCTCCACCCTTGATGAGAATCTGATGGAGATCCGGCACCATCCCGCCGGAATAGCGCAGGCGATACCCTTCTGCAAAGAGTGACTCCACGAGCTCTTTGTGATGGGGATACCAGTGCTTTTGCGTAGCACCCGGTGCGTTGAGCTTGCCTTTGTCGCCGAGTGCAAGCTCATGCATGAAAACAAACTCTTCACCTTCGAGTCTGAAACGCTCGGCTTTGATGGTGGCAACTACCAGCTCCGTGCGAGGGCCGTAGACCACATAGGCACTGGCTACGAGGTTAGGCCCAGCAAAGCTACCTTCGTAGATGCCAAAGATCGATCCTACACTCAGATTCACATCCACGAGACTACTGCCGTCAAGGGGATCGTAGCCTACCAGATACTTGCCCGATGCGTTGATGGTGACGGGGTCGCTCTTTTCTTCGCTGGCCAGCACCTTCACGCTGCTTGTGTGCGCCATCTCCTCTTCGATGATGATGTCGCTCAGGACATCGAGTTTGAGCTGCTGCTCGCCGGAGCTGTTGGCGCTTTGGGCGTAGCCCAGTTCCTCTTCGTTGATCGCTTTGCGGATGCGTATGGCGCTGCGCTTGATCGCTTCGATGATTTCGGTCATTTCACACCTCTTTCGCGTTTGCTTGGATCCATGAGAGGATCTGCCGGGGGTCGTTGAGATCGAGTATCTCGATATGCTCGGGGATAGTGGAGCGATCCACGCTCCCATCGATGGCTACCGCCTGAATATAGTCGAAGTAGCTAGGATCGACGCTTCCTCGAAAAACGCCGATGCGTGGCAATGGCAGATATTTGAGCCCTTCTACCAAAAGATAGTCGAAATCTCCGAGCATAGCAATTATTTCGTCTATATCGCGGTGCCTATGGGAAAAGTAGGTGGTGCGAGTGGGGGAGGTGACCACCACCTCCGCACCCGTTTGGAAAAATTTGTAACTATCTTTACCCTCTACGTCGAATTGTGCCTTGTCCTTGGGGTCGTTTTTTACGATGGCTACATGGTGCTTGGGTAGCAAGAGTTTGGCCACTTTTGTTATGATGGTGGTTTTGCCACTGTTGGAGGGGCCTGTAAAGGCGACGGCTCTTCTCAAGGGCTCCCTTTTTTTCTTGCTATTTTATCCAATAAAAAGTTAAGAGTAGCTATAATGGTGCAAAATCACCAAAGAGGACGACGATGCTAAAAAAGCTCCTTTTGGCTGCGGCTTTTTTGCTCCTAGTAGGATGTAGCTGCAAAAACACCAACTTCTTCGCTCCCGATAGATACTACGCGGAAGCCTTGCGCTACACTCAAAAGGGCGATATAGCCATTTCACTAGAAAACAAGGCTCTCATCATCGCCACCTATCTCAATCCTCTTACAAAACGCACCCAAGGGGATGAAGAGTTCTTCGTGCGCGTCTACATCGACAACGACTTCGACGATCCAAAAAAAAGCGGTCTTTTTCATCCCGGCTACACGCTCACTCTCAACGGCCAAAAACCCAGTGCCATCGAAGAGGTGGACAAGGAGAGCGAACTGGCAAAATCGATGCCGGCCGTGCTTCCTTGGTACAAGCTCTATGTCGTGCGTTTCCCCCACACCGAAGCTAAAACTTTGCGCCTGGAGTTTGGGAACGCAAAGTACGGCAAAGTGGTCCTAAGCTATCCAAACTTTCTGTTAGACTAAAAGGGAGATGGAAAATCTTCGCATAGAGCGCGAAGTTCTCCATCACCTTCTTGCCGTAGTGTCTGTTTTGGCCTGAAGGGTTGAGTTCTATTGCCAGCATCGGATCGTATTTGCAAAAAAGATCAATGAGATTGCGCCTCGTAAACCCGATGCCCGCATTGTAGGCATAGGCGATGAGTAGCGGGTGCTGCAGGTGGCGCTCCAAGTAATCGAGATGGTAATTGGCAAACCGCACCGCCACATCCTCTTCGAACATGCGATCCAGATCGAAATCTTCTATTCCTAGCTCTTTTGCGGTATGGCGTGCCAAAAAGGGCATGAACTGCAAAGGCCCCAGAGCGTAGGAGTAGGAGATGGTGCCTGGGATAAAGAGGGACTCTTGGCGCGCAAGCGCATAGAGAAGGACTTTTCGCGAGGTGTTGGCATCGAATAGGAGCTTTTCGTAGGGTGTGATGAGATACTCTTTTTTGTAGCCATCCATTTTGGTTTTGATGATTGCAAAAAGAGGCGCTCCTTCACTGTTGTCGAATCTTTGTGCTAAAGAAGCAAGGTCCGATTTTTTGGTTTTGCGAATGAGCTCGTAGAGTCTTTTTGCTTCGAAAGGGTCGCTGAGATTGAGATCGCTATGGCCTTGGGGTGCCAAAAGAGTAAAATCCTGGAGAGGTTTTTTGAGTTTTTCAGCGGCCAAAATCTTGTAGATATCTACACCGGGGGTTGCGAGAATGTCTGCGAGATAGCTGCTATCTTTCGTGGTGCGATAGAGCCAGTAGCGTGCGCGGTTTTGGTGGCGGCGTTTGGTGGCTTTGGCGAGAGAGGCTTGCAAGAATTTGCCTGCTAGGGAGCCAAAATCGTGCTTGATGGCATAGATGGCTATCCAAAAGTTTGTCTGGGCATCGAGCGCGTTGGGATCGAGTATGAAGAGATTGTAGCCGATGTTGTTAAGATCTTCGAGGACGATATGGCGCACGAAGGAGCGAAAGCGCCACGATTTTGCGAAGCGGCGCATCGTATCCATATCTATTTCGTAGTTGAAGTATCGAGCGCGATTGCTCCAGCCGGCAGCGTTGAAGTAGGAGAGAAAATCGTTTTCGAGAGCACCGAAGAAGGGATATTTGGTAGCGAGGGGGCGCAGCTTTTTGGCGATAGGAAAAGCTGCGATCTTTTCTACAAGCTCCTTGCGCTTTTGTAGAGGTAATCGTAAAAACTTCGCTACCGTGATGGAAGCGGCGATGCAGGAGGGGTCTTGATCTATGAGCTTTTGGGCTTTCATATCGAGACAGGCTACGATGTGCGAGATGTTCGCATCGCCTCTTTTTTGCGCGTAGCGCCTCAGGATCTTGCGATTGACGCGATATGTCATCTCCAGGGCACTTTGAGCATGAGTGGGGGTGATGTTTTGATCGAGGTAGCGCCAGATGTAAAAATCTCTTTCAATGCTTCTTGGTTTGGAAGCGAGGAAATCCAGCGTGATCTGGCGCCCAAAAAGAAGCAGGGGCAACAATAGCAGCAATAGCCTCATGCACCGAGCCTAAAAGCAAGCTGCATCATCAGACGCACGAAGAACATATCCAAAAACTGCAAAGCGATGATGAGAATCAAGGGTGCTAGGTCGATACCGCCTATGACCGTGGGGATATAGCGGCGTATCCAAGCATAGACAGGCTCCGTGAGGCGATAGAGCGTTTGGACTATGGGATTGTAGGGATCGGGGCGCACCCAGCTGATGAGCGCGGCGATGATGACGACCCAGATGTAGATGCTGATCACCATATGTATGATCTGCGCCAATGCTTGCAAGAATGTCGCTATAACTATCATCGTAGCACCTCTTTGATGTGGTCTTTGAGATAGGGGTAGAGCTCGGATATTTCTGGTCCGTGCTGGGCACCTGTTAGGAGAATGCGCAAAGGCTTAAAAAAGCGTTTGCCCTTAAGGCCGCTTTGCTCCATGAGTGCTTTTTTGAAGGTGTCAAAATCCTCCGGAAGCTCCATGTTAAGGATAATATCTTTTAATATGAGAGCCTCTTTTTCAAACTCTGCAAACTCTCTTTCCTTGCTAAAGATAGCATCGAGTTTGGCTTTGATCTCATTGAGGGTGCTGGCTTCTTCTAAATAGATGCGAGCGAGCCCCGCAAGAGTTGGGTGAATCCCCAAAGCTTTCGCGAGTTCTGCATCGCCGAGGCGTTTTAGGTGCTCGCGATTGATGAAGCGCAGCTTTTCGATATCGAACTTGGCAGGTGCTTTGGAGATGTTAGCTAGATCAAACCACGCTATCGCTTCTTCGAGTGTGAATATCTCCGTGGGTGTCTTGTTGCCTAAAAGTATCAGGTAGTTGGCGATCGCTTGGGGCAAGAAACCTTCTTCCAGCAGCCACTTGACGCTAGAGGCTTGGTCGCGCTTGCTCATCTTTTTGCCGTCACTATTTAGGATGATGGGTAGATGCGCATAGGCTATCTCTTTGTCGTAGCCGAGCATCCTATGCACATGGATCTGTTTGGGTGTGTTGGAGACATGGTCTTCGCCGCGAATGACGAGGCTGATATCGTAGAGCATATCGTCTACGGCACAGGCGAAGTTGTAGGTGGGGCGTCCGTCTTGACGCAGTATCACGAAGCTGTCCACTTCGCTTGGAGCGAAAGTGAGCCGGCCTTTGATAATGTCGTCGAATGTTATGTCGTTTTGGGGCTTTTTGATGCGCACCACGAAAGGTTCGCCACGTTTTTTCGCTTCCTCGATGGTGATCTGCTCGCACTTGCCGCTGTAGCGATAGGGGCGTTTCTCCTCTTTGGCCTTTTGGCGCTCGATTTCCAGCTCTTCGGGGGTGCAAAAGCATGCGAAGGCCTTGCCGTCTTCTAAGAGCTTGGCGGCGAAGTTTTGGTGGAAGGAGAAGTTGGCGCTCTGATAGACTACATCGTCGTAGGTGATGCCGAAGGTATCGAGGATCTGGAGTATTTCTCTATCTTTTCCTTCGATATTGCGCTCGGTGTCGGTATCTTCTATGCGCACGATGAAGCGCTCGCCGCGCTGTTTTGCTACAATAAAGTTCAAAATCGCCACCCGCAGGTTGCCGATGTGCATATCGCCTGTAGGGCTCGGAGCGAATCTGAGCATTGCCTCCCTTTTTTGTTTTGTGCTATTGTAGTATAATTTGCATCAAAAGGAAAAGAGTGAAAAGACGCCTGGTAACCAACATCATCTCCCGTAGTTTCGGGAAGTTTGCCAGCCACAGATTCCACCCTACGCTCCAAAAGTTCATCAACCGCTCCTATGTGCGACTCTTGGGGCTCGATATGGATGAGTTCGAGGCTCCCGAGAGCTATGAGAGTCTCAACGCCCTCTTTACGCGCCCACTTATGAAGAGTCGCGTCATCGAAGAGGATCTCATCTCTCCCACAGACTCCCTCGTCACCGAGTGCGGCAAGATGCAAGGAAACAAAGCGCTGCAGATAAAGGGGATGGCGTACGATGTGGATAGGCTTCTGAGCGAATGTGACGCATCGTCTATCCATGGAGGCACCTACGTCAATCTCTACCTCTCACCCAGAGACTATCACCGCTACCATGTGCCTGTGGATATGCGCGTGCGACGCGTGGTGCATGTGCCGGGTAGGCTGTACCCGGTGAATCTGCGCTATCTTCGCAAAAAGCTCGATCTTTTCATCGAAAACGAGCGGGTGATCCTGGAGTGTGAGACCTTAGGGGGAGGGCGCTTTTTCATCGTGCTCGTAGGGGCTTTGAACGTGGGTAAGATGACGCTGGTGTTTGAAAGCCGCATCGAGACCAATCACGCAAAAGAGGTGGCGATATATGAGTATGAGGATCTTTTTTTGAAAAAGGGAGATCTTTTGGGCTATTTCAAAATGGGCTCGACAGTGCTGCTCTTTTTCGAGCCGGGACTGTGCGAGCTTACCATCGGTGCGGGAACGCAAGTGCGATTTGGACAAAAAATAGGAGTGCTCCATGAAAAACAATCTCAATGAAGAGGTCCAACCGGAAGAGATCCTCATCGTGGAAGCGGAAATAGTGCCCGACGGGCTGGGGAGCTGGATGATTCGCTGTCGCAATACCGAAAACGGCGAAGAGCGCTACTGCAAAAGCATCGAAGAGTACAGCGACTTTCTCAATGAGTGTGTCTACGCCACCAAAAAGAGCAATTTCCAAGCGGTCTGGCTCGAATCGCCCAAGGCAACACCGGCGATGATAGCGGATGTACGTGCGAAGCTGATGGAGTACTACGAGAAGATGGGCGGCTGATCACTCCCCGCCGTAGGGGAGTTTCGCCTTTTTCCAAGCCAAAAAGCCGCCCTCGACGTTGTAAACCTCTGCAAAACCCTTTTTCGCTAAAAGGTTCGCCGCATATTGGCTGCGTGCTCCCGTGCGACAAATCAGCACGATAGGGTGATTGCCCACAAGCTTGAGGAGTTTTGCCACATCTTCGGCGAACTGCTTGTTTTCAACAGGTGTGATGTCATAGACTTTGTGGGCATCGAGTGCCCTCTTTTTCTCTTTTTTTGCCAGATTCAACCGTAGCTGCAGCGCCTTTGGTTTGTAGCTGTAGTCAAATACGGGGATACTCACTGCTCCCAGAGGATGGCCTGCGTAGATATACTCTCCCGGAGTGCGCACATCGATGAAGATCGCGCCCTTTTGCACCATCTCATAAGCTTCCTGGACGCTGATGTCATCTTCATAGTAGATCTCTTCGGCGCCGAAAAGTGTCAAAGTAAGGAGCACAAGCAGAGCCAAAATCTTTCTCATCGCCTATCCTTTTTTTGCAAAGAAGATTACCAAGCCCAAACTTAAAATAAGTTATACTTGTAATAATAAAAAGCTCTGCAAATAGTAAAAATGATAATGATTATCAATTTAAGAACATGCTAAGCTTTTTTTCTTTATCATTCTAAGCAAATAGTTGCAAGAGGTTTATATGATGAAAAAAATAGTCGCATTGAGCCTTGGAGCGAGTCTGCTTTTTGCGCAGGAATCCTTACGTTCAAGTCTCGGAGAAGATATCTATATACAGCATATGAATGGTGAAGTGCGCGCCGGATGGATAGAGGCAAGCGGGAGTGATGCTACTTTCGCACTAGGAGGACATATCCATTTCGACACTCCCTCCTATAGAGGTCTCAAAGCGGGCCTTGGCTTTTATACCGCGAGCGACTTTGGTCTAGGACCCAAAGATGCAAACGAAGATTTCTTCGGTATCGATAAAAAGGGCTACACTTTCGTCAGTGAAGCCTACGTGGAGTATAGCGATACTTGGGATATCAAGATAGGGCGCCAAAATCTCGAAACGCCCCACGCAGATAGCGACGATATCCGCATGGTGCCCAACTACTTCGAAGCGGCTGTAGCGCGAGGCGAGCTTTGGGGTGCGAAGATTGAGGCGGGCTATATCACCCGTATGGGCGGCTGGGAAAACGGCGGCGAGCCTGCCAAATTCATGCGGCTAGGCGAAGTGTTCGGTATCGAGCGAAAAACTAAGGGCGCGGCCTATGTGGGTGTGCAAGGAAATTTCGCTTCAGTGGATCTAAGTGTTTGGGGCTACCACATGGCCGATATGGCAAACGTGCTTTATATG